>Ga0116228_10005654_pt1 | contig 11142 bp, 8 predicted proteins | sample S1TSphfallax_2_FD_89694 | JGI IMG/M metagenome (GOLD analysis project Ga0116228, IMG submission 89694) | Host-associated microbial communities from peat moss isolated from Minnesota, USA - S1T2_Fc - Sphagnum fallax MG | ecosystem: Host-associated > Plants > Peat moss > Unclassified | place: USA... | reverse complement strand
TCTTTCCCTCCTCTCTCGTTGGCGTCTTCGTGTACTCTTGTGCGTACCAAGAAGCAAGCTCCTCTTGCTTGCTGTCATCGCGCTTTCTTGCGATCTACCACAATGTTTGCAGCACGCGGAATCAGCACACTGGATTTCTTCTTCTTGCTCTTGTTGTTGTTGGTGGTGGTGGTCTTCTTCGTCTTCTTCAGTAGCTTGTTTTTACTTGGTAAGCTTAAGGTGGAATTGGAAGTGTGGTGGTGTTTTTGTTATCAGACTACTGGAGAACGTTCTCGTCGACATCGTCTTGCAACTTTCGAGAAGTGGCTTGGGAGGAGGAGGAGAAGAAGAAGAAGAAAAAGAAAGGAAAGAGTGGGTTTCGTTTCTGAGGTTTCTGAGGAAAGTTTAGGTTTGGTTTTGGGTTGTGAGGAGGACGGGGTTTTGGTTTTAGGGAGAGAAAGGGAAGAAGATAGTGATCTGGTTTCTTCTTCAGGGAGTGAGTCATGTTGCGGATTTTGGGAAGGTTGGTATGGTGGGCGCCATACCCATTGCCGTCGGTATTGGGATTGGGGAGAAGAAGCTCGGGGAGTGCGGTAGTTAAAGCTCCTCCTGCTGCTGCTGTGCGGTGGTTTGCCAAGACAAAGTATCCTGCCATTCAAGATCGAATTGGAGAACAGAGTAAATACAAAGATCTTGAGGACTGGGAGTTTGCTGGAGATGAAGAAGAGACAGAGAAAATGGAGAATGATTTCAGATTTCAGGCTGAAGCTCTTCATCTGTACGTGGGGTTTTGTTTTTCTTTATTTTTGGTCGTGACCTCTCTTTGAAGCTGTTAATCTCCCTCTCTCATGATTTAAGGTTTTTTGTGAATTTTGTGCAACAATTTGTTTTGTTGTTCTTCTAAATCATCACTCAGGCTCCTTACCTTTTCTCACTTTATGAATTGTAGAGCCATGGTTCAAGCACCCCAGCAGCATGCATCTGGTTATGCCTGGACATCTGAAATCGCCAATGAGGCAAGGTTCTCTGTTGAGGATGAAGAAGATGAAGAGTACCGAGCATCTCCTCCTCCATCGGTTGTTGCATCAGGTGTAGAGATGGATTGGGTTGAGCCGCAGCCACTTCAACTGGTGCCAGACCAAGGAGGCAAGGAAACCATTCTGCTTGATGCATTCCACCAGTTCCAGCACAACCCACAGATTCAGGTTGTAAAAGAATTGTTGCTACTTGCCCTTACTGTACATTAAAGGAGAGCTTTCTCTCTACAAATTTGTCACCATCTCTGCTCTATTTGCTTACATCTAGGTTTCTTGACTTATACGTGACAACTGATGTACATGTTAAGGAAACTGGAACCATTATTTTCCATGCAGCAACTTTGTCTCAGAGTGGAGACTTAGATGCACAGAGTTTTCTGAACCTTTGAATTGTTTGCAGGATATGGTGGTAGCCCTGGCAGCAGATAAGGAAGTGTGGGGTGCAGTGTTGGCAAATGAAGTGATTCAAGACTACAAACGAGATCTTGGTAAATTGTTGTTTTTTCTTGAAACATTGGAAGACAGCCATTCTTGCTGCTGTAGTCAGGGTGCTTGTTGATGATTTTTAGAACACAGCTGAGGGTATAGAGCTTCATCTTGTTTTCCTGTTTTCTGCCTAATTGGTTCTTGTGTGCAGGTCATCATGGTGTTACTGCCAAAGTGGAGAAGGGAAGTCCTTACTCTGACATGAACACAAAGCCTGGATCCAGAGTTCTATGGAACATCAAGGACAAGTTGCATGAGACCCTCCAGTTTGACTTCAGTGGGCTGTTCCATCTTGTTGATCAAAAAGTTCCTGCTCCAGCACATCATGATCTATTGCACCGGCTGGTGAACTTGTGTCTGATGCTGGTGTTCTTGATACTCATTGTCCTTATCTTCCTAAGCATGATGGACTACTCACATGAAGACCTTGAACTCCAAGCCAAACCTACGTAATTTGCAGTGCACAGAGTACTGCACTGGGCCTTGCACTTACATCATGGTCTTCTTCCCTTGCAAGTTTCTTGAGAAGAGGTGTGAACAACCATCAGTGTGGGAGCTGGCAATGAGTCCTCTATCATTGGCCACAGAGGCCTTTAAGGATTTCTGGAGGATTGGCACAAGACTGGATTTGGAAAGTGCTCAGCCAGAAACTCCAACAGAAATATTCTCATCTGAAGGGCTTATGCTGGAGCTCTACTCAAGTTGAGCTTGCAGATATGCCCAGTCTCATAAGGAACACACCATGGTCATTGTTTGAATCACCATTTACTATCGCACATGAACTCCCAGAATCCACAAATGAGATCTGGACAACTGTTAGCTGTCCCTGTATCTGGCCAAGCTTCCTTATGATCTGAGAAGTTATTGTGGGAGTTGGTGCTGGGTCTTGTCTGGGATGAATCTGAAACAGTCTTGAAAAGTGAATTGAGCAGATTTGTTCTTAGCTCAATTTGAAAAGTGACAAACAGGAGGTTCTTGAAGTGCAGATCAAAACAAGAAACCTGTACTGAACAAAGGACTAAGTTGAATTTTGAGTTCCAAGACCATGAGCTGGTTCTCTTGGTTCATGTGGAAAGAGAGTCAGTAGCTTGTTGGAATGATCAAATCATCTCCAAAGTTTCTGAGGCAAACAAATGGCACAAACACAAGATGCAAAATGTTTGTGACTATGCTGGACGGAGGTCATGCAGGGAAAGCTGGAACAGGATTAGTGTGTTATGTTCATTCACCTTACCTGCACCAACCTGTGGTATCATCAATCCCGATGTGGGTGATTGAATGATTTCTTGATTACAAAGGAGCCTGCAAGGACTATGCAGTTATGTGTGTCACAGATGATTACAAACCCAGTTGCACTGGTGTCCCAATTTGTACATAGCAATTCATGTTGATTTGAAGGGAACCCACTGTGCATATAAGGATTCCCTGAAATTACAGAAGTAGTGAATACAATAGTGAAGACAATGCAGTTTAGAGTTTAGCGTGAATTGGAACATTGTTGAGTATGGGATTGGAATGTGTGAACTTTTGTGGCTTCCAAGAGCCCACCATTGTTTAACATCAGGGCTTTCACAGATTCCTGCATGTTCTTTTTGTGACAGTTCTACTGAAATTGAGCATAGCAATTTGCTTCAACCATCGATTGGACTTGATTGATAGATTGATAGCTTTTCCCAACTTGGTGACATGCTACCAACATGTTACCAACAACAACATGCACATCTGAAAATCTAAATGCCCAAGATTCTTCACTAATCACACTACGTGCCTAGTTTTAAATCACCCAAATTTCATAGAGCAGGTACATTTGCTGGCAATGTCATGGCTTGTAAATATTAATTTGGATGAAGTTCAGGCTTTAAATAGTTTGAAATTGAGTAAACATTAACTTGAATGAAGTTCAAGCTTCAAATATTGTGAAATTGAGTTAGTTTGGGCTTGTACAAGATATAATCTTCTCTTAAGAGGCAAGTAAATAAATGTGATCAATGTTGTTTTTACACAAGCACCTACTTTGGTTTTGGATGTGTGCCTAAAACAATTGAAGTTTGTGGGATGTGCTTTTTTGAAAAAAATTGTTTTTGGAACATATAAAAATATATAAGGATGTGTTTGCAAAACATTAAATTTTTTGTGCAAAAGCATCAATTGATACACAACTATTTGAGATCTATCATTAACATTCTTTTCCTCCTTTAAAGTTGAATGGCTTAAAATTAGTTTAACAATTGGTTGCTGATCAAAATCCATTCCAATGTTCTAATAAGAGGTGAATATCCAAAACATTGTAGTAATATTAAATTGTTGGACTATGCCTCAAAATGTGATATTACAATAAAAATTACATCTATGCATAACACATATATGAAAAAAAATCAATTTTAAATTCAAGGCAATAATAAAACTATCTTACATACAAACCCACCAACTATGCACATATATCTTCACACTTAAAAAATCATTTCTAATGTTTTTTGATAGGTGTTTCCCCCTTCCACTTTTGTGTTTTTGTCAAACTTTAAATTTGTTGCAAATCTAGTTGAGTACCATTAGATTAGGTACATGAAATACTTGTACACTTGACAATGTTGAAAATCAAGTGTAAGTTTTACTAGTTTAATTCAATCCATGGTACCACATAGCTTCAAATGTGACACCAATTGTTGACAAGAACACAAACCTTGCAAATACAACACACAAAAGCATGACAATTGATGTATCAAAAGTATGGTTATACAAATCCTATATTAACCCCCTATCCATAAATGTTGCACATACTTGCATTTGGTGGGGTAGGTTGGAAAATTTTGGTGGCAACAACTTAGTTAGCTAGTTTTTCTCATGACACATGATACTAGGGACTAAAAATTACATCATCAAGTGGGATACAAGCTTTAGGAGTTTACCTAAACTTGATAGAAATAGTCAAATAATGTCCTTCCATGTGATCTCAAAACACATTTGTGTTCGAGTTGTTGAAAATACCCAAAGCCTTTACATTTCTTGCATAGAATTAACCCTACACACAACCACAACTCTTTCAATAAGTTTTGTAATGTTCTCAACATAGTGGGTGGATTCTTAACCTTACAAATTAGATAAAAAAAAGCATCGGCCAAGAAATAGATGATTGTCCTAACCTACACCTTTACATAGCCAATAATCACCCCAACCCATTTTCAATTTTCATTTTCCCATTGGTGCAGAATACACACTTTGTTTCACCTATTTGATAAAACAAAAAAAATCAATAAAAAATATGGAAGAAAAAGAAAAGGAAAATATTTCAAAAAAAAAACATGAACATGAGTGCATGGAAGAATATAAGTTGGACAAAAGGACAAATTTGGTTAGTGATAAATCTTTTTTTCTCTTCACCATTGCCACTTCATTTGACACACAAAACATGTTCATCACGGGTAGACAAAAATTTCAGCTCAAAATTCAAATCTTCCAAATGAAATACATGAATAAATACTTGATACATTATTTGTGGGTTTCTTTTTGTCAGTGAATTCAAATGGCAAATAAAAAAAATAGGGTTGTAGATTTACAATTTTGTTAATGTAAACCATTTTAGGTTTTTTTTTCCCAAACTCTTGGTTAATGAAAAGATGAGAAAATAGTTTTCCATTTGTTAGATGTTAGCACCAATTGCAAAAGTGGAAACAAAACCAAAATTGATTGAAAATAATTTCAAAATGACAAACCAAGAAAAATGGACTTGCATGATGTTAAAGATCTTTCCATTGAACTATTATGATCATAGATGATTTCCATTATGTTTTTTCAATTAGTCGTGTTCACAATCATCTTATAAATCTACTAGTCAAACATTGATTAACCAATTGTGAGAGCTGTGATAATTGTGAATCAAATTGTGATTAATCAAACAATGACCTTTGTTTTTTTTTCCCCATGAAAACATGTATTCCCATAGTTCCTAACATGGCTAATTCCATATTTTCATCACACCTACAACTTTCCAATGGAAAGCGATTATTTTTGTAGCAAGAAAAAGACCTTATGTCAATGGCTTTCCATTTGTTTGCATCGTCAATGTTGTAGGAATATGTTCTAACATTACAACCTCTTGCATTTCTAAGCCTAACAATCAAATCACAATACTTTGAAACTATTTGACAATGAGGTCACCAATAAGAAGTTCAAGAACAAGAGAAAGAAGAAGGAATAGATTGTTAAAGAAGAACAAAATCAAATTGTTAAAATGGCAATTCAAAGTTAGTTGGCAAGGAGAACATTATAGAAAAACAATTGTTGGGGGGATTTTTGAGAGGGAGGAGAGACAAGAAATGGAAAAAAAATAAGGGAAGAGTTCAAAGGTAGCCTTAACCACGAATGTGTGCATGCAAACATGGCAGCATTAGTTGGTTATGTGGTATATTTATGTCAGAAAACAAAATCAATGTTTAATTTGTACAACAAAAAAAAATGTAAGAAAAAAAATGCCATGTGTTTGCCTTCATTCGTATTTTTTAATAGCTACCATGTATACTAACTAATCCATTCACTATATATATTTAGATTTAGGCCATATTTTTGTAAGTTCAATAAATCCCAAATTTTTTTCATGCATCCAAAACAACAAATACCATTTTAATCAACTTCATGGGTATGAACGATACGTGGTTTACACCTTGCTTAAATTCATTCTTCAATGTTCAACTAAAAAATAAGTTCATATTAATAGTTTTGATATGGTTGTTTCTATTATTTTCATTAAAATGGTGTTCATTTCTTAGGTCAAGATAATTTTTGAACCTCTTGTATGTATTATAGTCACATCCATTGTTCTTAAAAAATAATTTGAAGTTTTGAAAAACCAATAAATAATGGTTTATAAACTTAAGTCTTAAAAGCTTCCAAATATTTCCATCCAAAAACTATCATATCTAGTAAACATTCTAAAAATTTAGGTTGAAATGGATTAAAGCCTGGTTACAAATATTGCATGGATTTATCATCTCCATTGCCATGTTTAGATATGAAACAATGATCAATCTTGTGTTATGCATTTTATTTGATGGTATTGATGATAGTTGGCCAAGGACATTGTGCTTAAAACTCTTTATTGTGTCTCCACATATGTCTAATCCATATTCTACCATCACCTTATGCCTTTTCAAACCAATTTAACAAACTTGTTTTGATCGGGGACCCATTAGTATATGCATTGTCTTTAATTGATATATTTTCATTGTTCCTTTGGTTAAAAATACTGGAGCTTCCTCTTATAGGTATAATACTACCACCCCTATTGTGGAATGAACTTTTATTGCAAGTGTTGGTACGACCATTTGACCTTGATCTTGCGGTTGGTTGTTCTTTTAATGTTGATGTAGTTGACCCCAATGGTGTGTTGATGTTGATCTTCAATCTTTTGTTGGTAATGTGAGGTGGAGTATCAAGGTTATTAATAATGAAATTGATACATTACAACAAAAAGGTGTCCTTGTACACCAAGTGATTTCACTAGATTTTGAGTGAATTCACTGGTTGTAGTGAATGAAAACTAGTGGGGAAATAGTAAATTCATTGGTCTAATGAGCAGGGAATAGTGAATTGCACCCACATTTTGTAGTAGTGATAGATTTAATCATTTTTTCTATTTTTTTTACCCCTATAACATTTGAAAGATTTGACAAGGGTTTAACATTTGGATCGTTTAATTATTGTTTTGTAGCTTAAATCATCATCTTCCCTATCAAAATTTTTAAAAAAGGATGCAATAATTCCTTGTCTCATAGTTGTTGCTAGCCATGTGCCAAATGCACATGGTGATGGGAATTGTGGATTTGGAAAAAACATGTGTAGATTTAAATACATACCAAATGCAGTGGTCAAACCACATCATTACCCTTATGCAACCAAAGGTTGAGCTTTGATCTAGTGCATCCACATTTGATGAAAGGGCATTGGTTATTCCATAAAATATCCTTGTGTCTTGGATCATGATTAATTCACATGGCCAAGTCCTGTTTGGTTTGTATTGTCATTCTTGTGACAATCAAACATTTCTCGAAGTTGAACAAGGATAATGCAAAGGTTTTGGAAGAAAATTCCATGATTTTTGATAAGTGGAATTCCTTGCTCTGCCATTTTCTTGCAAGCTATCACTTTTTCTTTTGACACATTCCCCCACATTGGCCACATGTGTTTAGAGATTGGTGCCAAAAAATTTATATTTGGCAAAAGCCGCATCTTGTCTATGAATTGAATACATTCAATTTGATTGTTTTGTAGGGAAACAATGAGCATGTGGGTATTTTACCCTATTTCTGAGCATTGCACAATTGACTTCCATTTGAAAAATGGATATATTTTCTTTGAAATCATTGCATGTTGTTTTATCCACTTTTGGGACTTGCAAAATGGAAAATAGTGGATGATTGGTGAGAACATTACTTGGAATGATCAAAAGATCCTTTGGGTTTGTTGCATTGGCTTTTGCCAAAACTACATCTAAGGGTGTTATGATACTTGCAACCTCTTCAATTTCCTTGTCATTTTTTAGGATTGCATTTAAAAATGCAAATATTTCTTTGAGTTTTGTCAGTCCCATCTTATTGTCAATATTGGATGTTTCCAATAATAGTGACCAATTTCATATAAGAAGGGTTTTGAATATTAAAGGAAGATTCACATTGTCCTCATTTGTAGTGTTAATCAAGTTTAGATTGATGGTTTGAAGAAAGTTGTGAAAAGTTTTGTCATTTATGCATGTGAGGGTTGTATGTATCATGTTGGTAGGTGTTGGTAGTGGGTTTGTGTACCCAAGCACTCTTAGCTCTAGAAGCTAAAAAGGTTTCCCTTGGGAAGTTATCTCCTATTTCAAAATTTAATTACATAATATGTGAGTTAGATCCTAACAAAATTTATTAAAAAATTTCAAAATGACTATAAGGTTATGATTGTTGCCAAATATTATAAACTTTGCAATTTGTTTTATTTGGCACATATTTACAACAAATAACCTAATTCATTGTCATGTAGGTCATAATTCAAAGAAAGAGATATATATATATCTTTTTTTTCATTTACTTAAGACCATTTGTGGTTTCATCAAAGTTGGTTAATTCTAAACATTTTTATTTTTAATCATCTATCCAAAGGTTATAGAAAGTATTTGCCCAACATGTCTTTATTTTACATTTTGCATCTAGTAAGTTATCACATGTTTAATATGTTGGCCCAAGTTCAATATATATCTAATTACAATTTTTGACATTTACTTTTTGTTTCTATGTTAAAATTTAACATAAACAATCTTCAAAAAAGCTTCCAAATTTGAACATACCTTAGATTATGTTTGAAGCAAGGAAATTTTAAAAACATGTCATGTTTCAAGTAAGAAAATTCCAAAAACATGTTGACAATAAAACAACATTATTTATTTAATCAATAAGTAATATTTAAGTTACATAGATCCTTACATGGTTTGTTGAACAAAATTGGTTTTTTTATTATACAAACTTATCCATGTTGGCTTCAATTAAGGGTTAATCCCTTAATTGCAACTTTTCCTTTTCTTCTTCGAAGTATGTTGAAGCATCTTACAAATAGGTCATGCCTCACCTAGCCCCATCGCATTGGAACTATGAACATTTTGTTAATGGAAAAGTGACAAAAACCAAGATTCTTAAATTCTTGAGACTTGTTATCACAACCATACATGATATAAAAACAAACCCATATCAAGGTACATAAGTCAATGTGGAATAGGTGTTCAAACCGAAGTACCATTCCGAGAAAAAAACACTAATTTTCAAAATTCACTAGTTTTGGATATTTGTTGATAACATTTTCATTTGTGAGGTGGCATGGTCACAAAACACTAGGCTCCCTTGTTTGCATTCTTCCATGATCTCTTACATTATAATTATGTAAAAAACAAAAGTAAGAAACATAAACATATTGTTGGCACTAGGATGGGTAATGTCATGTTTGTATGAGTTGTAACCAAGGTTTGAGAACATAACTTTAAACCGATAAACACACAATTCATAAAACCCCTATCACCAAACTCTAAATGATCTTAATGGCCTTAATAGTAGATGCCCTAAATTTTAATAAGGCTCACTTTAAATTAAGAATAAAAAAATCTCAAGGCCAATGATGAGAAATTTGATAGTTTTTTGGTTCATTGTATGGCCCCAAGTTATTAATAAAATATTATTTGTTTGAGGACCAATTAGTTCATGTGTAAAGTCATTAAGGCCAAAAAATAGGGATCAAAGTTTCGATCCCTCATATGCTTTCATTCATTCTTGATATCATTATTCTTGTCATCTTTGCTTCTTTTCTCAAACAAAACCCTAAAAGTCAAACCAACATGGATGAACATAAGACACAAGATTTTTTGTAATTCTTGTGTTTTTCATGGCCATATCTCAAGCATACAAAAAAAAATTCCCTCCACCATTCACAAATAAACACAAAAGCTCAACAAGAGGAGAGGAAAATTAAAAGATGAATTGAATTGAAGAAGAAGTAGAGGATATAGGGTTTGATCTAAGGGTTACTTTGATCCTACAATGTGGATTTCAACAAAACAACAATATTTTATTGCAACAACATTGGCCCCAAGGGTTGCAAATTGGCCTCCCAAGTTTCTAGGTATCCTTCTTTTTGCCTTGGGGTCAAGTTAAGGCCATAAAATGGTAGATGAAAAAAAATGTTTTCTTTTTCAGCCTTGATTCCTAGTGTAAAGTCCTAGGGCTGATTTCAATGATTGCACCAATAGGATTGCTTGATTTATGTTCAATCTTGGCTTTGATTCCTATTGTAAAGTGAGCCTAACTTTAAAAGCATTTTAAGTCCGAAAAACCAAAGTAATGGAAAAACTAATTTCTACATTTCAAAGATAATTAATCAATAAATAAATAGCTTAAAACCTAAGTATTATGAATGGCGGATGCTTTAAGCACTAAAAAAGGAATAAATAAATAAATTTATGGAACCCACAATATGAATTGAAATTAAAATCATAAACCTCAAATATCCCTAATCGTGAATGCCCTAATCTTTTAATGTTTTATACAAACATATATGAATGTAAAACATGACAAAATTATAACAACTAATTGTGCCCTACATTTTAAAGGTAATTAAATGATAACAAAATATTGAGAGGACGAAGTAGCCCTAGATTTAAAAACTAATTAAATATTTAAAAACAAACAAATAAATGCAACAAAGGTTTTTTTTGGATAGTGTATAGTCTCTCCAAATTGAAGCTTTATTCATTCCAATTTAAAAAAAAACGATTGTGTTTCCATATATGTCAAAATGAAAATTTCTCCCCACATCCAACCCAGGCTTAATTTTAATTAATTATAAGAAAGTGTCAAATTCATAATTATTTACTATTTTCAAAACCCTAAATCCAAACCATATTGCTTAATTGCATCATTAAAAATTAAGTACATCAATTTTTTAATTTATTACCTAAGACTTAATTAAATGAGATTAAATAAGTTTAAGTACATTCTACATAAAATAGGCCAAAGTGGAGGCATAGTTATGGAACCAATGCAATAAAAGTTGCCTAAATTTGCAATACCCAAATTAGGGTTTGCCATTTTATTGGCATCAATGGCTTAACTTGGCTAAAATGGTT
>Ga0116228_10005653_pt1 | contig 11142 bp, 5 predicted proteins | sample S1TSphfallax_2_FD_89694 | JGI IMG/M metagenome (GOLD analysis project Ga0116228, IMG submission 89694) | Host-associated microbial communities from peat moss isolated from Minnesota, USA - S1T2_Fc - Sphagnum fallax MG | ecosystem: Host-associated > Plants > Peat moss > Unclassified | place: USA... | reverse complement strand
TGAATGAAATTGCTAAGTATCCTTCGCTCAAACCAAAATTCAAAATTGGAACATGCAATGATTAAATTTATATTTCATAACATATATATTAATGATGAAGCACAACTTTCCATGATTAACATGCAATTAAAGTGACATCACATAGACATATGTAAAAATAAATTGCAAGTTGACCTTTTAACATAGATTTTGGTTCATTTGAACTCATCTAATTTTGGGGTCAAATAAGTTCATAGATTTCAACCTTTCTCAAATTTCTATGATTTTATTTCTCTTATGAAATTTTTAGAAAATCATGCAATTTTGAACTATCTAGATCTAATGCAATTTTTGCAATCTTGGAATATTATGTATAGGTAATTGAAATGCATACCTTTTGTAGGTCTAGAACATATTCCACCAACTTGTTGGAGATTGCAGCTAAGAACCAAAGTGCAACCATGATAGGTAATGTACCTCATAGGCAACAAAATAAAACATTACTAAACCAACTAGCAATAGATTAGGAAAGTATCCCAACTACACATGCAAGCCCCCAAAAAAAGGCAACAAGACTAAATAAATTTTCAACCTTGCAACAATAAGGCCAATGGACAACCAAATCCTTGGAAGAGGCAATGGAAAGATAGAAATTTTCTTTCAGGAAAATAAGCAAGCATTAACACATACCTCTAACCTTTTTTCATATCATTTGAATGGTACAACAAGATCAAGGAAATAAAGGCTTGAAAGAATGTTCACAAATGATAAAGATGCAATAATGGTGGCTTGGACATTGATTCTGTAAGATTGTGGACTATCCATTACTGTGTAACAATTCAAAATGAAAATGGCAAAACCTATTCAAACCATACCAACCTTTTTCAAAATTAAAATTCATGGGAATACTTAGTGATATTGGTTTAAGCATTGACATCCAAAGTTAAATATTTGATTTGTGTAAAAATTAGACATCTTGGTTTCAAGGCACATGGTTTGACAAGTTAATCATCAAATTATCCTAGGCATGAAAACTATAAAAACAGATGACAAAAAAATAAGTTTAAGGCTAAATCCAAAACACAAAACAAGGGAACCAAAACAAGAACACAAAGGTTAAAACCAAGAAAATGAAGTATGCATGACCAAAGTACAAACAATCTCTTTATTGCAATAACATTAAAAAAAACATAAACACGAACATAACAAAATAAGGTTATGGAATAATATCATACCTAGACTAATGTTGAACAAACTAAAAGTAATGGGGGGTCCTACTTTCGTTTATACCCCTTTGGGGACTTAGCTCAAAGAAACTTCCATGAAGGTTTCCATGTGCCCATCGATTAGGAAATTTTTTTAAAAGGTTTCCTTATTATAATTGAATTATGAATTGACTAGGAATTTAGTAAGAGTGAACAAAAAATTAACTATTAATCAACTAAAAGTGGACTAGAACAATTTGAGAGTGAATTAAAAGTGAATTAAAAGTTAAATAGAAATGAATTAAGAGTTAATTAAAAATGGATTGAAAATTAACTAAGAGTGAATTAAAAATAATTATGAATTATGAATGAACTTCACTCATCATGTGAAAGTGATGTTCTTGATAGTAATTTGTTTTACCAAAACCAACAAAATTTATACATTTAGCATAAGTATGATGAAGATCACCTATAAAAGTTAGATGAAATGGGTAGACGGAAGTTAGGGTGGCTTGAATGTGACAAAAGTCCCAATCCCAAAAATCCATATAAAGTCCATATTTTAACATTAGAATGGAAAAAAAAACTTTGAAAACCAATGTTGAATGGCCCCTATGTGGTGAATAATCAATTAATAAAATTCATATGAAAGGCTGCCCATCTAAAAAAAATTACATGTTAGGGGGAAAAAATATCAATCCAACAAAAAATGACCAAGATTAGGACTTTTAAAAATAAAGTCCAAATCTAATCATTCAAAATGCCATAGTTATTTGTTAGTTAAAGTTTTTGCTGTAATTTTTTCAATCCATATTTGTTATTCCATCATATATCATATATTGAATCCTTATAAAAAATATTGAAATGAAATCATAACAAAAAATGAATTTGAATGTTAAAGCAAAACTCAAATTATAATCCATATGTCCACTTTAAAAGTTCATTATTATATGATTGGTCTATGTTTATTGAATTTCACCCTTCAATAAATATTCTTATTCAAGTTGGCAGTCTTAATCCATAATTTTTTTTGTCAAATTGATGATTTTACAATGTGTTTGTGACATTGAATAGAGTACACTCTATAGAAAGTCCATCAAAATGCAAAAAGTGAACCACTAACATAACTTGCATCTACCCAAACATTCAAGGACTTAAGCAAGGAAGTAGTAAGGCCCACGAGAGTTTTGGCAAATAGGGGTTCATAATATATTTATAACACCATTCCTAAATCTAAGCAATGGTTGACAATAAATTATGTTATTAATGGAATAGGGGATTCCTTACTAAAGTTCTACATATTTAGGGGTGAAAGGATGAAAAATGATTACATCAAGTATTACAAAACAAGAACATGCATGGTGATGCATGAAAAAACATGGATGATAACTTTTCTATTCGAAATTTTTTGTCATTCTTCAAAAGGTAAATTATAGGTGGCATCTTTCACCCTTTAGTTGACATTTATTAATTTAAACAAGCATGGTTGTCATGTTACAATAGAAGCAATAAAACATGTGTAATGATTTGGGTTGGACATGATCATATTGCCATCACATGTCCCATGCCCTATAACCCCTAGATGTGAATTGTTTCAAGCATTTAAAAACAACTTTCAAGAAATAAATAAATAGTGCAATGATTAAAAATAATCATAGTGAACCAAACAAATGCACACTTGCTACCTAGGTAGATAAGGCATTGAACCAATCCTCAAGGAAATCACAATTAATATACTTTTGGAAACATTTAAGGTAAAAGGGTATTTTCTTAATTTTCTATGAAATAATCACATATTCTAAATATATCCTAAGTATATCTTAAAATAAACTAGGAGTATGCTAAGTATATTTGCATGATGAATTATAAACACCCTACTACATTCAAGTAAATTCAAAAATATTATTATTCAATAAGTTGCACCTTTTTCTTTTTTTGCATGCCATTTGGAATAAAATGGAAATGGCCTCTTGAAGAACCAATCTTTGTCCAATTTGTTTTCAACAACTTTAAACCTATAAGAATCTAGCACTCAATCCCAAGGCCATGGATGAGAAGACTAAACCAAGTGAAGTTCATACAATAACACTAGTTACTTACATTTCATATGAAGACAAGGATAATTTTGATTGAACAATTGATGACACCAAACTATTAAAAGAAGATGAGGTTGCCACATAATTGTTAAACATAGTATCTACAATTGAAGATGTTGGAACAAGGGTTGATGTCAATGTCTAGGAGCAACTCATCCAAAAATATTATGTGAAAATGCCCAAAAATCCTACTACCACACAAGGAGCACCAACAAAAGCTACTCATGATCTAGCAAGGAAAACAAAGGGCAAAGAACCATTAGTAGATTACAACTAATCACATGAAACAACATCTAATGAATATGCAAACACTACTAGAAATTTTGGGTTTTTGCAATTGTTGTTTGTAACTAAAATTCAGTTGCATGCGACACATGCAATTGCAAATTTGTGTAGTTGCCTAAGACAAGTTGCACATGACATTTAATTGCATATGACACTACGTATGCAACATGAATATACAGTGTTAAAAGACATGTTCATCCATACATACCAATCCAAATGTAGTTGCACCTTATGTGCAACTCTCCTTGCAACTACAATGCAAGTAAACAAATATGACACATGTTTAAAAATTAAACAACTAGCTTGTGGACACATGTAACTATTTAACTTTTTTGTGTTTTCAAAATTAAAAATTCATTGGATTAATCTCAATCATTAAAGTTTCTACTAGTAGGATGATGATATGTGGCACACCATGGAACATTCATTGACCATTTGACATGTGTTCATTTTTAACACCAATTATATGGTGACATGTGGTAAGCAAAGCCCACCTTTTCTTTTAATGTTAAATATTAACAAATGAAATTTAAGTCGTCCAATTTGTGGCTAATAAAATGTTGACACGTGGTGCTTAAATAGGTAGGTAATAATTAAACCCTATTAAGCAATTAGGTTTACTTAAGTATGCATGTAGGTTGAAAAGTAACTAAGCTTAAGCTATATAGGTAGGTTTAGAGTAATCTGATGTCATTTAAAAATTTAACCATTTCATAAAGGTCAAGTTTTTTTCATTCACTCATCCCCAAGGGCATTTGGTATATGGTTATTACATACCTATTGCTCCTAATTATATACTCAGCCAAATAGAATTGAAAGCCAAAGGATATGGGTTCAAACATTCCATTGCAAACTTCATGAACCAACCTAGTTGCACATTAAATGCAACTATTATATTATAGTATACCGGCCAAAGGAGGGTTTTTTGGCTTCTGGTGTCCAAACAAAACTTGAAGCCCTTTTCTTGGCGCATCTAACACATTAAGAATCATTGAAAATGGATTAGAAATGAGAAAGTTATGGCCCCCAAAATAAAGGGGGTAAAAAATCCAAAAAAAAACTATTGAACACTACAAAGGCCGGTTCTTAAACATCCAGAATGTTCCTTTATAATTTTTTTGGCTATTAGAGTTCCAACGGTAATCATAGAACTTCAGGTGGCACTCCTATAGCACTTTAAATGGTTAAAATGAATAAGAAATAAGAAATTTATGAGGTTTGAAAGTAGGAGGGGTCCAAAGAAAGGAAAAAAAACAAAACAAAACATTTTGTAACTTGGAAAGCTTATTTTCCTTATTTTTCTTTTTGTTAATTTTTCATTACTCCTTTTCTTTTGCACTTCAAAGATGAATATAAGATAATTTTTTATAATTATGATTATTTAATGAAAATATGATTTTAATATTAGTTTAAATTAATAATTATGATTATTTATAATAAAATTTAATATTATCATATTAATAGATTTTGAATAATTATATAATCAAATTTACATTTTCTAAAAAATATTCCAAAATAAAATAAAATCAAACATATTTAAACCATGGTCTAATTTTATTTTATTTTATTTAACCATGGTTTATTTAACTTGATTTAATTTAACTTAATTTAAATTAACCATAATTATTTAGCCTAACTTAATTTAACCATGGTTAGTTTAACTTTTTTGTTTATTTAGCCTAGGTTAGAGTAGCCATCGTTAGTTTAACTTTTTGTTTATTTAGCCTAGGTTAGAGTAGCCATGGTTATTTTAACATAGGTTAGTTTAGGCTAGCTTAAGTTAGCATGGGGTTTACCTTAGTATTAGAGGTACATAATATTATTATATATAGCCTATGTAGATATTAAGTATAGTAATTTAAGTATGTATAAGTTTAGGCCATTATTTTTATGACACTTGTCCATGTTGTACACACTTAGTTGCATGTTACTTGCAAACGACAACTAGTTGCACAGTGATTGGTTCGAAATGACAAGATTTCTAGTAGTGAAATATCTTATAGCAAAAATTATAGACAAAGACATTATTATAAAAACTAAAGAACAAAAGAGATAAGAAAAGGAGGAGAAGGCCAAACATGTTGCTAATTCTTTTACCACATCTGAAAAAATAATTCAAAAGTTAATAGAAAAGCATGTGAAAACAAGTTTCAACTTAACTTGGTCTAAGATAATAATACTTATTACAAGAATTTTGCTACAAATTTACAAACTCATCCTCCATTATACTATAGAAAGGTGTGAACCTAGGTTTTACATTAAAAAGTTAAAAAGAGGCCATGGCTCAAGCAAGCACTCAAATGCAAACAAAGGGGCATGTTCCAACTCTTTATTACAACATTCCAAATTACAAACGAACTATAGAAAGGGGAAGGGGGGAAAGAGGGGTATAGAGAACATAATTTGAAATGTACTTTTCATCTACTTTTTAACTTCATTTGTTCTTAGTTTTTTCTAATTGGAATTTTATAAATGTAATACAACAAATGGACAATGCTTGACATATATTTTCACCTAATTTGATGATATTTTATTGTAGTTATATAAATGACACATGGTTTAAGTAAAACCTTTACTTTTGTTATATATTTTATCTTGTTTTGATCTAAAGGAATAAAATACTCAAGACAAGCAAGATGAATACATCAAGATAACAAATGCAAGGAAGAGGATGAACACAATTAAACAAACCCAATAGAACCTTGGGTTGTAAGAAAAGGAGGAAGATCATGAACACAAGGGGACTACAAACCCGAATTCTAAAGCTACAACAAATGCAAAAGAGGACAAAGATCATGAAGACAAAGGGATGATGAACTTAGGTTTTGAAGTTGTGCAAACACACAAAGGGACGAATTCCTAATAAACAACCCATAACGCAAAAGGCAGAGGATCACAAACCAAGGTGACAACCATCAAGATGAACTCAAGGGAATTGGCTTTTAGAGCTACATTAAACAAAGGGACAACCCAAATGTGACTTGGGTCTTGCAAAGAAAAAAACGAACATCTAAACAAACTCGCCTCTTCCAAACTCCAAAAATCAAAGAATGCAATGAAATTCAAAAAATGACTTGAGTTCTGTAAGGAAGATAATGAACATGATAACGAACTTGCATTGAAAAGAGAAAAATGACAAGGTGACAATCTTGTGGAAGGTGACAAACTCCTCACAAACACCATTGACCACCTACATAACCAACACTTGCACAACAAAAGCACATAGACCAAGATAGGAAGATTTTGTCATTGGTGCAAGGGTGGGAACACCAAACCTAGAACCCTAGGATTTTGTAACACCACTTGAAAGTTTAAAATTAACGAATAATAGTCCATTTTTTATGAATATCAATCTTGGCCTAGATGTATGATGAACATTTTTGCACAAACTAATGAATGAATTTCATATTCCTCTAAATTGATTAAAGGTTAGATCGTGTGCAATTTTCAAATCTTCATTGTTCTTTCCTAAGATGAACCATGTTTGGTCAACAATGTGGCATGTGTTTGTTTAAATTTGTTTGATAGCTAATGGACCCACCTTTCCTTTGGGGAGGCATATTTTTGTCATTTCTCCACCAAATGATTTGATTTAAACAACTATAGGTGTGCCGACATGCCCAAAGATGAGGAAGAATTTATCTTTAGACCCCATGACCAAAAAAATGAAAACCAATATGCCCTTATTTTCTAGCCCCTTATATGTTTAGTTATTGATTTATTTATCCTAGACCATCCATTGGAAATTCATTATGGGGTGAAAGCATACTACGAGGGGGCCATTTTAGGCAAGAAAATGTATTCTTTTTTGGGTATATTTGGTTATATTTTGAGGGCAACTTTTATTTGATTTCATCTAGCATTTTGATAAACATATAAAATGGATTTTGATACAAAGGCCTCCAACATAATTATTGTCATCTTTCAAATGAAAGTAATTTTTCAACAAAATGTTTTTTTTCAATGCATTTATGTTCGTTTGAATGAAAAATTTGTCCAAATGTTTTTTGAGAAATGACACAAATCAAACTTTTCAATTATTGAAATGGTACAATCAATTCATATTCAATATAATATGACTAAAACTTCATCAAGTTTTCCAATTATTTGAATATTTAAAAAATATATTTGCACTTTGTAGTATATCGTGACAACATATAAATTCTCACAAATATACGTTTTAATCATTTAATATTAATAAAAAAAATAATTTCTTTTGAAAATTGTATTATTTGGTTATTGAACTGCTTTATTTTGAGTAGAATTTATGAAAAGTTCTTTTAATATTGGCTTGGCGAAAGTTGAAAATCACATAGTTTGAAAAATAATATTTGTGACTACATTTTTTGGTCATTGTAGTGTGTTTTCACTTGATGACATATAATTTAGTTATATTTGAATGACTTTATATCTCCTATCCTTTAAATAGGTAAATCAGCTACATGTAACTAGGTCATTATTAGTGTTGGTTAGTTATGGTTTTTAGGTGTAACCTTTGGTTCCAATTTAGGAAAAAAATTAGTGAAAGGGCTTGAACCTTTAGTTTTGGTTTTTTTAATTTTCCCAAAAAAATGAAACCTTTAGTTTTGAGTTTTCCTACATTATTTTGTAATTGCAAATTACTAGTTTTTCGGTTTTTTAACCTATAAGCACCTTTGATTCCAAAATTGATTTTTGGTTTTAATTGTTTATTTGGAACTTTGCACAAATGTGACAAACTTAATCAAAAAATTACTCTTGCATATATTCATTCAACCATATATGTTATTTACACATGCTTGCAATGGGTCTCAAAGGAAAGTTTATTTATCAAATACAATTGAAACCATATAAATTTGCCCAAGTATTTAAGCACATAAGAAAGCTTGAAACACAGAATCTACCTCCATACTAAAGACAATGCCCTTGCAACATCACTATGCCCCAAATTTCAAATTAGAGACAATGCAAAAAATAACAAGCCTTCCAATTGAAACCTTACAAATCTATACAAGAATCTTTAAGTACACAAGAGTTTGAAACATAAAATCTACCTCCATATTGAAGTTTTTTTATTGAAAAATTAGTTAATATTAGATTGTGAACACATATGAAAGTAATAAATAAATGTCTTACTAGATTTTCTCACAATGTAAGTGTTGGAATTTTCTTCCTAGGTCCAAATGACATTTAATGAGCAAATTTGTCTACTTTGCATTTAGGACCATTATCCTTTTTGGGGTCCTTTTGCCAAAACAAAATTCATAGAGAGAAATTTTCAAATGAAATATTTTGAAACTTGCTATTTATTGTATTTATAGTTGCCCCAATATGTCATATGTTTTTAAAAATCAATTTGAATAAATATGAATTTTAAAAAGTGTACAAGTTTTGCCAAATTTTATGTTTTGTCTTGAAAAATATCACAATTTCAAATCATACCAAAACATGTTAATATTTTAAAGTTTAGTTTCTTATATTATAAGCTACAAATTTTCTTTTAAAAACATATACATTGCATCATATTTATATGTCATACATGATTCCTGAACTTTGAACAAACCTTAAACTTTGATAAACAAAAAATTGAAAAAATATGAAAATTTGATTGTTTTTTAGATGTGTCCCTATTACTATAAAAATTTGAAGATCAAAGAAATTTAATTATGAAAACTAAGGGACCTTTATGAAAGTAGTGATATTTGAATGAAGTTGTTAAACAATTTTTGTTCAAACCAAACCTTGATATAGGGAAATTTCATGACTCATTTAATTTTTTTCAATATTCATATTATTCAATAAGCACAACTTTTCATGATTAACATGCCATTAAAATAACACCACATAGGGATATGTAAGAAGAATTGCAAAAAAATTGATGTGCTGACGAGGATTTTGGCTTTTTAGGTCCTTGCATGTTCAAATATTAGGCACTACAAAATATTTGGTGTTGTCCTTGTCAATTCTATCCATTCCATCTAGAGTCATCATAGTTAGCAAGTGAAACAAGAGAAGATCAATAAAACCCTACACTTTGAATTAACATTGGATGGTGTGGAAATAATAACTAAAATTCCTATGAATGTATGACAAATGGACATACTTCATGTTAGCATTGAGTCATGTTCCACCTAAAGGCACTTGAAATTGCTTAGTTGGGATTCATACACTTGATTTCCTCCCGTGTTGGTGTACTCCATGATGATGATCTCCATCAATGTATCATCATCATCCCAAAACCGGCCACCTACTAGAACTTATCATAAAAGCAATTTTGCTGAATCACACAACTCCTAGGAATGAACATAAATTAATCCATTGGAAAAAAGTAAAAGTGGGAAGAAAATCACTTACAATATGTGGTGGTGGTGTTGGTGTTGGAAGGATGTAAAATAGTGTAGTTTATAAGATAGGTTACCAAGTTCGACCCTTGGTACTTTAGTTGTGATTCATCTTCAATTGAATCATAGTAGGTTGCAAATGGATGGTGCACAAGTGGGTGTTGGCTCATATTAATCCAATTCAAATCGACAATAATTAAAATAGGAGATGTTCCATGAAATTCCCAAAGCATGAACAACTCATAGTTTAAAGCAACAACACTTGATGAACATTCTTCCAAGAGTCAAAATGTGAGACCAAATGAAAACCCTACACAAGGAAGTATTCTTAAAATTCTCAAAGCACTAAGCACAAATTGCACAAGTGCAACAAAATGCAAAAAAACTCTTTCATTCTTTCTATTTCTAGGAAATACATCTCATGGAAAGTGAAAGAGTTTTTTTGCATTTTGTTGCACTATTGCATCATTCATCTTGCATGATGTGTTGGTGGGTGTTGGTTCTTTTTAGCCATAAAAAAGTAGTAGAATAATCCTCAAAATTGGTTGCCTATAAGTACCTTTATTTTATATTGTCCAATATTTGAGCTCCACGTTATTTTGCATTACCAATGATGATCATCTATTTTTTCTTCTTCTTACGTTTTCATATGGTTTTCAATAATTCATCATTATTTATGTCCATGTCAAATTTAATTTAAGTTATACATTTCATGGACATGAAAAAACACATGTAATTTTATTTTTTAACATACATGTTGGTGGATAAGGAAAAAGTTGAAGTAGTAATAAAATGGAAGTAGTTATTAAGAAAGGTGAAAGATAGTTATTAAGAAAGCTAACAAAAAAAAGAAATAGTTCTTAATAAAAAAATGAAATAGTTAGTCTTGACAATGAGGTGGTTATTTCTAAAATTGCCTTTGGAATGGTCCATGGATGACCATATGAAGGATTCCAAAAAATCCCCCATATACTAAATTTAATTATTTGTCATTAAAAATTTCATGTTTATGGGTGAAGATCAAAGGTCAAGCAATACCTTCATTTGCTATAATACCCCAACCTTGGTTATTACAAGAATCACAACTATTATTGGGATATGGAGATGTTTTAACATTGCTTTGTGGGTGACATTCATCAATGATAGTATTCATTCTTGTCATGTTTGTTTTGGTTTGGCCAAATCGACACAACATTTACCATCAAAGTGTCATCATGAATTTTTCAATACAATTTCATATGTACATATTTTAGAGAT
>Ga0116228_10005652_pt1 | contig 11142 bp, 6 predicted proteins | sample S1TSphfallax_2_FD_89694 | JGI IMG/M metagenome (GOLD analysis project Ga0116228, IMG submission 89694) | Host-associated microbial communities from peat moss isolated from Minnesota, USA - S1T2_Fc - Sphagnum fallax MG | ecosystem: Host-associated > Plants > Peat moss > Unclassified | place: USA... | reverse complement strand
AGGGAAAATATTAGGGTTTTATAAATTATAATTCTCTTTGGCAATGTTAATGTTGATTTGTGTTCAAGTTGCGAAAAACTAACAATAATGAATCCAATTGAAGAAAAAAGAAATTTAATTTTTAAAAAAAAAAGTGTAGACAAACAAAAGATATGTGAACTTGTCGAGAAAGTAAAACAAAAATTAATTAAAAAAACCTAGTTGACAAAATACACAAGCTTATAATTAAGGAGCTCAAACTCAATATAAAAATTTAATATAAAAAACTCTTAGTACACACACAAGGGGTGTGTCACACTTTGGTCTTGCCATTTTGCATTTTAAAAAAAAGTATCTTAAGGCAAAAGAAGAAATTTATGGAAACTCAAATATTTCACCAAGCAAAAATATAAGCTTCCTAAAAAAAACAATCCCCTAAAAGAAACTAAAAAAACCCATTCAGAATCGGAAGAACTGCCGGTTCCGGGTATTTCAAAAACTTCAAAGAATCGCCAGGTTTTGTGAAAGACTCGACATAGGCTCGCTCGACCTAGGTGGACATTTTACTTTTTTGCAAGTTTTTTGAGAACCATGGTTATATTTAATAACTGGGTATTTCATTTTTTCATAGCCATGGTTATATATATATATCAAAGCTGGGTGTTGGATTTGTTTTTGCAATTGACTTTGATACCCGGATTCATAGGCAATTTGGGGAGGGGGTGGGGAATTTCTAATACCCGCCCCCACTCTGGTTGCTGGCGCATGTGGTTCCTTCCCCCCTGAAAGGCACAGCCAATAAAATGGACCACAACAATAAGTAGACGGATGAAAGATACATCCACATGAAGTGGATGATATTTGGACAATCAGTGGATGAAAAACATGAAACCCTAATCGCCGAAGTTGGCGTCGTCGTCTCTTGTTCTCTTCTCTTCATGCTCTTCCACTTCCTTGCGTCTCCATTGCTTTCGGCGTCGACACTCGCGCGCGTTCGCGTCCGCACCTTCATCGCCCTTGGTCGGTCATCTTCCTCCTCCGGCAAGCATGAGTGCGTGTCCCAGAGCTTCTTCCCTTGTTCTCAAGCTCTTGCTCTCTTTCCATCCCCCTCCCCCTATTTTTCTTTGTTTCTGGTTATTTTCTTGTTTGGTGTTTTGAGGGTTTTGCATATGCGGCGTCTGGCGTCAAAGCATTTCCTACTCTGAATTTTGTTATGTGCGCTTCTTCCGTTCTTCTGTGTTTCGGTCTGTATTGCGATGGTGGTATTCTGGAGTGTGCTGAGCTAGGAGTTTGTTTGTTTTTTTGGGGGGGGGGCTACTCTGAGGCGTTTTGTGGCTGGCTTCGGTTCTGCTTTGTGGCGTGATGTTTTGGGGGATATGTGCTCGCGTATGCAGCTATGTTTTTCTTTCTCTTGAAGAGGAAAATTTGGTATCCAAAGTGCGGCGAGTTGTGTTAGTTTCAGTGGATTCATGAACCCGCAAGGTTTGATGATGTGTTGGTTGCTGCAGGTAAGGTCCATGGATCGTTGGCCCGTGCAGGGAAAGTGCGTGGCCAGACACCGAAGGTAGCAAAGCAGGATAAGAAGAAGAAACCAACGGGCCGTGCTCACAAGCGTATGCAATACAACCGCCGCTTTGTCACTGCCGGTATGCTCAAGAAACTCACAATCCTCCTATCTATTTATTGTTCCATTATAGGCATTCAGGACATGCTAAAGATTCTCCAGATCTTCCTCTATTTGTTGCATTTTAGGTATGCAGGACATAGATTAGGGTTTCTTGAGTAGAATTTCTAGTCTGTAGACTGCCGATGGTTTTGTTGATGGCTCGTTTCATGTCATTCTTGACTGTTAACATTTTCTGTATGTTCGCAGTGGTTGGATTTGGCAAGAAGAGAGGCCCTAATTCATCAGAGAAGTAATTGGCAAGAGTTGTTGCTGCATTGCCTCATCCATCATGATGTGGAGAAATTCTCTTTGTTTTGGAAACCCTGAAGCTGGTAGGGTTGTTGTATATCCTTAGAATTCTCTTTGTTTAGAAACCAGAAGCTGGTAGGGGATGTATATCCTTGGTGACTGGCCTGGGCCATAGTCATCTGTAATTGAAGCTTCAGATTGAGGCTCTCTGTGCCTAGAACTTCCATAACTTGAGGTGGATTTGGAGTGATTTTGATATCTTCTTGACTTGGATTATGTCATGATTCAGATCATGTGTTCTGAAGCCAAGCTTGTTTTCTGTCTTTTGGTTTTGAATTGAGACTAGGTTTTGCTCTAAACTCTTAAGTGATCTATGTGTCTTTCAAACCTCCAGTGAATGTGCTAAGTTGCTGTTGAGGGAAGACTGATATTCATCAAGGCCAAGAGATTCTTCGCAAATTCTCATACTAATACTGGAGTGCTTCTGTCATGTATGGTCATTATGGCACCTCTGTGATGCTGCACCTAATAAAGTAGCCTGGAGGAAGAGTTGAATCTGCTGAATTGTTTTGCAAAATGATGCTGCTGTGTCACACAGTGTGGAATTTACTATAGTTGCAATTGCAATCTAACTTTGTGAACTTAGCTTGCATTGGGGACTGGGGCACTTGGCACCAAAAACAGAGCTGTTCATATCTCTTTGGCATGAAGAAACAACTCTCAGAAGGTTATGACCGCACTCATTGTCATGTTACCTTTCCAAGTGGTGTTGTGGAAATTTCTCTGCAACCTCAAAGATCTCTTCATTGTGTTGCTCACAACATTATTTGACTCTTAGTTGCATCAGTGATATTGAAATCAGGCTAAGATCAATAGGTTCCTTGGTTTCAAGAGGGAAAACAAACCTCTAGCATTAGCAGCCTAGTGGTGATGCAAACGGACTCTATTCTTAGACATTACAGAAAGGCTCTGCAATCTGTGCAAATGTGGTTTGTACTCAGACTCTTGCTTGTATCTGGCTTTCCTTCTATGCCCAGCATTTGCAGGATTGCTAAATAAACATACTAAGTATTGTTACCAGTAAGGCTTGTTTTCTCCAAATGCGGAGTCATAACTATCTCTTGAGCTTTCTTATACTGTTTATCACTACAAAAGTTTGATACAGACAACAGGCAAGCACATGATGCGAAAGGAGAGATGTGACCCTGACTGACCAGGAAGGAGAACAGGTGAACAGCTTTCTTTCAGATGTGGATTCCCTGCAATCTCTGAGAAGCTGAGTAGTACACATAGCTGATGCAAAAAACTTGTTTTGTGGTTGAGCTTGCAATTAGGTGCTGCAAAAGTACACACTTAATTTGCAAACATCAACGTCGGTTGTGAATGTAAAAAAAAATAGTGGAAATCCAAGAAGCTCTGTGCAACGACAAACAAACAAACCAGTAAACAACTCTGAATCTATTTGATCATCTGTCAACAGCTACAGGAACAACAGCAGGATCTGATGTCTTCACCTGCTGCAGCTGCAGCAAGTGCAGTTGGGAATCTAGTTTACCCACCCTAGGTTACTACTAGTGTCAGGTCCCTGGCTGCTGCTGCCACGACGGATGATCCGTGGTCAAATTCATTTATTGAGCACATGCGTGAAGAAGAAGGAGGAGGGATGGGCATTGAGCAGACACGGGAAGGATCCAGTAGAGATGGATGGAGAGGTCCAAGCAAACCCACCCAGGAAGGGGGAAAAAAAAAAGTCTGGTTGCCGAAATGACAGCCCACCAGCACACGAGATTCCGAAAGAACCTGACAGGAAAAGGACACAACAGAGGGCAGGCGCTTTTCTCGAAGTCGTTGCACAGTTCACTACACGACACAAGTCAAGCCTCTTCCCATCACTAGTAACTCCTACTCCTCCCCTCACTCTCTCTCCAAAGCTCTTAGCTTTATTTACTAGAGTTTGCTCACTGGCAGACTACAATCGTGTGAACTCTTCTTCTTCTTATTATTCTTCTGTTGGGTCTTGCTCATTTTGAGAACTTGATGAGCAATGGGTGGTGGAGACCAGGGTTGGAGATTGTTGTAGAAGTTGTAGTGATGATGTTTGTTGTAATCTGTTGTTGTGGGTTTTTGTAGCTTTAGACTTTTTGTGGGTTGTTGGGGAGAGATCAGTTGCAGAGAGCATGGTGCAGTACCGCCCATGATGAATTTTCGAAGGAATCCAGTGTTAGAGGTCTGCGGCTTTTGTTTGTGGATGGTGTTGTGGAGGGGGCATTAGCTATGGAAGAGAGAAGTGGGGAGTTGCAGGTAATGAAGAGTCATTGTAGCTGAGGAGGGAGATTGAGGAGGAATGAGCTGATGCAGGAACAGTGTGGACTCGCGGGAAGCAGCGCATGCAAGAGCGGCGGGTGATGGAAACAGGAGCGTGGCCGTCGTCGCAGGGTCTGCGGGTTAAGAGAGGAGCGATCACTGCGAGCAGGAGAGCAGCGGGGCCGAGCACACCAGTACCCAGCTGGAATGTGTTCAATAACCAGCTCTACGACGGCATTGCAGCAGCAGCAGCAGCAGCATCTCTTCACGCTGTTGCAGGCCGTTCCACTCCGGTCTCGGCACGGAAGCTAGCAGCTTCCTTATGGGAGCTCCAAGATGTGCCTGTTCCTGGCATTTTTGGCAGCACCGGAGACTGGCACTCTTCTGCAAAGGAATCATCTGACACGACCAGTCTCATGTCTCAGGCTGATCATCTCTCATACCGTTCTCCCAGAATAAGCACCAAATTCTCAAACGAGCAATTGTCAAAGGTATGAATATCCTCTTCATTTGCAGCTGAAAAACACTTCCAAACAAGTTGCTGTGCAGGCCATTTTTAGCAGCCAACAATGACTCTTTCTCCCCATCTGGTGCAAGAAGAGGAAGAGGAAGAGGAAGGGGTAGAGGACTTTTGTTTTTGGTAGCAGAGTATGTCTCCACCCACCATCAGGACTCTCACACTTCTCTTTAGCTATGTCTCTTTTGTGGTAGCCAACTCCATACTTGAGTCTTCATATTGCTTCCAGAAACAAGACAAAAACTTTTGATGCAAGATGTCATGGCAGCTTGATCACTGCTATTCATGATGAAGGTGATGGTCTGACACTTTGTGGGTGATGCTCATAAGCTGATGTCTGCGCTCATTCTTGATGTATTCGACCTTCAAAGTGTTGTTGCTGTAGAGTTTCTCTGCAATCTCATAGGTATTGTGTGTCATTGTCTCAGTTAGAAAGCCCTGTCTCTGGTTGATGGCATGGAATCATAGCTCCTCTCAGAGAAATTTTGATATTGCAAAGGGATAGTCTTATGACCAGGAGGTAGCTGTTGGGTGCATGGGTGTAGCAGGGGTTGCAAGAGGTAAGCCTAGAAAGCAGGAGTATTCATGCAGGAAGACAGGTAGCAGCTATGCGATCACATGTGCATAAGCTGCGTACTGACACTTCAGTGGATGCTAACATGTCCATTTTGGTATTTTCTCATTCCTTGCTCAATCAGCAACATATTCTTCATGTGAATTCAATTTGCAAACTTGTAAGTAGTTCAGATTCCTCCTGCTGTTGGCTCAGAGTCTTGGCATTGAAAAAAAAGCCTCAATTCACTTCAGCTTGTATGGGATGATGGGTTTGTCCTACATCTTCGGAACATGACAGCTTGATGGCCAGAGGCAGCACACAAAGTTCATAGGTGAAATGAAAGGGGAGGTGAAAGCTGGAAAGTTCAACTCAGTGACAACATCAACCGAGCTTCTTAAAGTGCTGAGTCGAATATGCATTCTGGAGGAGCAACATGATTCAACCATATCTACAACATCATCATTACGGGTGCAGTTGGATCAGGCCCTTGCTCATGTGCAAGAGCTTGAGCTTGCACAGAATGCAGCTCACAAGGAGATTGAGAGCTTGACAAAGAAGCTGGCCAATGTGAAATCAAGCTGGAAAATTGAGCAGAACAAGCTTCAACTAGTTGTCCAATCTTTGAAAGAGGAAGTGGAGACTGAGCAAAAAGCGAGAACCAGAGTTGAAGTTGCTAACCAAAAGATGACAAAAGAGCTGCTGGATGCCAACATGGCTGTGGCCAAAGTGGTGCAGGAACTGGAACGGGAGCGGAAGGCACATGAACTCATGGAGGATGTGTGCGATGAACTCGCACGGGAAATCAGTGATGACAAAGCAGAGGTGGAGGATCTGAAACGGGACTCGATTAAAATGCATGAAGAACTGGAAGAGGAGCGGCGAATGCTGCAGCTTGCAGAAGTTTGGCGGGAAGAACGTGTGCAGATGAAGCTTGGAGAAGCAAAATTATTACTAGAAGAAAAAAGTGCAGCTCTTGATGTTCTTCGATCAGAACTTGAGAAATTCCTTTGGGCTGGAAGATTGAGGAATAGGGGAGACTTTGTTCAGGAGGCAGAGGTGCTGCACAATGTGGTTGCTGCATTTCATCCAAGGGAGATTGTTGCATCCTATCCTCCTGTGGAAAGTAGTCAACCAGAGAATGACCTCTTGGATATCAGTTATGACAAGCAAACTGAGCATCATTACAGTCACTGCAAGGACAATATTCTTGATGCACCAAACTGTGGCAACAGGTGGACTGGTGACAGTGGACTAATCAGGGAGGGGGACACAGAACATCAGCCCCACATGTCTCTGATAAGTCCTGTCAATGACATACAGAGGAGAACTCTTAAGCAGTTGCAAGCTGTGGAGACAAAGGATGCTGATGGCTGCAAATATGAACGTGTGAGCAGGTCGTCACAAGCTTCAAAGTATGGAGATTCTGTGGAGGCTGTTGCATATGAGAAAAGCTATTTGGAAGTCAATGATAATGATGATGACGATAATCCCCTGTACCAGCACAATGAAGATTCATCAGATGGGGTTGTTCATCAGGCTTCAGAGATTGATGACGAAGACCATCATCAATTATATGAGGTACACTAGTGATAGGTTTAGAGGTGTGAAGAGCACCAGGAACTTGATCCTGTATGCATGTAATTGGGGAATAGTGCATAACCCTGTTTGGCATGTAAACAAACTGTTTGTGTCCTCTAGCACATGTGAAAAATGTCAACAAGTTTCAAAGCATCCATGCACTTTTTGAAATTTTTGTAAATTTGCTTCTGAGAAGAAGATGCCACAAACATACGTGCAGCAAATGTCTTCAAACACTTGACAGGAGATTGAATGGTTTGTGAGCAGGAAGTAGAGACGGTGGGAGGAATGAAACAACCTGGAGAAGTGGCATGGAAAGTGCATGGCATGGAAGACGCTCGTGTCACACCCTTGCGGGAGAAGAAGAATTATGGTCAAGAGGATGCAGTCAATGAAATCAACTTGCATGGGCACACACAAGAGGTAGAATGGGAATCTGTGCCACAACAAAGCTCATGGATATCACGGAATAATCCACACATTGAGAGGGGCATGAAGGGCCATGTTTTGTGGCCTAAAGGTTTCATGGATGCTGCTATAAAGAAGGAAAAATCCATACTGAACTGAACTTGAGCAATAACAATGCTTGCCAGATTTTGGATTGATTTGATTGTTGCTGCAAGAAAGAAGCTTAAGTTCTTGATTGGTGTACCATATAAGTTGAGGCACATGTCGTCAATGTGCTTGTGGGTCAAGCTATGAAAGCTAGAATCGAATGCCCATTCACAAAGTAAAATATCAACCTCATTCAAACAAGGAAGGAATTGATATTGAATGTCTGGAAAGCCAAAAAGCCTCTTATCTTTGAGTCTGATTTGTGTGAATTCTGCTCAAAGGAGGGAATGGAATTGTGGACATCTTTTCACTTTACAATATTTTGTGTTGACATCCACAACATTTTGTTTTCTCCCAACATGTTTACATTTGGTTGGAATGCTCACCATGGTGGTACACTGAGTTTTTCTCTCTTGGCACATTGAGTTCTTGTTCATTGTTAGTATGTACTTTGACAAAAGTTGATGTTTTTCATGGTAGTCAAGTAGAAATATTTGGAAAGAGGCGATTTAAGTCTGGTCTCCATATATAAAAATTTGATACAATTTGGTTGCCATCGTGAAGATGCCAGAAAACACAATATGCTTCCAAAGACTTAAAACCATTTGTGCTCCCTTATTGCATGCTCAAAAAGTTGGGACACCCGCATTGCTTAAGTTAGCAGCCAGCAGAGGGACAGCACCATCAAACACCATCTGCATCCTCTTATTGTTGCATGCTCTTCTACAAATTTCATGAGCACTAGTATTGCCTGTGCTGTTGGCCCAAGTGTTACCATGTCCTCAACTGATTTTTCCTTCCAAAACCTGGTTTTTGGGAATTTATTTGAATTTTCAGCAGCAGAAATGACTTAAAACTCAATTATCTCCCACATTCTGAATCCAAATCTTACCAAATAAATTCCATTAAATCCTGTTCACCAAGATCTTTCCAACAACACCAAAGGCACACTCCAATTCCTCTGAAATTTTCAGCTACGATTTAATATATTTTTCAGTGAAGAAATCACTCTCAATATTCAAGAACTTTTGCACTACAAGTCCAAACACCATGAAACCAAGCAGATGCACCCGTCCTCCTCCAGAGCTTTCCAAAGAGACCAAGAACACAATCTAAAGCATCCCAGTTTGGTGGATCTCATAACTACAGAACAAAACAAAACTACCTTCCTTCATAGATAGATTGCTTGGCTATTACAACATGCTAATAAGTAGTGACAAACTTTGATACCCATCTGCGCGAATTGATGATGTCTGTGGTACTCAATCTAGTCTTTGGGAAGTATTTATTGAAATTGCAATCTAGTGTGTTTCTGATTGCCATTGTCAGTTTTTACGTGGCACTGTTAACAGCTTGCTTACCCTAGCATGACACAAAAGGGTGAAAAAATTGCTTATCAAGTGTTTTGCATTCTACAGGAAACTTGGGAATCAAAAGAATGGTTACTGAAACCTGCACTTCTCTTTCATCATGGAAGAACCCTTCATCTCAAATGAAACCCTTCATCTCAAGTGAACTCTTTCCAAGGAAGGAAAGAAAGAAAAAACACACTTACCCAAAAAAGGAAATGGGACCACACACCCAAACCATCATTTTGAAAGTATAAATTGTGTGCAGTAATCTCAGATAGGGTGGTACTTGGTACTAGTACTCTTTTTGGTGGAGCTGTATTGTGTACTCACACACTACTGCAATTGTGAACAACAACAACAACAACAACAACAACAAAGAGGGACCATTTTATGATTGCATTCATTGATGATGATGTAGAAAAAATTATGGCTCATTTATCATCAGACAAACCAACAAACCAAAAATGATGCACAAGTGTTTTTTTATCACCAATGAAGCATGTCTTCTTTGAGTGTCTCTTGAGTCTTCACCCTTACGGCTTGTTGTATCAAGCACTAAATGCTTACTTGCACAATAAAATACATTGGTATAATTAGCATGGCATGAGTGTGTGTGTGTGTGTGTACCTAGTTGATTTTTTAACTGTCTCTTTGTATAAGGACAAGGGGAACTAGTTGTGTTTGCCCCATACATGCTTGGTAAAGCCTAAAATCATACATGCATGTCTACTATCTTAGGGCAATAATAAATTTTTTTATGATAGAAAAGCCAACAACAATACAAAAAACATTAATCAATTAAAAATGAATTTCATTATGATTTTTGTTATTAAATTTCCATGAAAGCCTTATTGATTTTTTAAAAATAGTATCAAATTAATTTTACAAACTTATATTTCAAAAACGAATTTTATATTGAAATTCTAATTTATTTTAAAACTAACATGCTTTACTTTAATCAATTCTTGCATAATCTTTCAAATAAGTTTTTTAAGAATCTCATTTTAATAAGATGTAAAAAAATTGAAGCTAATTATTTGTGTGTTTAACCAAAATAAATAAATAAATTAGTCATATGAATTGTTTTTATATTTCATAGTGATATGAAACCTCATGATACAAAAAGGCAAGTAACAACCCAAAAAAAATAAAAATGATATAGAAGCATGATTAAATTAATTACCCAACATCAATATTTTGAAAAAAAACCCAACAAGTAGATGGGTATAGTTCAAAACAACCCATCAATCTGAACCCTAAACCCAAAATCTACACATGCACATCCATTAGCTTGCGGCAATAATAATATTAACATACTTTATATATATATATAGAAGGTGTTGAATAGGCTTGTGTGTACATGTGTACAAAAAATGTTATGACCAATGAAATTGTTGGATTTGGTATTTGTTTCTTTATTTATTCCCCAAAATTGTGGAATGTTTTATAACTTTATTGATGATTCTACCAAAACTTTTAGAGAAATATTATTAATTATTCATCACTTTAGTGCTAAATCTATCACACAATTACAATGTATAAGTTACCTTTCTCAACTTTTTGAAAAAATCAAATAACTACCTACAAAAATGCCTATTCTTAACTAGTTTTCCCATGAGAACTGTCGGTTTAGTCAAGATTTGTCATTAAGCCTTGAGTTGTGCCAATACTATGAAAGTTTTAAGTTGTGTAAAATATTAGTAGATGCAATGGCACTTTCTTTTTAATAAGAGATGTAAAAGTTCGTTACGGAGTTGGATAAGTGCACAAAAACTTGAAGCAAATGAGAATATTGTTTTGATTCAATAAGCTTGTTTTAAATTAGAGACCCCACATGGAAATTGCTATTTCATGTAATTTGTCACATAAGAAAAATAAAAAGAGAGAAAAGGCCACTTTTGGACACCAATTGCCAAGCTCGCAATCATGACAAAAAGCCTATAAAAAAGATACAATGCAAGAAGCAAGAAGTGGAAATGAAGGATGTAAATGGCTTTACAATTTGGAGTATACTTCTTGGCACTTTACTTTGTGCTTAAAGCAATTCTTCATAAGTTCACTTCACCTTGAAAGGCTTCTCCAAACTTTGTCCACCAAAACTGAAAGTTACTTGCCATGGGAAGAAGGGTAATAAAACCAACCCACTTTGTAGGCTATTGCTTTGACCTCCTAAGAAATGAGTCCTCATTCTTGTCTCCTCTTTTCACTAGTACTTGCAATTTAACTTTTGGCCCAAAAAAAGTCTTATCTTCTAAAAGCCTAAGCCTTCTCTATACTCATTTTATTTCTATTTGAAACCTTAGTTAAAACTCTAATCCAATTTATTCATCCTTGAATGAGATTACAAAACTAGCCATTGAATTCAAATACCAATTCACAAGTTTTT
>Ga0116228_10005649_pt1 | contig 11146 bp, 10 predicted proteins | sample S1TSphfallax_2_FD_89694 | JGI IMG/M metagenome (GOLD analysis project Ga0116228, IMG submission 89694) | Host-associated microbial communities from peat moss isolated from Minnesota, USA - S1T2_Fc - Sphagnum fallax MG | ecosystem: Host-associated > Plants > Peat moss > Unclassified | place... | reverse complement strand
TCAATATTTACATTGTAGCAAGTCTTAACAAAAGTAATAATAAACTAGAAAATATTGATGTTTTGATGATAACCTTGTTTTAACTAGAATGTTTAGTTTTTTTTGAAAGAATATTCAAATCTAGACAAGCCATGTTCCATTCTTATCTACCCTTCCCTGACTTTTTTGGTCAAGTTATGCATTTATGTAGGTCACATTGGGGAGTTTCGATAAATACATATTTCAAACCCTTACAAACTTTTTAATTAGTTAAAGCATATTGACAAGCCTTAAAGATTGTATGCCAAAACAATTACCCTAGAAAAACTTTTTGCCAAACCTAAAATATCATAACTTATAATAAACTTTAATGTTATAGTCCTAGTATTTAAATTAAATCCTTCATTTTTAATGTAAGCAATGATTTTTTTTTCTCATGTCATTCTTGCTTAACAACTCAATTAAGCCCAATTGCAATATGTTTTGGTTGTTAATTAGCCCCCCCAAAATTAATAACAATGGCAAAAATGTCATAAGCCCCTTTTGACATCCATAAATCAAAACTTCTTATTATCAAAATTGTGCCAAAGTGGGTAGGAAATATAATTGTTTAGTTTTTCCCACAAACTTTGATAAAATTTCTCTTGAAAATTATTTTATAGAACACAAAAAAACCTTTTGACACAAAAGTAGAGTAATTTTTTTATCCATTGGCTTTCAACATGATGCATTGGCAAATGGTTTTTAACAATTAAAAAAGCTCAATCTTCCAAAAACTATTTTTATTGCACATCATCTTTCTTGTAAAAATCTTTGGCATCAAAAAATTAGAGATAATGGTTCCATTTATATGAGGTCTTTTCTTTGCAAGTTGTCTTTCATAAGGTTATTTTAACCAAAAAAATTATTTCTTTTTCAAATATTTTGCAATCATACAATGGCTTTGCATAAACATGTTTTTTTAATGTAGTAATTCCATTTGCATTGTTATACAATATCAAACCTTTCCTTGCCTGTGTTTTGGCATTTGTTAATTAAATTAAACTAGCATAATAAAGAATGCATTTCATCAATTGAAGACATGTAGCATTGGCTTATTGTCATTTACACAATAAAATGAACAACATAGTGCATTTCTACTATCATGTTTCCACTTACTTCTTTGAAGATGTAATTTTAAAAAAATTATTTCATTCTTTCTTCCCCTTCATCTACATGAATATATATTTTTTGTTTGCAAACTTGCCTGAATGTTACTCTTCTTCCATTCTCTCCTCTTCCATTACAACAATCATTTAGATATATTTCATCATTATTATTCATTTTGGGATGACTCCTCCATTATCAATTGCAAGATGAAATTATGCTAGATGAATGGTGAAAAAAACCAAACAATAATATGCAAACTTCTAAACTACTAGCAAGCAAATTTACAATGCCATTTACAATTTACAAGAGCATTCACAAAGGGCATTTACAAAAATGAAGTGCAGTGTAAGGTTAGAATGTAAATTAAAATGTTAGAGGTGAATTCAAAAAAAGAATAATATTGCAACCAAAAAATGAAAATTAAAAAAAAAATGAAACAAAGAAAACTAAGTTAAATAAAGCCACAAATATTAGTAAAAAAGCGAAAAATCAAAACAAAACAACAAAGTTTTTGAATAAATTCTTGTTTAAAAAATAACTATGTTATTTTTTTAAGACAACACCTTGCGTTCCAAGATCCAAACCTACACATGGTAGGAAGTGGGGGAGTACATTACCTCAACAAACAAGTAGCAACATCCCAAGGCAAAGAGTGATGAACCACAACAAGTAGCAACAACACAAGGGAAGGTGAGGTGAGTCTTCAAAAAAAGTGTGGAATGATGAAACAACAACAATGTAAGGCAAGGGTGACGCACCATAACAAACAACAACAACACAAGTTGAAGGACCATAACAAGCATTATCAACACAAGGTAAGGGCGATGAACCATAACAAGCAACAATAGTGCAACGCAAGGAACCATAACAAGTAGTAACAATGCAAGGCAACGAACCATAACAAACAGCAATAGTGCAAGGCAAGGGACCACAACAAGTAGTAATAGTGCAAGGCGAAGGACAACAACAAACAATAGTAACATAAAGTGAGGGACCACAACAAACAACAATAGCGCAATTTCATGAACCCTAGCAAACAATAGAAGTGCAAGGTGATGAACCACACAAATAGTCACGCAAGGCGAAGGACAATGCACTAGCAACAACATAAGGCAAAAAGCAACACACCACAACAAGCAACAACAATGCAAGGTGAAGAGCAAGTAGTAGTAAAAGTGACAAATGCAAAACAAAAGAAAAACAAGAAAAAAAACACACATTAACAAGACAAAAAGGTTCTTAGGTTTTATATTCCTCTCCTTTAGTGGTCTTACTTGGTGGAGGTGCTGCCCTAAACCCTAAAACTTCTAACCCTAAACCTAATTCCAACTTACTCATTTTCCCTCCCATACCCTAAAAACCAAATTTGGGTTTTCATGTGAAAAACCCATTTGGTTTGTTTTATGAAAAATTTCCAGTTTCAGTTCTAGTTGGTTTTCATGTGGGTGAGAACCTTCAAACTGGTTTTCACCCCGCCTTTCACCCAAAATCAAAACAGTTGGTTCTCAATGTGAGAACTGGGTCACCTAGTGAGATTTGCCCAACATTGGTAGAATCTTGGCACATTGTTCCTCTGCTTCTGAAGTTGAAAGAATATTGGTAACCCTCCCCCTAGCACTTCCAACATCGCAAATAGCGTTCAATTAGTTAAAGGAATGGGGAAGATATAGGGTGTTTGGTGTAAGCGGGTTCAGCATTTGGTGAATGAAAATAGATTAAGATTTCGAGCTTAAAATCTTTGATTGTTGCATCTTTGTCTCTGGAATACGACAAACTATTTCAAAGCCTTAGTTGGTGCAGCCATCAAATTTTTAATCACTCAAAATGGACTAAAATTGAGAAGATATGGGACTGTAACTAGGAAGCAAACTATCACTCCTCCTTTTTCCATGTGTTTTCTGTGGTGCTCCTTTACTTCTGAAGCTCAAAGAAGATTTGTAACCCTCCAATTTGGTGCATACAATGACACAAAAATTGCTCAATTTTGTTCAGGAATGAGGACAATATTGGAAAATGTTTGATGATAAGTACATGTTCGGTGATTGACAGTTCTACCCTACCATAATAGTCACTACAAAGGGCCATCTTTGCTTAGGTGCCCCAGAATTTTGCATGGATATGAAAAACTGAAACATTTGAAAAAATAAAAATGGAGGTAATTATTTAGGGTTTAGGCAGTTTTGTATTTTTCAACTCAGCAAGAGGGAAAAGAAGGAACAAAGAGAGAGGACACCCAAGTCCAAGCCAAAAGAGCAAAATCCAAAGTGCATCCCAAAGGATCACCCCGACAATCATGTTTCAGAGCCCCTCACCAATTGCTAGAAGCATATTTAAAAGAGAGAACTGGTCAAAGAACACCATGAACCTATGTTAGCTTCTACTTCTGTAGCTTCTACTTCTGAGATGCGTTAACTGGACGATGTTAACCAGCTTAATAATCTTTAGGTAACACTGTGTCATTCATGAATGAAAACTTGAAAAGGATCATTATTCTGAAGTACCTTTGAAAGGAATGAGTACATTGGGTGCATGCAAAATGAAGGCAAGTTTGGCATCCACCTAACAAGTTTTGTACAAAGCTTGTACATTGATTCTCAGCAATAACTGTCTGTTTCTCCTTGGCCAACTACAATGATTGGGCCAGATGATGAGAGTTAAATAGTCTCTCACCTTGCACAGTCCATCTTTTTAGGTTTGTGCTTCGGGATAGGGGTAGGGGAGAAACTAAACAGTGCACATTGGATGTGTGCTAAATACTGATAGAGGGCTGCTGCTGCTGGGCATGCTCTGAATCTGACAATTTTGTACATACAAGGGGATGGAAATACTTATTTATGGCCATGATGGTTTAAGGTGATCAGATCACACCACCAACAAATATTATACAGAACAAGCCACATGAATATCAGAAAGTAAACTATACACACAGACTCCTTTCACCACAAAGAAAACTTCCTTGGGAAAAGGGATGAGCAAAGAGTAGGTGTCTCTTTCTTTGCAGCAGATTGCATCAACAAGCTTACTGTTACATAACTTCCATACGCAATAAAGATTTTTGTTGTGGCATTGAATACTCTTTACAATCTTGAACAAGTGGTTGTACAGTCTGTCAAATTTCTCAAGTTCCATACATAGCAATTCATAGCAAAAGTGGAGAGTGAACCTTCTGTCATTTGCTGAATCCGTGGTTGCTGGTTATCAATCTGCTCACACGCCATCAGCATGTGTGAAATACTTCCAACCTGGCTTGAGAACAAAATTGTATCAATTCACCAAATAGAGTTAATCAGGAAAGGTATTCTTCTTCATTGAGAAGCCATGTCCATACACTTCTCCAAATTCATTCAACAACCCCATCCCTATCCTGACAAAAAAAAGAAACCCTCTACACACAGCCAATACTAGTGATAAGAAACTCTCAACTCTAGTGATGACTGAAGTAGGGGATGTATCTCTTTACTCTTTACCTACCTGAAGGGTGCAGGAACAATGTGTGGGTAATAAGGAAGCAACATTCCAGTAAAATCTAATTGCATGGAATTTATGTGGTAATACACACATGGGCAACTACATTGACAAACAGGAAACTCAGCATCAGAACCAGGATAAATACAATCACTAATCCTGACTAGGGTCCCCGAGTAGGGAAGAACAGCTAACATGCCTTTACAAAAAGGAGTGTTTTCCAGGAAACTTCCACCCAGGCAATGTTGTATCATTGAGGTTCTCCTTGCCTTTGTACCTCTTCTTCAGTGACCTCATCAGGACTCTCATCTGCTTGATTGTTCGTATGAGAGATGAGAGAGTCCACTTTAACAGGAGAAGAACCCAAGCCACCTGGAGGAACTTTTGACCCCAGCAGCTGGGCTAAACCTCCATCACCCGATGAAGAAGGCCTATCATCTTCAAAAGAGATGGGAGACTTGCCCTTTGCGTTTAAATTGTCAGGATCAGAAACAGAAGACTGTTGTTCAGTATGAGCCTGCGGTTGAGGTGGGTCTTGGTGCCCAACAGCAGAGGGATCAATCTCCTGAGGTATAGAACTCAATTGGCGTTGCAACTGAAGTGCAGACTGCAACTGCCTTTGTAAGCCCTGAGCAATAATCATCAATTGAGGATTCAGTTCTTCTACTTTGAGCATCAGAAAGTCCAGAAACATTGTGCACTAGTTTCACTAGTGCTTCATTGGGGGATGACCCAAGTTTGTTCCCAGGCTACCTAACAGCAAAAGTAACAAGGTTGCAAACTTTTTGTAGACCTACAGACACATCTTCATGACAATGTCAGCAAGCAGGTAACTGCTGAAACATTTGGTCACAAAAACTGAGATTTTAGAGATGTCCTCCAAATCCACAGGGCAACACAAACCAGCTCATTCCGGGTCACTTCAAGGTTTTATAAGGATTCTTCTGAGTCATATTGTCCAGACTATATATCAAATGGTGAAGCCCAGTACCTCAATATATTGGCCCAAATGAGCTTGCTGCAACTCCAAAAGTGAGGGATAGACTGTGGCCCCAGGAATTGCCTCACTGTTGCCACCTGCCTGAGAGCTTTGCCCTCTATTCTCTGTATCCTGACTGGGCTGAGTAGGACCAAATGCAGCCACAGGTACAAAACCATAGACAGGAGACTGAGCAGAAAGCCGGGCTTCCAATGCATGTGCCAGAGTTGCAGTAGCTTGTGCATGTAGATGCCCATGCTGTTCTGCCATCTCTGCAGCAGAGGTACTCTGACCATGCTCTGATGCAGAACTACTAGTACTGGATGTAGTGGGGCGACCCACTACTGCCATGTATCCCTGTGGGGTCATTGGTATGTAAGCTGGGTACCTGTTACAGTAGAAGGCGACAAAGTTATCAGATTGTTCCACAGTAAAGTTGGGCCATGTCATTTGCCTCTCCATCTGAGAGACTATCTCTATTGGAGAGCATGAAAAATTCTCTCTAACTCACCAGCACTGCAGCAGCATAGCCAACAAAAAAAATTATCACCAGGCATCCTAGTTACCAAGATCAAACTGAAGAGTTCTCCTCTTCTTCTTCTAATCTTTCATCATCTTCATGAACTTCAACCTACTTGGCACATCTTTGGTTGCCCTACACTTTGCAAGTGGAAATGCTTCTGCATGAAGCTTGGCTACATCCTGAGTTACCAAGATCAAACTGAAGAGTTCTCCTCTTCTTCTTCCAATCTTTCATCATCTTCATGAACTTCAACCTACTTGGCACATCTTTGGTTGCCCTACACTTTGCAAGGGGAAATGCTTCTGCATGAAGCTTGGCTACATCCTGAGGTACCACTACCAATCCATACTTGTATTCCTTCTCCCTTGATCGATTTCTCCTTGAGGAGCAACTACATCAACAATGTTTGCTAGAGTGCTCCTACAAATGTCACTGTGCCAGAAGGAGGCATGATGAAAGGAAAGGAGCAGCGAGAGTGAAGAAGAGAAAAGGAGAGGAAAAAGTAGGACAAATTTGGCCAAAGGGGATTGGGACATAATTTCAGAGATCCAGAGTAGATGTGCAGATTTTCCAACCAGCTTCAGAATAAACTAGCCATGCCCAAGGGGATCACTCACTAAGACACCCCTGCATAAGGAAGAAAGGTGGCCTACCAATCAGAAGCACCTGGCCTTGCAGCCACATAGACAAGACGATACTGGGCAGCTGCACGAGCTACAGCTTGTATCAATGCCTGCTGTTGACCCTGGGGGATATGCCCAATTCCAGGAAATTGGATAGGCCCTTGTCCACTTGAAGCTTGTCCTTGAGGTGAGCTCCCCCGTTGTCCTGCAATATTACATGCCCACAGAAAACAAAACACAACCACAGATAAGTGTTTTGAGCAACAGTCAGACTAAGTCAAGCACATTCTTTGCACAGTGGCTACAACCTCCCACAGTTGCATATGGTGAGAACAGTAGTGCTGCTCACTACAGCAAATTGGTTGCTTTGCTCAGCAGGGACTTGTGAGCTAACCTCCTGTTTTGACAACCATCAAAGCAGGATCTTGAGATCAGACCTATCAGTCAGCATTCAGTCATGCAAAGAGATGCACATGCTTCACAATGGATCTCATTTCCATGAGTTCTTAAACCAAATAAAGCACCTTCAGCAGCAGGCTGATCTTGATGTGGAGGATGCATGTGATGTGCTGCAGGATCTGTCCCATTTGCAGCTGGAACATTGTCAGGAGGGAGAACAGGGGCCCTACAAGTGGGGCAGGTTTGTTGTCGCTCCAGCCATGAGCGCAGACAGTGGACGTGGAAGAAGTGACCACATGGAAGCTTCTTTGCTGATGACATCTCCTCTCGACAAATGATGCATGTCGCATCACCTCTGTCCACAAACATACATAACATCCGCAAAGACACAAGAACATTTATTGTCTGTACTGTTGATAAAGATGACAATGAGTACTCTATGGTATGACATTGCATTGTCAGCTTGATTGGCACAGAGTGTTTAGCAATGGATCAGCCAACAATACATGGCAGTCCCAGCTGATCATCAGATTGGCTGCCAAGTTTGACCTAAGCAAACTGATAAGTCGCATTCTAACATCAACACATACAGAACTTGAGATGCCTCAAAGTTTGCCAAATGTGATCTCACTAAAAGCCTGCAGGTTCCAACAACCAAAGACATTTTCTGACATCAGGAACCTCAGGAGAAAGAAGTCTGCATCAGATCTCACTTTTTTCAAACAGATAAACAGCAAATATCCGCTTACAGAAAAAAGATAGTGCTGGAAGTTCACTACTTACAGTCCAAGATCTTCTGTAGTGGCATCAGGGAAACGATCATTCATATTGGACGTAATCTTCCTATACCGTATAAAATCAGCAACCCGAGCTTTGAAGTTGCGGAATGTCTCATACAGTTCTCGGACCAGATGCAATGGTAGACCATAATTTCTGCAGATACAAATAAAACCATATAATCATAGAGAGACACGCAACAGGCCTAAAAGAAAAACAAAGTTTATGATTCTGCCAGCACTTATCATCTATGTTTTCCTGACAAAGGAATATGAGGCACCAGCACAAAAGCCCTAGCAAAGTAGCTAATGCATAACTGCAGGAAGGTGAAGGTCCAAAGATAGCCAAATGCAGCACTCACATGAAGATGACCAGAAAGAAGAACAAATACAGAGACAAATGAAGCAAGTCCCGCACAAGCTCCAAGTAGAAGATGTACACAGCTTTGTTTTCCCATTGCCCCTCCATCACCATGTCACCAATGTATAGAAGATACTTCAAGAATGTGGCAACTGTAGATGTTGCCAATATTACATACCTGTACAAATAGATGTAGATTGTAAATGAATGGATCTAGGATCAAGTACAAGTATCAATCATGTTGCAAAGATCGCATCTGTTAGGTGAAATAAATCATATCAGAGAAGAGACTCTATGACCACAACACCTTCAACATCGCGTTCCTGGGCATTTCCTTCACCCAATTTACAATTCAACTATGTAAACTATGTGTGACACCAATAAAGATCCCACCATGTACAAGAACAAAACACAAGCAATTGATGAACAGCAATACCACAAACAGAGGATAGGGGTTACAATGGAAATAGATAAGAACACTTCAGACAAAGAAACCACAACAAGCAATGGCACATCGAACACTTACTCAAAGGCGAAAAACAATGACACGGATGCAGTTCTTGTTTTCAAAAGATGAACCACTGAAAACCGAAGGAATATAATGTCGAGACCCAGCAAAAAGACCATGAAAGTGATTATGCGGAAATGTGACAGGCGTGACACAGATGGTGTCGTTTCAATATACTCCACCCTCTTTTGTGCCAACCAATGAAGCGCCTTGATGAACAAGAGGACAGTGATCATGACCACAAACATGACATTGAACTCCTGACGGAAAATTGTCATGGCAAAAAGAATTTCCATCACCTCCCTCCAAGACTGCTCATTCAAGCGCTCAACCTCCGCCTCCCGCAAGCTCCCTAAGAAGATCCCCTTGATCAATTGCCAGATGAGGCACAAGATGACAAGAGCCATGTTGAGAAGCAACACCAGGCTGATTTTAGATGTGGACAAATACACCATCGCTGGATAGAACTGTTCCCGGCTCTTGAATGCATGGTACACTATAGCTGTTGCACCCACTGCACTCACTGCCGCATACCGAGTCAGCCTCACCATGGCTGCTGCTGCTGTCACTTCTTCTTCTTCTTCTTCTTCTCTACCACAGAATTGAATTACCCCAGAGATTCAGCTACTCCTCAAGAAAGAGATGGTCCAATCCCTCCACATCCACATCAAAACTATGAAGCCACCAAGTGCACATCAAACCCTGAATCCCCCCAAACACATCCCAAAAAGAAGTAGTAAAACACAACTAGGCCCCAAATTTCTTGTGGATCTGTCTTCTCAAGAGGGAATCAATCACCTACTACAGCACCATCACTACATACAGAAACCCTTGTGGGGGAATCACAAATCATCGCCTTGGAAACTCCTACTCTACCACAAACCCTAAAAACTGACTGACGCCGGTCTTAATCAAACACAAACCGAAAGGAGGATATGGATCGCCTTCTTCACTGCTACGGGACAGGGGTTTGACCTACATCAGTAAAGAAGAAGGGCCACAAGCAAACTTGCGACGGACGGACGGACGAACTCCAAATCCGCTACAAAAGTCCAACAAAAACTCCGAAGAGTTGTAGTAGTGGGTCAACTCTTGAGGTTTTCCTGCTATGATGATGATGATGTGCTGCTATGTCTGATCCTCGGCAGATTTCCATCGCCACTTCTGCTGTGATATCCGCGAATCTCTTACTGCCATCTTCAGGCCCGTCTTATGTACCACAGCAGATCATAGACCACTGCAGATTCCGCGCGTGATGAGCCCCGCCAACCCCTCTCGATCGATTGCACGAGTGTGTGGCCATCGGCTCCTGGACGCACGCAGTCCCGGACGGACGGACTGCCGGACCGACGGCCTACTTCCCGAGCGACTTGCCGGCTGGTCTCCCGTCATCTTTCTATATTTTTGGCTACCCAGTTCAACCATGTACAGAAATATGGCGATAGATTTTACGACTTTTCAGTTTTAATATTATCATTCTGGCTATATATAGCCGCCAAAAAAAAAAAAAAGGCTGGAAAAAAAGCTGCTCTCTCACATTCAGGCCTTTTTTTCACTAGCGAGATTTCGCCAAAAAATGACCAAATTTATTTTCTACTCGTATAAAATGAAATGATTTTGGAAGGTTTCAATAGGTAATAGAAGTGAGGGAGAAAAAATCGCCAGATTTTTATGTTTGGTTTTCAGTGTTTAGCCAAAAATATAGAAAAATGATTATAGATTTTTATTACATTAAAACATTGCTATTTTTGGTAGAATATTTTTGCTAGTTTGTTTTTTTTTTTTGTTTATATTGGCTATCAATGTTTTTTTTTAAGGGAATTTTTGTTTTAAGCAAACTGGCAACCATCCATAGGAAGACATAGAAAAAGTGGTGATCATCCATACTAGGAAGGTGTTAAAAAAAAAATGGTGATCATCCCTAGTAGGACAATTTAGCCAAATTTGGTTTATCAACCATATTTGAAGTACAAAACTTTAATCATAGTTCTATATTTTTGGCTAAAAACCATACAATTTTTGACATTTATTAGAAGGCAAATACATTTGAATGACATCTTAGGTCTTGTAGCCACTAAGGTTGATTTTTGCCCTCCTTTATCACTTTGCCTTAAAAAAAACAAGATTATCAAAATTGCATTCTCTCATTTACCAAATGTTTGAATGCCCTATGAAATTATTGTAATGCACATTTTATAATCAAATCTTGCTTGAGAACATTTCGACCTTTATAGCCACTTGATTAATAATAATGTTGGATCATGTGTAACAAACTAGAGCTATACTTAAACTATATTTTCTAGGGAGAAATACTCCCACTTTGCAATCACAAAAGGTGATGTATCCTAACTATCAAGATCTCTTATTTTATTTTATTTTATTTA
>Ga0116228_10005647_pt1 | contig 11147 bp, 11 predicted proteins | sample S1TSphfallax_2_FD_89694 | JGI IMG/M metagenome (GOLD analysis project Ga0116228, IMG submission 89694) | Host-associated microbial communities from peat moss isolated from Minnesota, USA - S1T2_Fc - Sphagnum fallax MG | ecosystem: Host-associated > Plants > Peat moss > Unclassified | place... | reverse complement strand
GCCGAACATCACATGCGGCATTGCCTCAAGCTGCTTGCTCACCGCCTGCCGAATATGCGGATGATTATAGCCATGGCACGAAGTCCACCAGGAAGCGATGCCGTCAATCAGCACCCGCCCATCGGCCAGGTAAATTTTGCTCCCCTCGGTCCGCACCACCGGCAGCGCCAAGGGCGCGGTCTGCATCTGCGCATAGGGCAGCCAGACATGCCTCCAGCCGGCGGTCAGCCAGTCCGGCGGTTCAGCCGCCAAGCGCCCTCATGCCCAGCTTGGCGAACAGCGCATCGTCATGGCTGACGGTGGCGTTTTTCGTGGTGAGAAGTTTTTCGCCATGAAAAATCGAATTGGCGCCGGCGAGAAAACACAGCGCCTGCGCCTCATCCGTCATCGCCTCGCGCCCCGCCGAAAGCCGCACATAGCTCGCCGGCATGGTAATCCGCGCCGCCGCCACCACCCGCACAAAATCAATCGCATCAATCGGCGCGGAACTCGCCAACGGCGTCCCCTCCACCGCCACCAGCGCGTTGATCGGCACGGATTCCGGCGGCGCCGGCAGGCTGGCCAGGGTCGCGATCAACCCCGCCCGGTCCGCCTCATCCTCCCCCATCCCCACAATCCCGCCGCAACACACATTGATCCCGGCATCCCGCACATGGGCGAGCGTATCCAGCCGGTCCTGGTACACCCGCGTGGTGATCACCTTGCCGTAATATTCCGGCGAGGTATCCAGATTATGGTTATAATAATCCAGCCCCGCCGCCTTCAGCCTTGCGGTCTGCGGCCCGGTCAGCATCCCCAGCGTCACGCAAGTCTCCAGACCCAAGGCCCTTACCCCTTCGATCATATCGCAGACGTTTTCCAAATCGTGGTCCTTGGGGGATCGCCAGGCGGCCCCCATGCAGAACCGTTGCGCGCCCTTCGCCTTGGCCGCCCGCGCCGCCGCCAGCACCGCCTCTACGGCCATGAGCTTCGAAGCCGGCACGCCCGTCTCATACCCCGCCGCCTGCGGGCAATACCCGCAATCCTCCGGGCAGCCGCCGGTTTTTATCGAAAGCAGGGTGGAGATTTGAACTTCAACCGGGTTGAAATGTTTTCTATGCACGGTCTGCGCGTGAAACATCAATTCCGGAAAGGGCAGCGCGAGAAGCGCCAGAACATCCTCCCGGCTCCACCTTGGGCGCACGAATGTTTCAAAACTGTCCAAGCCCAAGCCTCCTCCACGTTTGGGGCAGGGTAAACCCTTGGGCGAGGACTGGAAAGCCCAAAATAGGCCAACCCGCATCTGGGCGCTTGCGGCACGGCACGCCGGGAACGTAGTGATTACCCTATGAGATCTTTCTTCGTGACCGGGACGGGCACAAATATCGGCAAAACCTATGTCACGGCCGGAATCATCCGCGCCGCCCGCAAGGCCGGCCGCAAGGCAAGCGCGGTAAAGCCGATTTTAAGCGGCTACGACCCAGGCAAGCCGCAAATCAGCGATGCAGGGCTGCTGCTGGAGGCCATGGGCAAGAAGGTCAGCCCGCAATCCGTCGCCGCCATTTCCCCCTGGCGCTACGCCGCCGCCATCTCACCGGACATGGCCGCCGCCTGGGAGGGCCGCAGCATCAACCTGCCCCAGGTCATGACCTTCTGCCGCGCCGCCGTGAGTTCTGCTCCGGACATGATTTTGGTAGAAGGCGTGGGAGGTGCGATGGTACCGCTAGACGCTTGGCACACCGTCCGCGACTGGATCGCCGGCCTCCACATGCCCGCCTTGCTGGTCGCCGGCAGCTATTTGGGTTCCATTAGCCATATTTTGACAGCCTCCGAAGCGCTGATGACCCGCGGCATCACCATCGCCGCCATCGTGATCAGCGAAAGCGAGGTCTCGCCAGTGCGGCCAGAGGAGATTGCGGTAACGGTGGCAAAGTTTCTGCCCCGGACGGCGATACATATTATCCACCGGCGGTTGAATGATTTATCATTGGAAAAACTGGCCTGGGCGTTGGATCAGTGATGCAACGATTTATGCTCAACGCATTTCAAGATTGCAGTAAAGTAGGGCGGAAAAGCGAAGCGCATTCCGCCGCTTTTGACGAAATCGCGCCGGCGCGTGCCGTTGGACGTAAAGATGGCGGATGACGCTACGCTGATCCGCCCTAGCTGCTCCAGGTCATGGCCGTCACCCGAATTGATCGGGTGATTGACCCGCCCATCAATGCTTTTTGTGCCGCGCCACGACTTCAGTCGTAAGTGAAGTACAACGCCGTCTGGTAAAACAATCCAAAACATCCCGAAATTTAGAAAAATCTCAGTGCGTTTTGTTTATGACGTCGCCAAAAACAGGAGTTCAACAATACTAACAACAGGTTAGACCCTAAGTGTCACGTGTCACCAAACCAGGCTCACCGTTGCCTTTTGCCAATGCTATGCATTACCACCCGAAAGCACCACACCCACACTCAACCCCCGCGCCTCAAACCGCCCCGCCAGCAGTGCCGCCAGCGCCACCGCGCCGCCAGGTTCCACCACAAGTTTCAGGTGTTCGAAGGCGAATTGCATGGCAGTACGAACCTCTGCATCCGTTACCGAAAATCCGCCCGCCAGCAGCCGGCGGTTAATGCTGAAAGTTAGTTCCCCGGGGGTGGGGGTCAGCAGCGCATCGCAAAACGTTGAGCCTTGCATGTCGTTGCGCTCCCGAATACCGGATTTCAGGGAGCGCACCGTGTCATCCCAGCCGGCCGGTTCAACCGCAAAAACCCGCGTCCCTGGCGAAACATCGGAAAGCGCCAGCGCACAACCCGCAACCAACCCGCCGCCGCCCGTGCATACCAGCAAGGCAGCCAGCGCCCCGGCATCCTCAAACAATTCCAGCGCCAGCGTGCCCTGGCCGGCGATCACATGCGGGTGTTCGTAGGGCGGTATCAGCGTAGCGCCTGTCTCCGCCACCACGCGCGCGGCAATCTCCTCCCGGTTTTCAGTCGCCCGGTCATATTCAATGATTTTGGCGCCCCAGGCTTGCGTATGCCGCCGCTTAATCGCCGGCGCGTCCGCCGGCATCACAATGGTGGCGGGCACGGAAAACGTCTTGGCCGCACAAGCAATCGCCTGTGCGTGGTTGCCCGAGGAATAAGCCACCACCCCGCGCCGCAATTCCTCTCCGCCCAGCTGAATCAGCGCATTGGTGGCGCCGCGTAGCTTAAAACTGCCGGTGCGCTGCAAGACTTCGGGTTTTATAAAAATCCGGCCGCCGGTGCGCGCATCAAGCGCGGCATTCCGCAACAAAGGGGTGCGCACGACATGCGGGGAAATCCGCGCCAATGCCCGGTGAACATCCGCCGCCACGGGAGCCACATACTGCATCACGGGCGCGGCAGGAGCAAAAACGCGGCGGGCGCGGTGATCGCGCAAAGCCGGTAGGTGCTGATGACCTGGCCGCCCCGGTCGCGGGTGATGCTGCCGAGCTGGTGGAAGCAAGGCGTGCTCCGGTTTCGCGCCAGCATCAGCCCAGCAGTGCCAAAAGCTTCGGTTCTCGTCATGCCCAGATACTGCCAGCGCGCGCCAAGCCCGGCAACGGCAAGGCCCGGGGCGGCGTTGAAGGCCAGTTCTGCAGATGTGGCATACTCATCGCCCGTCACGAAAGCGGGTTTTAGCGCGGTTACCTGGGCGGCGAGCGATTGCCAGCCGGATAATTGCAGGGCCGCGGGGTCCGCCGCCGCCGGTATCGGGAATGGTGCTGCGAGCGCCTGGGCGTAGGCGAAAACCGTGAAGACAAAACCCAGCCCCAGCGCCGGCCGCGCCCAGCTGAGCAAAAGCCGCTCCGGCAGCGCCGCCGCGGCCAGGCATGCGGCGGGGTAGATCACCGCCGGCCAGTTCGCCTGCACCCGGCCGGAGACAACATGCGCCAGAAACACCACGGCCGGCAGCAATGACAGCCAGAGCAGGAGCGATGAACCGGCTTCCCGCGCCACGCGCAGCCGCCATGTCCCAAGCGCCAGCAGCACCGCGATAATCGGCGTCACCAGCGCGAATTGCCCCACCACCAGTTCCGCCAGAAACTGCGCCGAGCTCGTCAGTTCGAACTGGGTGACCCGCGAGCCCTGTTTCAGATAGCTGACCCAGCCATGCGCCGCGTTCCAGTAGATATTTGGCGCAAATATCAGCGCGGCCACCATCAGCCCTGTCCAGGGCCAGGGCGATTTCAGCGCCATAAGCCCGCCCCGCTGCGTTACAAGCCAAAGAAACACCCCCGCGATCAGCAGCAGGCCGGTGTATTTGGAGAGGAGCGCGCAGCCCGCGGCGGCGCCCACGGCCAGCCACCAGCGATCATCCCCCGTTGCCAGCCACCGCCCCAGCGCGGCAATCGCCGCGATCCAGAAAAACATCAGCGGCGTGTCCGGCGTCATGATGATCGAGCCGACACCTAGAATGAGTGTTGCGTTCAGCAAAGCCGCCGCAACCAGGCCGGCGTGCCGCTTCGGAAACATGTCTTCCCCCGCCCGCCAAAGCAGAACGGAGCCGAGGGCGCCCGCCAGCGGCCCCAACAACCGCACGCCCAGCGGCGTATTGCCAAACAATGCGGTCCCGGCGCGGATGAAAAAAGCTACCATCGGCGGATGGTCGAAATAGCCGGGCTGCAGGTTTATGGACCAGAGCCAGTAATAAGTCTCATCCGGGGAAAGCGGAATCATCGCCGCCATTATCAGGCGCAGCAGGGTCAGCCCCAGTAGCGCCGCCAGCCAGTTATTCACCGGCTCCGCCAGACCAGCGTGGCGGAGACCGCATAGTTCCACACCACCCCGATCGCGGCACCGGCCGCACCGGCCAGAATGCTGCTGGCGTTTTCCGCGTACAGCGCCCGGGCGATGCCGATATTGGCAATCGCGCCCAGGCTGCACACCACAATGAACAGCGCCAGCCCGCGCCAGGCTCGCCGCCCCTTCAGCCGCTGCGTGCGGTAGGTAAGCTGGTTGTTGAGCTGAAAATTGGCGATCATCGCCACGTAAGTCCCCACCGTCTGCGCCGACGCGAAGGAAAGCCCCGCGCCGCGGGCCAGTTGCAGGACCAGAAGATTGATCACCACGCCAAACGCCCCCACCAGGGCAAAGCTGATGAACCGCAACGGCACAGCGCCACCCAACGCCTTGTCGATCAGCAGCCCGGCGAATTGCGCCATCACCAGCGCATCCAGCTTGCTCTGCCCGGCCCTGCGCGGGCGAAATGTATACGGCACTTCAACAATTTTCAGCGGCGTCTTGGCGGCCAGCACCAGGTCCAGCAAAATTTTGAACCCCTGCCCGTTGAGCCGGTTCGCCAGCGATTCGAAGAGCGGCCGACGGAGGAGAAAAAATCCGCTCATCGGGTCGTTGATATCAGCACCCGTCACAGCCCGCGCAATCCGGATGCCCGCTGTGGAAAGTTTTTGCCGGTAGGATGAAGAAAGCCCGGTGCTCGCACCCCCCGCCACGTGCCGGCTACCGATGGCCAGGTCCGCCCCATCCTGCACCGCCTGCAACATCAGCTTCAGGCGCGTCTCGTCATGCTGCATATCGCCATCAATCACCGCGACATAGTCCGCCGAGGAAGACAGCGCCCCCTCGATCACCGCGGAAGACAGGCCCCGCCTGCCGACCCGGCGAATGCAGCGCACCCGCGGATCATCCCGTGCAATCGCCCGCGCGGTCTCAGCCGTACCATCCGGGCTGTTGTCATCCACAAAAACAACTTCCCACGCGATGCCGGCGAGCGCCGCATCGAGGCTCGCCACCATCGGGGAAACATTTTCGCGTTCGTTATAACAAGGGACGACGACGCTAAGCAGCAAACTCACAGGGCTTCGAGAACCGCCTCCGCGCGGCTGACATCAAAACCGCCAGCGTCTTCGACCGCCAGATGCGTCACCACGCCATCCACCGCGATCAGCGCGTAACGCTGGCTGCGCACGCCGAGGCCTCGGGCCACCAGGTCAAGCTCCAGCCCCAGCGCCTTGGTGAACGCGCCGGAACCATCCGCCAGCATGGTAATGCCATCAGTAACTTTTTGGTCTTTTGCCCAGGCGCCCATAACGAATGCGTCGTTCACTGAAACGCAGATGACGCGGTCAACCCCTTTGGCTTTCAATTCAGCCAGGTGTTCAACAAACCCCGGCAGATGCTTGGCGCTGCAGGTCGGCGTGAACGCCCCCGGCACGGCAAACAAAACCACTTTCCCCGGCCCAAAAAGTTCGGCCGTATCCACCTCCCGCGGGCCTTCGGCGGTCGCCGCCATCAGCTTCATATGAGGGATTTTATCGCCTTGCTTGATCACGCTTCTGCTCCTTGGCCCGGTTCGATGATAAACCCTCCTAGACCAAAGGTGCCAAGACGTGAAGATTGGCACGCCGAAATCCTCTTGCGCGATTCCGGCCGCCGTTCCAAATCTGCGCTATGAGCGCAAAACCGCCTCCTGGCATTGCATCCGAACTGACCCTCACCGGCCAGATCCTCATCGCGATGCCGCAGATGAGCGACCCGCGCTTCAACCAGAGCGTGATTTTTCTCTGCGCCCACACCCCGGACGGCGCGATGGGCATTATTTTGAACCGCCCATTGAAAAAACCGCGCTTCTCCGAGTTGCTGAAGCAGTTGGAAATCGAGCCCAACCCGCCATCGCGCGAAATCCGCCTGTGCACCGGCGGCCCGGTGGATAATAATCGCGGGTTTGTCCTGCACTCGCCGGACTGGCTAACCGATGGCAGCCTGGACGTGGATGGTCAGCATGTGCTGACCGCAAGCATGGACATATTGCAGGCAATCGCCGAGGGCGGCGGCCCGGAACAATGCCTGCTCGCACTTGGCTATGCCGGCTGGGGGCCAGGCCAGCTGGACGATGAAATCCTGCAAAACGCCTGGCTGAACGCCCCGGCCGACGACAAAATCCTGTTCGACATCGACCACCAGAGTAAATGGCAGCGTGCTTTGGCCAAACTCCGCATCGACCCTGCCATGCTCTCCGGTGCGGCGGGACGAGCTTAACCCTATTAACATTATCAGGTTAATGGTGTTAAAGAGGTTTGGAAATTATCCCGACCTGAGAAGGCAGCGCCATGAACGAGATCAGAACCGAAACGCCAATTGCACCCCAGCAGACCGCGGGCAGCCTGATATTCGAACGCCTCTCCCCCGCCCTCGGCGCCGTCGTCCACAATCTCGACCTCGCCGGCCGGCTGGACGATGCGATCATCCAGGCCATCCGCGATGGGCTGGACGAGCACCAGGTGCTGTTCTTCCGGGAACAAACTTTTTCTCCCGCCCAGCAGCGGGATTTTGCGGCGCGTTTCGGGCAATTGCATATCCACCCGGTATACCCGCAGCACGAAACCGTGCCGGAGATCATGATTCTTGAGTTCGATGAAAACCTGAAGGGCCATCAGAACAACTGGCACACGGATGTTACTTTCATCGAAACCCCGCCTTTCGGCTCCGTCCTCTACGCCGATGATGTGCCGCCCACCGGTGGGGATACCATCTGGGCCAGCTCCTACGCCGCCTATGAAGCACTTTCGCCGGCCTTGCAGAATTTTCTGGGCGGCCTTCACGCTGTGCACGACTTCGCCAAAAATTTCACGCCGGACCGCTTCCGCACCTATGGGGTGGATGACAAGCTTGCCGTCACCTACAACAAGCACAAGCCCGTCCTGCACCCGGTGGTCCGCACCAACCAAAAAACCGGCCGCAAAGGCCTGTTCGTGAACCGCAGTTTTACCTCGCATATCGACGGGCTGGAAAAAGCGGAAAGTGCGGCGATACTGAACTTTCTGTTTACCCATCTGGAAACGCCCGAATTCCAGGTGCGGTTTCGCTGGACCAAGGGCGCTGTCGCCTTCTGGGACAACCGATTCACCCAGCACTACGCCGTTTCGGACTATTTCCCGAACCACCGCCGCGTCCGCCGCGCCACAATTCTGGGCGACCGCCCAGTTTAGCTGCCAGTTATTGGGGCTGGCATGCGCTGCCGTCCTGGTTAGTGCAACTCACCGTCGCCCCTTGCGGCACGATAATCGTCGTTTTTTGCGGGGGCGCCCCGCCGCCCAGCGAAATACAGCCGCTCAAACCGAGCAGCAGGCAAAGGCAGAACACAGCGTGTCGCATATCAACTCCTGACCCGATGACGGCAGCCATTTGGGTGGCGCCCAGCTTGAAATAAACCGCCTGACGAAACGTTAATTGGCCCGTTATCCACCTTCGGCTGGCGCTTACAGCCGGATGATTGGCTTCGGCGAAATTGCACTTGACCATCAATACCCTCTATGTTTTACGTCATCGCGTAATAATTTTCGGCAAGGCGCAGAAGCCTGGATTAGCGCTAACATAAACATAATATTTTCAAGGGGTTAAGAAATGTCGAGCACCATAAACCAGCGTCGTGGTTCCGCGGATATGAGCCTCGGCGCCGTATCGGACATTGAGCGGCGGACGATCAAGCGGCTGATGGTGCGGCTGATCCCGTTTTTGATGCTGTGCTATTTCTTCGCCTATCTGAACCGGGTGAATCTCAGCTTCGCCGCGCTGCAAATGAACAAGCAGCTCGGCCTGACAGCGACCAATTACGGCCTGGCCGCCGGCCTGTTCTTCATAACCTATGCGCTGCTCGAAGTTCCTTCCAACCTACTGCTGCATAAATTCGGCGCGCGTAAATGGATTGCCCGCATCATGTTCAGCTGGGGCATCATCGCCGCCGGCATGGCCTTTGTGGTCGGCCCCAACAGTTTCTACGTCATGCGCCTCTTGCTGGGCGCTGCCGAGGCCGGGTTTTATCCGGGCGTGCTGTTCTACCTCACCTTGTGGATGCCCGCCGCCTATCGTGCCCGCACCTATGGGTATTTCCTCGCCGCCATTCCCATCAGCGGCATTATTGGCTCACCGCTTTCAGCGCATCTGCTTGGCCTGTCAGGCGCCGGCGGCTTGATGGGCTGGCAATGGCTGTTCATCGTCGAAGGTTTGCCGGCGGCACTGCTCGCCCCTGTGGTGTGGTTCTATCTGCAGGACCGTCCTGACCAGGCGAAATGGCTGCGAAACGATGAGCGCGAATGGCTGGTCGGCCGGCTCGCCGGTGAAAAAGGCGCCATCGATATCAAATCCGGCAGATCGGTCCTGCAGGCGCTCACCAGCCCGACGGTGATCCTTATGGCGCTGATGTATTTCAGCAATGTTTGTCTGCTCAACGGCATCACCTTCTTTCTCCCGCAGATCGTCAAAAGCCTAGGCCTGAGCCTGCAGATGGTCGGCTATGTGGTGGCCATTCCCAGCCTGCTGGCGCTGGTCGGCGTCATTTACTGGGGGCGCCGTTCCGATCGTAAGCAGGAGCGTTTCGGCCACGCCGCGTTCGCGAATTTTGTCGCGGCAGCCGCCTTGCTGGTGGCAATGTCGGTGCAAGAACCGTTCATCCGCGGCGTCGCAATCTCCATCGCCTTCGCCGGCACTTTGTGCATGGTGGTGCCGTTCTGGACCATCCCCGGGACCTATCTGTCCGGCGCGCAAGCCGCGGGCGGGATCGCGGCCATCAGCGCCATGGGAGTCACCGGCGGTTTCGTGGCGCCATATTTCGTCGGCTTCATGAAGGATTTTACGGGGAATTTTAAGGCCGGATTTCTTGTCATCGCCATTTTCGGGATGGCGGTGTCGCTGCTCTTCTACGTAATCGGCAGCCGCCAACAGCGCGCCCGCAACGCATTGGCCAGCGCGCCATGAGACATTATACCACACGTCATGAGATTTGATTCATGGCAAGTAAGGCCAAGGGGCTCCACCCCTTGGAACCCCGCTAAGGGCGCAGCCCTTAGAACCCTTAAGGTTTTTGAGGAGGGGGGCGTCGCGGTATGGGCGGTGTCACGCCCGGATGCGCCCCCCTCCTCAAAAACCCTATTCACGGATTCCAAAGGCTCAGCCTTTGGCGGGGTCCAGGGGCGGAGCCCCTGGCCTTGCATGCCCCGGTTCAAAGCCCAAAGCGGGTGGTACTAGCTTGCCCGCGGCGGCCGGGCCTTTGGCTGGTTTGCGGATTATCGAGCTTGGCCAGGTTCTGGCCGGCCCGTTCGCGGGCGCGATCTTCGCTGATCTTGGCGCGGAGGTGTTAAAAATCGAGCGGGCGGAGGGCGGCGATGATGGCCGCCGCATGGGCGTTGCCTTTCATGGCGAGGATTCGCTGATTTTTCAGGTTTTCAATCGCGGCAAGAAATCCGTTGTTTTGGACCTGAAATCGCCTGAAGGACGAGAGAGTCTGCACGAACTGGCGGAAACCGCTGACATTCTGTTGCATAATCTGCGTCCGGGCGTGACGGAGTCGCTCGGCATTGACGGGCCAACCATGTGCTCCCGGCACACGCGGCTGATTTATTGCGCGATGTCGGCTTTCGGCAGCACCGGGCCGGAGCGGCTGCGGCCTGGCTATGAGCCTTTATTGCAGGCCTATAGCGGGCTTTCCAGCATAAATGGCGGGCCGGATGACCCACCGATTCGCATGGGCGCCTCGCTCTGCGACCAGGGGACCGGCATGTGGGCTGTCATCGGCACGCTTTCTCTCCTGCATCGGCGGCGGGAGACGGGGCGGGGCGGGATTGTCGATGTATCACTCCTGGAAACCGGGCTGAGCTGGGCCGCTTCCAAAATCGATGCGCTGATGAACCAGAACCAGCCGCCGCAAAAACACCGTTCCGGGCACCCGGATTTCGTGCCCTATGAATCATTCGACGCCGCGGACGGACCGTTTCTGATCTGTGTTGGCAATGACAGGCTTTTTGCAAAATTATGCGGCGTGCTCGGCACGAAGGCTTGGCTGGACGATCCCCGCTACGCCGGCAACCGCGACAGGCTGGCGAACCGGGACGCGCTGGTGGGCGAGCTAAACGCCATTCTTGTAACCCGCCCCCGCGCCGCATGGATCGCCGCCTTCGAAGCTGCCGGCGTCCCCTGCGCGCCAATCCACACTCTGGCCGAGGCGCTGGAAGAAGAACAGGTTCAGGCGCTGGGCATGATCCAGCAAGTCCCCGGCGAAAATTTTACGCTCACCGGACTGCCGCTGAGCGTAGATGGTGTCAGGCCCCAAATCCGCGGCCCCGCGCCGCGACTTGGGAAAGCCGTTTAACCGGCACAAAATGCATCGAGCCTGTAGGGCGGAAAAGCGAAGCGCCT
>Ga0116228_10005646_pt1 | contig 11147 bp, 9 predicted proteins | sample S1TSphfallax_2_FD_89694 | JGI IMG/M metagenome (GOLD analysis project Ga0116228, IMG submission 89694) | Host-associated microbial communities from peat moss isolated from Minnesota, USA - S1T2_Fc - Sphagnum fallax MG | ecosystem: Host-associated > Plants > Peat moss > Unclassified | place: USA... | reverse complement strand
TAGACGCATTCGAGAACTTGCAGTAACGCCCGATTACCTCGATCACGGTGAGGGTGAAGTGCGGTCCAGCCGGTTGCGGAGATTTCCGGCAAGCTCGGCGACGGTCTGCAGTTTGGCCGTCAAGGGAGCGGACACCAGGGGTTCGGCCAGAGCAAGTTGCGAGTGAAGCAGCAATCCGGTGACAGTATCTCGTAGCTCGTTCTCGATGGCAGCGGTGGCAGCGCGCATCGCCAGCGCCTGCTCATGCTCCCGCCGCTGCAGGGCGGAGCGCACTTCACGGATGAGGCGATTTCTACCCGAGATCGCGAAGTTGATCTGCAGAGGGATGGCGAGCCCGGCTTGTTTCCAAAGCAGGTCCGCTCCCTCGGGGCTGGCCTCCGCCACAGGCTCGTCGATCACGACGATCGTGTACTCATGGCGCCTCAGCGCCGCCATGCCTTCACGGCGGCTGGGTGCGACCTCGACCGGGAAACCAAGTTGCTTCGACAGGCTGGCGGCACAGTGCTCGGCTCCGGAGATTGCGGTGATGATCAGAGCGTTCTGCATAAGGGTTGATCCAATCTTTCTTCAATACATCATGCGATCTCTATGCTGCGCGGATGCGGCTGTGACCGGGGCCGGTTTCTATCCCAGTGTCGCGCGTTCTCTGTGGAACGTCACGTTACCAAGGTGTCTTGCCACGGCCGATCTGTTCTGCTCGCCGCATGCGGCCGGGTGAGTGCAGTTATCTTGATCCCGACTCAGGCGCCGAGCATGCTGTCACCGATGTTGTACTCCTTCAGTTTGCGGTAGAGCGTTGTTTTGCCGATGCCGAGCAGCCGCGCAGCCTGCAGCTTGTCGCCTTTGAGCCGCCGGATGGTGTCGAGAATCGCCTGCTTTTCCATCTCCGCGAGCGAGGTGACGCCGGGCTGAGCGGCAGCGGCCTGCAGCGTCTGGCGCAGCGGGACGGTCAGGCGGCGTTGCTGCATGCGAAAGTCCTGCAGCTGGGTCGGCAGGTCCCCGAGTTGCACAACCTCGCCCGAGGCAAAGGAACACGCGCGCTCGAGCGCGTTTTCCAGCTCCCGCACATTGCCCGGCCAGTCGTATTCGGCCAGCACGCGCAGCGCCTCGTCCCCTAGCTCGAACTTCTTGCCGTACTCCTTGCCGATCCGCTCCAGGAAGTGCGCCGTGAGCAGCGGGATGTCCTGACGCCGTTCGCGCAGCGGCGGAATCTTCAAGGAAACCACATTCAGCCGGTAGAACAGGTCCTTGCGAAAGCGCCCTTGCTCCACCATAACGGTCAGATCGCGGTTGGTTGCAGCGAGGACACGGGCGCGGATCGGCACCCTGTGGCTTGCACCTACTGGCCGCACTTCTCGCTCTTGAAGAGCGCGTAAGAGCTTGGCCTGGAGTTCGAGCGGCAACTCGCCTATCTCATCGAGAAAAACCGTACCGTCCTCGGCCGAGACCAGCAGGCCGTCCTTGTTTCGATTGGCCCCAGTGAACGCACCCTTCACGTACCCAAAAAGTTCACTTTCAACCAGCGTTGGCACCAGCGAGCCGCAGTCAACGGGCAAAAACGGCTTCTGCGCATTGGGCCCGTTGCCATGGATCGACCGCGCGACCAGTTCCTTGCCCGTACCACTCTCACCCAGAATCATCACCGGGTGCGAGGAGTGAGCCACCTTGGACAAGATCCGGTAGAGCTTATCCATCTCCGGGCTCTGCCCGATGATCGTTCCCAGATTTTGCTGTGATCGAAGCCGCTCCCGGAGCTTGCGGCTGTCGGAGTTCAGCTGCCGGCGCGTCGCCGTGCGCTCGAGCACCGCGGCCAGTTCTTCGATAGCAAACGGCTTGGTCAGGTAATCGGTGGCGCCGGTCCGCATGACCTCCACTGCGGAGGTGACGCTGGCAAAGGCCGTCATCACCACGACCGAGGTATCCGATTGCAGCGTCTTGACCTCGTCGAGCAGCTCGATGCCATCGCCGTTCGGCGATTTCAGGTCGAGCAGCAGAAGGTCGGTCGAGTTGCCGCGCAAGTACTCGCGCGCGGCCTCAACCGTGCTCACTGCGTGCGGCAGAAATCCGCGGCTCGCAGCTATCTCGCTGATCGCCGATCGGACTGCCGAATCCTCGTCCAGAATTAGTACATGCATTTTGCCTGGCGGTGAAAAGGCCATATCGTTTGTATAAGTGACTGTGTGGCTCATTCTAGGAGACCTGCACCCGATATCCCAGTTACGGAAGTTCCCGTCCGACCCGTTTGCTCCCTCTTTCCGCCCGTCCCGCGGGTCACTTAATCCCGGCGGCACGGCAGTTTTATCTCAAAGCACGTGCCTTTTCTCAGGGTTGAGGCTACTCGTACGCTTCCTCCTACGCCCTCGACCAGCTCCCGCACGATAGTAAGTCCAAGTCCGTGATGGCTGGCCGATGGCCACCGCTCTTGTGCTCTCTTGCTGCTAAACCCGGCCTGGAAGACCTGCCCCAGGGCATGGGCAGGGATGCCGGACCCGGTATCCTGCACGGTTAGCAGCGCGCTTGGTTTGGCGCCAAGTCCCTTGCGCACATTGATGGTGATCCGGCCGCCCTGCGGCATGGCTTCACTCGCGTTGCGTACCAGGTTGATAAGGACACGGGTCACCGACTCGCTGCTAAGGGCCAGCTCACCCAGGCCTCGCTCGTAGGAAATCTGCAACGACACCGCCGGGCCGGCGATAGCCCCGAGCAAACGCTCGCAACTCTTGACCATCACGCCCGCATCGCTCTGGTCGAGGGCCCGCTGGCCATGCGAGGCGGCCGGCCGTATCCGATGACCGGGACCAAGCGGCTTGCGCAGCGGTTCCCGCCGGAAGACCGGTTCTGTACCCCAATCTGTATCAGGATCAGGTTCCGGCTCCACCCCAGACCCGGAGGCGCGCGCCATACGCTCTGCGAGCCCTGCCAGAGGGATCGTCAACGACTTTAGGTCGCTGGCAAAGTGCTGATGCTCTTCGGCGAGCACGCCCGGCTCGGCCAGCAGGCTCGCGAACAACTCGATGGAAGTAAGCAGGTTCCGTGCATCGCGAGCCAGTTCCTCAGGCTCATCGAGTTGGGGCAGGGGCAACGTTTCGACATCGACGGGCCGCCGCAGCGTGGCGATATCGTGCGGCACATCATTAAGGTGCAAGCCCGCAGTCAGCGCGCCGAAGGCGCCGCGGGAAGTTGGGGAGCGAAAGGCCAGCAGTTTGTTGTCGGAATTCTTGCGAGGATGATCAGTCAGTTGCATCTCAACTCTCCTTCGGAACCAGGCGCGTCTATGCCGCCTTCACCTCTGCTATTGCAAGCGGCAGGCCATACCGCTGCTTTTCAATAAGTGCAAAGGAATCATCGGCTTAGCGCCATCACACCTGAGCTCGGCCGGCAGCCTGAAGATATTTCCCGGTCCCGAAATGGGAACTTCACCGGGTTAGTGGCGGCTAAGTCTCTCCCCTGCTTCGACTTAGCCTCTTGGGTTCTGAAATGGGACCGATCTTGCCGTTCCCGAAACAGGCCCCAAGCCGCCGTAGAATAGGACAATGACGCCAAGCTCAACAGTTTTTTTCCGCGCCGCCGGGCGCGCTCCTGATCTTCTTCGGCCATTCCGGCTGGTTCGCGATTACGTCAGTACCGCAGAAGGCTCGGTCCTGATCGAATTAGGTCAGACACGGGTGCTCTGCAATGCTACTGTCGAGCAGGGCGTCCCGGGCTGGATGCGCAACAGCGGACGTGGCTGGGTGACGGCGGAGTACGGCATGCTGCCGCGCGCCACCCTGACTCGAACCGCACGGGAGGCCGAGCGAGGCAAGATTGGCGGCCGCACGCACGAGATTCAGCGCCTGATCGGCCGCTCTCTGCGCGCTGCGGTCGATATGCAGGCGCTGGGTGAGAGAACGGTGATCCTTGACTGCGATGTGCTGCAGGCCGATGGAGGGACCAGGACGGCGGCGATCACGGGGGCTTGCGCCGCGCTTGCGCTGGCTTTTGAGCGGCTGGTAGAGGCCGGAACGCTCAAGCGGTCGCCCCTCCTTCAGTTGGTCGCGGCGGCGAGCGCGGGCGTGGTCGAGGGCACCACGCTGCTCGATCTCGCCTACGAGGAGGATTCGCAGGCCGAGGTAGATATGAACGTGGTGATGGGCGAAGATGGCGGCCTGATCGAAGTGCAGGCGACCGCCGAACGCCGGGCGTTTCCGCGCGAGCGGATGCTCGAAATGATGGATTTTGCCGAACGCGGTATTCGGGAGCTCTTCGCCGCGCAACGCGCTCTCTTGAAACCTGCCTGAAGGTCAGTGTAGAAGTCAGCCATAGGCATCCATGTGTAGAAACGCGCTGTTGCAAAACGAAACGGGGAAACAGGTAGGATAAGTGCGGCGCTTTACATCAGGACTAGAAGCACAGGAGAAGAACGATGTCGATCAAGCTGACTCCCGGCAAACTGGCGGGACTGAAGGCGGTTTCAAATGAGCGTGGCGTGATCGCCGCGGCAGCCATGGACCAGCGCGGATCACTGCAGAAGTCGCTCGCCAAGGAAAAAGGCGTGGCCGACGTGCCTGACTCGATGCTGGAGGACTTCAAGTCAATGGTGACGGACACGCTCTGCCAGTACGCTTCAGCCATTCTGCTGGACCCCGAGTTCGGACTGCCCGCAACCAAGAAGCGGCACGGCAAGGGGCTGCTGCTGGCCTATGAGAAGACCGGCTACGATGCGACGGAGCAAGGGCGACTGCCGGATCTGCTCGACAACTGGTCGGTGCGCCGGTTGAAGGAAGCCGGGGCGGACTGTATCAAGATCCTGCTCTATTACTCGCCGTTTGAGACCACCGCGATCAATGATGTCAAGCACGCCTTTATTGAGCGGATCGGCGATGAGTGCCGCGCCTGGGATATCCCTTTCTTCCTCGAGTTCGTGGGCTACGACGTTCATGGGGAGGATGAAAAGGGTCTCGGCTATGCCAAGCGCAAGCCCGCGATCGTCACCGGCTCGATGGAAGAGTTCGGCAAGGACAAGTACAACGTCGACGTGCTCAAGGTGGAAGTGCCGGTACAGATGAAGTTCGTCTCGGGCACACAGGCGTTCAAGGGTGAGCAGGCGTACACACGCGAAGAGGCGCTGGAGCACTTCCGCACGGCTGCCTCCTCAACGCACAAGCCATTCATCTACCTCTCGGCTGGGGTGACCAACGCCATCTTCATTGAAACACTGGAGTTAGCGGCAGAGAGCGGCACCAGCTTCAACGGGGTTCTCTGTGGCCGCGCGACCTGGGCCGATGGCGTTTCGATCTTTGCCAAGCACGGGGAAAAGGCCTTTGCCGACTGGCTGAACAGCCAGGGGGTTGAAAATATCTCGAATGTGAACAAGGCCCTGGAATCGGCCAGTTCCTGGTATGACAAGGTCGAAGTTCCGGCTTAAGGTATTTTCACAGAGCAGGTGAGAATACTTTCGGAGCATGTGGGGCGTCATTGTCGATTGCTGAGGATCTGGAGAGGATAGCGCGGCAGGAGAGCGCCCTGCAGTTCACGCGTTTTGATGATGAAGTGGCATGGCGGCTGGGCGCCGGGCTGCGGATCACCGCTGTGGCTAGGCGTCACGTGGTGGTCATCGACGTGCGTCGCTTCGGCCAGCAGCTCTTTTTCAGCGCGCTCGATGGCACAACACCGGACAACGCGGACTGGGTGCGCCGGAAGACCAACACCGTCGCGCGCTTCCTGCGGTCTTCCTACGCGGTTGGCCTCGCCCTGGAGCAGAAGCACGGCAATATCACCGAGAAGTACGCGCTCCCGGCATCGGACTACGTCACACATGGCGGAAGCTTCCCGATTGCTGTCGTGGGAGCCGGCGTGATTGGGGCTATTACAGTCTCCGGGCTCGCGCAGCGTGAGGATCATGAACTGGTTGTCGAGGCGCTCTGTACCGAGCTCGGTATGAACTATGAGATCTTGAAGCTCCCGCCACCCACGTAGCATGCGACACTTCCTGAATCGCGGCCAACTTTCTCGTCATTCGGGGACTCTGACGATGGGGAGCAAACCGCATGGCTGGGCGAGTGCGCATCGGCATCTCCGGCTGGACCTACAAGCCGTGGCGGGGCGTCTTTTATCCGAGCGGCTTACCTCAGAAGAGAGAACTGCAGTTTGCGGCGGCTCAGTTCTCCACTATCGAGATCAACGGAACCTTCTACTCGTTGCAGCGGCCGTCGAGTTTCGCGCAGTGGGTTGCGCAGACGCCCGACGACTTTGTCTTCGCGGTCAAGGGTTCGCGCTACATCACGCACATGCTCAGGTTGCGCAATGTCGAGCAGCCGCTGGCCAACCTGTTCGCCTCCGGGCTGCTGCGTCTAGGGCCCAAGCTGGGGCCGCTGCTGTGGCAGTTTCCGCCCAACTTTCAGTTCAACGAGGCAAGCCGGGCGCTGCTGGAGCAGTTCTTTCAGCTGCTGCCCCACGATACTGTGGCGGCGAACACGCTGGCTCGCAAGCACGACAGCAGGATCAAAGGGCGGACCTGGATTGAAGCACCCGGGACAGAAGCGCCGGGGGGCAAACCGCAACGAGTACGTCACGCAATTGAGATACGCCATCCCAGCTTCGTCTGCTCCGAGTTTGTGACGCTGCTGCGTGGCTACAATATCGCCCTGGTGTGTGCGGATACTGTCGAATGGCCGCGGCTGATGGATATCACCGCGGACTTTGCCTATTGCCGCCTGCACGGTTCCGAGGTTCTCTATACCAGCGGCTATGGCGAGCAGGCGATCGGAACATGGGCGGCGCGCGTGGCAACCTGGGCTCGCGGCGAAGAGGTGCAAGATGGCGACCACGCTAGCCCATTCGCCGCCAAGCGAACCCGGGAACGAGACGTGTATGTCTACTTCGACAATGACGCGAAGGTCTTCGCGCCCAGAGACGCGCACGCTCTGGCGGCCCGCGTGCAGCAGTTGCTTCAAACCTAAGCACCCGGAAACAACGGGACGCTCACTCCGAACCGCGGCGCATCAGCCGCAAGATCACTTCAGCTTCGACTGCCCATACTCGAGCAGCGTGACCAGCAACACTCCGCCCGTGATATTGCCCAACGTCGCCGGCAGCAGCCAGCCGAAGAACTGAGCGGCGTGCAGTTCGCCACCCAACACCGCCGAGATCATCTCGCCGCTGGTCGCGACGCAGTGCGCAAAGTGCCCCAGTCCGACGATAAACGTCATCGACCAGATCAGCATCACCGAGCCCGTGATCGAGTGGCTCGCGCTGACGAGCCAGGCAACCATCGCAATAATCCAGCCGCCCACCACGCCGCTCCAGAAGATATGACTCGCCGGTGCGGCCTGGGCTTCCATTCCTAGATGGGTGAGCTCGGCGACATACTCAGGACGCAGTGCGCCAGTCTTAACTGCAAGCAGAGCAAAGAGCAGCGCTCCCGCGATATTTGCTGGGAAGACGATACCCCACAGCCGCATCGTGCTCAGCAGGTGCCGCCTCTCGGCCAGCATGAGCGCCACGGGGTAGAGCGTGTTCTCGGTAAACAGCTGGCTGCGCCCCAGGATCACCACCATAAAGCCGAGCGGATAAAAGAAGTAGGCAGCGATCTGGCCGGCAGGCGTGCCCCCGACCATCGAGAGCAGGATGGAGACACTCAGTCCGGTGAGCCCCATCGTGAGCCCCCCGGCGATCCCTGAGATCGCCAGAGAGACCTTGGTGCGCGAGAGCTCACGCCGGGCGTTCTGCGCGACCTGATTGAAGATCTGATCCGCAGTCGGCCGGTCGAGATCCTTTTGCACCGACTGCGCCGAGGACGAACTCGCCCTCGTCTCGGCATCCTGCTTTGCTTCGAGCTGTATCACGGGCAACGCCATTCACGCAGCTCCTGTTGTTTCAAGGTGTGTAGCCAGGCGGCGAAGAAGCCTTCGACATTCCTCGCAATCGCGACTTACATCGCGACCCGGGCATGCTCGCCCACCGGAGTCCTGCCGCCGGTGACTGCCCGCGCGAGGATCTTCACGTTACGGACCACAGCGTTCGAAGGTGCTTCCCAATACTCCGCCTGTTCGACGCGTACGCGCAAGACGCGAATGCCCGGATCGTCCTTGCCCTCGGGAAACCACGCTTTGTAACTCGGGTTCCACAGCTCGCCGATCAGCCCGCGATCGTTCGAGAGGCTCGCCCGGCCCGACAGGCTAAGAAATGTATGCTTGGGATCAACGTAGGTGAGCGCGACTTCCGAGTCCTGCTCAATCTCGTGCACCTTGCCCGAATCCTCTCCGGTCAGAAACAACAACTCGCCGTTGAACGGCGTCCGCTGGGTGGCCATGGGTCGGCTATGGAGCGTGCCATCGGCGCCTACCGTGGTCAGCATGGCGATCTGGATATCCTTAATCATGCCGGCGATCCTGTCGATGCCCTCTTCGCTGTTCAATACTGGAACTGCTTCACTCATATACACTCCTCTCGCCTCACCCGGCGATTCGTCTACGCTCCAAGCTTCGATGCGCAATGTGTGCCCCTGAGCCACCAGGCGGCTTTGACCGGAAGCAAGCGCCGGCCATGTAATCTGCATCTGGACAGGGCTGCCGGCCCCATCTCAACTGCGCCATCTCAACCGGCCGTCATCTCAAGCAAAGGAGGGCTTTGATCGTGGGTACGCGGCTCCATCTCGCTTCCCTGCTGGACGACATGCGGCAGCTGGGCCAGCAGACCGCGGTGGTCGAGCATCGGGGCGTGCGGCGATTCGCGACCAGCTACGCCGCTCTCGCTCGCGGCGCAGACTGGTTTGCCGGCGAACTGGTGCGACGCAGGATCGAGCCGGGCGAGCGGGTGCTGTTGTGGGGCGAAAACGGAGCGGCCTGGATTGCGTGCTTCTTCGGCTGCGTCAAGCGCGGCGTTCTGGTTGTGCCGCTGGATGCGTCGGGGACAGTGGCGTTCGCCGAACGGATCGTGCGCGAGACCTCTCCCCGGCTGATCGTAGTCGGGGAACTCCTGCTGGGCTCCCTCGACGGGGTCGTCAGCGAGCCGGCAGACCGGATGACGCTCGCTCAGATCGACGCAGCCATGCTCGACTTGCCCGGCTCTCCGGACACGCCCACCGCGCCCTACGAAGGCCTCGGCCTCGACACCCCGCTGCAGATTCTGTTCACCTCCGGCACCACCGGCGAGCCGAAGGGGATTGTGCACACCCACCGCAACCTGCTCGCCTCGCTCACCCCGATCGAACGCGAGATCGGAAAATACCGCCGCTACGAGAAGTGGGTGCACCCGCTGCACTTTCTCCACACGCTGCCGCTGAGCCACGTCTTCGGGCAGTTTATGGGGCTCTGGGTCGCGCCGGTGCTAGGGGCAGTCGTGCACTATGAGTCGAGGCTGGAGGCAGGCCGGCTGCTGCGGCTGCTGCGGGAAGAGCGCATCTCGGTGCTGGCCGCAGTCCCGCGTGTACTCAGCCTGCTGCGTGCGGAGCTGCTCAGCATGCACCCTACGCTCGCTGCAGAGCTCGAAGCCGCCCAGGGCGTACCGATCGGGAAGCGCTGGTGGCGCTTACGGCGGATCCACTGGCAGCTCGGCTACCGGTTCTGGGCGATCGTCTGTGGCGGCGCGACGCTGCCGGAGGTGCTCGAGAGCTTCTGGACTACGCTCGGGATCGCGCTGATCCAGGGCTACGGCATGACCGAGACCTCGGCGCTGGTCACGCTCAACCACCCGTTCAAGCCGGCGCGGGGCACGCTTGGGGCGCCGCTGCCCGGGCGCGAGTTGCGCATCAACGAAAGCGGAGAACTCGAGGTGCGGGGCGAGATGGTCGCAACCCGAACCTGGCGCAACGGCGCGCTCCGGGCCGCCAGCGAAGAGAACGAGGGCTGGCTAGCCACCGGCGACCTGACCCGCCGGGATGAGCAGGGCCGCCTGCACTACCTGGGCCGGACCGGCCAGCGGCTGGTCACTTCCGCCGGCCTCAACGTCTACCTTGAGGACGTCGAGGCTGCGCTCGCGGCGCAGGCCGGGGTCGACGCGGCGGTAGCGGTCGCCATCGAGGGTCCGCTCGGCCCGGAGCCGGCTGCGGTGGTGCGGGCTGCCGACTGGAGCATCGGGCAGCGCGCCGTCGAAGGGGCCAACGCCAGCCTGGCGTCGTATCAGCGGGTCGCCCGCTGGTGGTTGTGGCCGGGGCTCGACCTGCCCCGCACCGCGACCGGCAAAGTGCGTCGCGGTGTGGTCGAGGCGTGGGTGCGAGAGCGCCTGCGCGAAACACCCGACGCCCGCCCGGCGATCACACCCGGGGCAGCCCGGAACGGCAGCAAGCCGGACGATATCCTCCTCCAAATCATCGCCGATGTAACCGGCCGGCCGGTTCAGCCGGTCGAAGGCGCTGATCGCGAAGTTGCGACTCTTGCGTCGATGGGGGTCGATAGCCTGGGCAGAGTGCAATTGCAGGCGGCGCTCGAACGGGCATCCGGGCGGTCGATCGAGGATGGCGAGATGGCTGCAGCGCGGACGTTGGGCGACGTCCGCAGGCTGGCCGGGTTGGGCGCTTTTCCTGAGTATGCCGTTGGCGGCTCGCCAGGTCAGGTCAGCGTCAGCGGGCAGGACGACCCGTCCAGCCCGCTTGCGGCGAGTCAGGTGCCGCCTAGGGATGAGGCGGCTCGGCCTTCGGTCCGATCTGACCCTGATACGCTCACCGCCGATCCCGGCACGGAAACTTTACATCGTGAGCCGCCAACTCGCCCAGACCGCGACGATCGCGGAGAAACCTTTCTCTACCTGCGCTGGCCGTGGGCCGCCCCGGTGCAGTGGCTACGCACGATCTTCCTCGAAGCCTGCGTGCAGCCGCTGGTTTGGCTGCTGGCCGCGCCACGCGTCGAGTACCTGACCGACTCCGGCGAAATCGCCCCCGGCGATCTGAGTCACCACCTGAGCGAGCAGCTCAACCAGCACCAGCCGCTGCTGCTCGTGGCGAACCACGTAAGCTCCTACGACGTGCCGCTACTGCTCTATGGACTGCCCGGCCGCCTGCGCAGGCGGATAGCGGCAGCCACCGGCGGCGAGATGCTCGAGGGCTGGCGACATGCGCGGGGCAATCCGCTCGGGCCGGCGATCTTCTGGCTGCTCACTATTCTGTTCAACGTCTTTCCACTGCCGCAAAGACACAACTTTCGCCGCGCCTTCGTGCATGCGGGCAAGGCGCT
>Ga0116228_10005644_pt1 | contig 11149 bp, 10 predicted proteins | sample S1TSphfallax_2_FD_89694 | JGI IMG/M metagenome (GOLD analysis project Ga0116228, IMG submission 89694) | Host-associated microbial communities from peat moss isolated from Minnesota, USA - S1T2_Fc - Sphagnum fallax MG | ecosystem: Host-associated > Plants > Peat moss > Unclassified | place... | reverse complement strand
GATCAGAACTACTTATGCTAAAATCCAGACACAACCATCAATCTCTCTTCATGGCAGGCAGTGCTGACAGAATAAGATTTCCAATCCATTGAAAAAACTCTGATTGCCTTCACAAAAGGAGTGCCAACAAAACACAAAATCAGGCTGAAGTGGCAGCGCAGATTTCTTACAAACTCTTTGGCAACTACTTGATATGCAGTGTATTCAATTCACAGAAAATTTGCAGTCCAGCAAATCACATACTTTCACATTACTCAGAACATTCCTTGGTACAATATGGAGGTACCCACCTTTTCAGATCCAACCGCTAACAATACACAATTGGATTGTCTCTGTAAGAGAAACCTAAGGAATAAGAGCACAGTCACCATATACAGGACTATTAACAACCAGATATAGTTGGCGTAATGTGAGAAATTAGCTCAAAGTAGTAGGAAGTTTGAACATACAGTAGAGTGCTCTACAATATAGTGCAAACACCATCCATACAGCAAGCAGATGGATAATCTTTTAGGAATATCCTTTTCTCCAAGCCAACAATGTAGAACTTGAATGAGTTTTTGCCCTCAGCAGCTGTTACACGGGTCACTGGGATCATGTGTATCTGATGCCGCTCACAGATTACACGGGCTGAGGCTGGGACATGATTTCGCTCACGGATTACATCAGATGACAGCTTTGTGAGGCCTTGAGAGTTTGGGAAACTTACAGGGTGACACTGATATGCCTCACTGACATACAGCTGCACCCCTTTTGCTTCATGGAACACCTCATCTGGCACAAGGGTTGCATTATGTGATGCACTTATCTTCTTATTCACTAATGTCCTCCTGCAGCAATCAAATCCAGCATAAATCAGAACTCACAGAAAGCAAGGTGAAACAGGACCCTGACTATTAAGGTGATGGCATATACCCTAGCCAAAGCACTCAAGAATTCCATAAAAGACCAAGGATTGTAAATACTTTCAGAATAGTGAAAGAAATGAAATAAGAATGTCATATACAAATCCTATGGTTAGAAATATGAGGCCACTAAGATTCTCATTTCAGACAGGAAAGTTAACAGAGTTTCTAACCATGTCACAGTGAGAAGCTTTCCCTTGACCAAGGCACCAGACCCATCACATTTTTTGCACTTGATCAATCCTCGTGAACTACACTGTGTGCAGGGGATTCTTCCTTTCCCATCGCATTCATGGCATCTGCACATACAAAATCCCTTCACTGCTATGTCCTTATATGCTCCAATTGACATTGTGAGAATAAAGACTCCTGCTGCAGAATCAGACGGCAAAGATTCCGATAAAATCTTCCAAAAAAGACAGCCCATGTATTTGGCCATGCAAATGAATGAACATCAGAGAACTGGAAAGTGAAGATCATTGGTAATGCACTGACTTGGAGTCAGAGCCATCTTGGTGTGCTAAGAGGCCCCGGCCATAGCACCGTGGACACTCTGTGAATTGCAACGATTTGTAAGTACCCCCTTCAATCTTCTTGTTACATGATGGACAAGCCACCTCCTTCCGGCCATGGCAATCTGCACAACCAAGTATGGTAGGACACAGCCAACTAGGACATGTAAATTTGGGATTCAGCATTTGGGAAAATTCATCAAAACAGTCAAGCCTGTGAAAACACTCATCAGTATACCCAACAGAGCCATCAGGAGATCATGATGACACAATTGCAAATAGCCTTTGGGCAAGTGTTAACACTGCTATGATCAAGTTAAGGAGATATCACCAAGTCTGCAGGATCAGAAAATCAAGATGAGCAATGCTCCGATATTGCAGACACTTGTCTGCATATGTATCTGTGCACATTTTTTGTTGTCATGTCATGCTCTCCAACAAAATTTGAACTAAGCCCAAATCAACTCACTTTAGATCTTAAACAGGGCTTGGTCTGAAAGGTTGCATTTCTCACAACATATTTCCAGATCTTTCTGACTCTCAGTGATTCGAAGCTTGTGTACATCTCTCAAGGTTTCAGGTAGGATGATTTGTGTCAGAGTTCAACAAGAAGCCTTTCAGTTAGGAAACCCAGGTCCTTAGGCATAGAAAATTTGAGCAGATAGTACAACTCAGACATCAGAATTTGGTTGGAGATGCAAGGGGAATGGAGCTTGCAGATCTCGATTCCTCTGAGTTAGAAAAGAGTTTGCACCTGGACATTTTGCAACTGATTCCGAGTGAGGCAATTTAAGGATGGCTTCCTTCCTTGAAATGAAGAGTAGTGGAAACTCATTCCGCATGTCAACTTCCCAAGGACCAGGAGCACGAGCTCCTGTATTGTCATCAACCTGACCCCCTGTGTAAGGCTTGACCTGTTCCACCACCTCTCTCTCCTCAATGAAAGTCTCTAGGGTGCCAATGAAGACATTACAGTCTTCCACTTTCTCAATGGACCATTTATGGGCAGGTCGCCTACCCCAGCATCCAAACCTGTCTACATAGTCCGTCAGAAGCTCCCTGATTTCTTCCTCATGTAGCCCTTCAACACTGCACATTCCCAGTCCCACATTGCAATTCAACAACCAAAACCTGCTTCCCTGAGCTTCTAATTGCAACCATGCATCAGATCATGCCTCAGATTGCAAGAAAGACACATGGACATGATCCAAGTATCATCCACTCTGTAAACAAGCTATCACCAAGTTGGCAGAGGATTTTCCTCTGTAGGATAAAGATTTTGAACAGGCAGTATGGTTGCTGAACTAATTGTTGAGCTTAGGGATTACAGTTTTGGCCTCACCTAGGTGGTGGCCCTTGTGACATTTGATAATCCCCATGAATACTGCCATTGCCAGAGGTAAAATTCTGCTGCAATGGGGTGTCAGGGGTGACAAGAGCACCATAAATCCATTTAGGGTAGGGATCTTGTGATGCAGCTTCTCGGATCTCATTGGCTGTTGCCAATGATGCAGTTTCCACAGGTGGCACACGGGCCTTTATTTGCGATGAACCTGTTGCATACTGTCCTTCTGCCCACTTGCTTAATTGACCCTCACCCTCTTCTGCATTACAAAATACACCCAAATTCTTCAACTTCATCATGCCTGAAAAACTATATCAAAATAGATTCAGGTGCAAACATGAAGCAGTCCTGTTTCAATAGAGAAATATAACACGTACTCGCATTGCACACTCATAGTCATCGTTGCTCATTGTTGGAGTCCCAGGCTATGCAGCATGGAAGAATATTTGGAGACAAATAGATAGGAGATCACTTCAGAGATGGCGCATTCATGGGAGAGAGAAAGTGGACCAAATAAAATAGCAAGCACAGGTTCAAGAAAACATGACAAAGTTGTCAACTGTGATGTCAACCTTGTACAAGAAGAAGAAGAAGAAGAAGAATGGTGCACTGTCTACTGAGGAACCTAACAAGTGCCTTTCCATCATGGAAAATCTACTGCAGCAAGGTGGATACTTCTTAATCCCCTGTTGTAAGAGCAACCTTGTTGCCCTAGGGTTTCACAAAGAGGAGATAATCAATTTATGTTTCTGTTTGACTCTTAGGGGCAAGTTCTTCTGGCAAGAAGCCAGATTTGAAACCGCAAGCAGTTTTCTAATGGCTATGAGCCCCAACCACAAAGCTTACAACTATCATGCTTAAGAAGAAAACACTTGACCGATGATCACCTTGAGCTGAATGAAAGAGAACTTATGAAACCAGACTCGGTCACAATGGAACCAGGCATGTGGAGATCTCCACAATGAAATGGATTTCACAGCAGCAAAACGTCTTTACTCAAATCTTTCAGTTATTCTCAATTTTCGCCGATCCACAAAACTGAGAAGTCTTCAGAGCTTGAAAGAAAGAACCTCAAATCCAGAATAGTGCGGCTAGTGCAAAACCAAAACAGCCGCACAAACCCCAAGAAGATGCATGGACAGGCAAGCCAACGCTCAGACGTAATCAAGGTACAGGAAAAAGAAAAAAACGAGAGAATTTTTTTAAAAAAAACTGAAATGCATTTTCTCAGATCCTGTCAGAAGAAACAAGACACGCGATGAAAAAGACAGAAAAGAAAGGGAGAGACGAGCCAAGCCAAATGAGGAATGAAAGCTGCTTTACGTGCGCCAGGAAGGGGTCGGAATGCCGACAAGTGGGAAGACGTTGCTGTGAAGTGAGGTGCCGATGCCGATAACAACGGCTGCCTATCGTCACCACTCTCCATTTCCGGCGAAAGCGCAGCTCAGCAAACCAAAACAAGCTGTGATTGTTCGTGTGCACTGCTTCAAGAGGAGAGCTATGGCACAAGATTTCCTTGTTGCGCAAGACACTTTCACCATCGCCAGCAAGCTCCGAGGTCTTCCCTCTCCTGTTATCATCCATGTACTCATTGACGAAAAACCGTCGAACTCTAGTCCGTCTTCTGTTATCATCCATTTATTCATAGACGAAAAACCGCCGAACTCTCGTCCTTATCCAGTTATCATCCATGTGCACATAGACGAAAACCCTGTTGTGAATTCTAAGAATCAACCTGATAACCGCCCAGGGTCTGTTCCTGCTTCGAATAACCGCCCAACCCTGGTTCCGCCCTCTCCATGTATTCATAGACAAAAAACCAAGAGCACAACCGAGCTCGTTCCTCTCCTGTTATCATCCATGTACTGATAGATGAAAAACTGGCACCACGGGAAAGTGCAAACTCTCAGGCTTGTAGATGAATCTTATGGATGCCCCCCAAATATAGCTGATCCTTTCAATTTGTTTTTTTTATATCAAAACGTTGAAATATTAAATTTTTCTATTGCTCCTGAACTCCACTTATATTATATTATTTTATTTTATTTTATTAACCATTTTCAATAAGATTGCTATGCTTAGTGTGCAACTCATTTGAATTCATGTTTTTTTTAGTCAAATAAATGAAAAACCAAAAAAACAAGATTCTAGTTTCCACTTGAAAATAACTAATTACTTTGAATTGTGGTTATGGTTTCTTCCCTACTATTGAAGCTTCTAAACATATTTATTGATTGATTGATTTGTTTGTTTATTTTCATTTTTTTGGTATCAAAAGTTTTGCAAGATTTAATAGAAAAATAGCAAATTTAATCAAATTTACACTAGAAAATTTTTTTTACCTAATGTACCATTTTTTTTTCATTTTCTTCATGTGATGATACCCACAATCCCTTTTTTTTTCTTGTGATATAAAGAGGAAATTCATCGAGCATGAAGATAGGCCAAATCAGAACACGTAAACACAAAACATGGGACATCATAAAAAATGCATTTGACTCCATAAAACCGCAGGGAGCTGAATACCAAAATCTAAGAGCATCTTTAGTGGTGCTCAGTATGTGACCTTGCAATAATATTTTTCACATTCAAGTTTAGTTATTTACATTTGTTCAACCTTACCAATAAAACAAGGTCAAAAAATCCAATTAAAGCCTATGGCCAAAACCATCACATGGAAGACAAGAGAAAGGTCAAAATATGTGCCGCCTACAAGAACCAAAGAAAGGAGAAAGCTAGTCCCTCTCATGGTATGAAGATATTTCACCCACATCCTTTCTAATGTCGCCTACATGCAAATTGTGAAATTTAATAATAATAGGAGGTTGAAAACAAACATCTCTCGCCAATGTAATCTTCTTCTCTACAGTAAAGGCTAAAGCATGTTAAAGAGTAATATTAACATGTTGCCTGAAAAATTGAATGCAAAAATAAAAATGAAAATGAACTTTTGATTATCTATTATGAAAAAGACAAGCACATTCTTTGATGAAATGATCCATATCACATTTAGGTGTGTCGTGTGCCTCCATGGCCATCGAAATAAAGTGGTGCTCATCATGGAGCCTTCTATACATGCAAATTTTAATAATGGCATTAAATTTCATAAGTACACCTACTGGTCAACTAATGACACTCATAGCCATTGTCTCCCTTATTAGGTCAATAACCACCACATTGGTAACAAAAACCTAGTTTGACTCCCGGCCTTTCCTTTGGCCATAACTTGTGTTTTAAATGTTCAAATGAGCTATGCGAACCCATTTTAGATATATACGTTTCAAGATATTTTCATTGATATAAAGAACTCCTCAAGCCATTGAGTTTTGACCCCTGCAATCGCCCTCTGAAGATTCGAGAGTCCACCGGGACTCCAACTCCCAAAATGGAACTCCCTTGGGTGTGAGGGTTCATTCCTTCACACCTTCTCACACTCTTGGGAGTATGTTGTGTGACTCTCGGTTTTCCTTTTGGGCCACAACCTTGTAAACTCTCGCCTTGGTTGCGAGCCCAAGGCTAGGGTTACGACATCACAAGTCATGTAGAAATCAACTCATAATGAAACTCCTAACATAAAGGCATACCATCATTTTCTCCATACAACATGCCCACGTTTTCAAGCAAAAGCATACATGACGTTTCTAATGGTGTCATGTGTGGTTATCTGTTAATCTCCGAACGAACAATGTGTTAAATGCATGTCAAATGCATCTAACCCATGTTCACACTCACAAATGAGAAGACTAAATGCCAAAAGTTGAATCAAATTGAGACGAAAATGCAACATTGAAGTGAAGGTAGAATGTGTAATGTGGAACAAACAAATAGATGGCTTAACAATTAACCATAGCCTTGCCCCTTGGCTTAGTGAATGTGAATTCTAAATGTTGAGAAAATGGAGTCATTTTTCAAGATAGACCTAAAGGATGTGTCATGATGGATGTCCATCAAAGATGCCTATAGACCTAGGGTGGTGATAATTACCAAATTTTCAAAAGAAAGGTGTATTTATCTAATTGTAGGAGGAAGGTTATTCTTAAATGCTTGAAGGCATGACTAAAGGAGGTGTGGGCCCACCTTAATCTGATAAACATACTCCTCCAAAACAGGTTTATTGAAAAAATGAAACCTAAAGCATAAATACAAAGTTACCAAAGCCCCACTCCATAAAAAAACAAATGGGACACAATCTAAAAGGCCTATACTACCAAAGGAGATCGGTAGTTGGGCCTAACACCTTGTTAAGGGGCCCTAGATAGACTCCCAAAACCCTAGACCCATAATGTCCTCGCATACTTACATAACTTCCTTGTCACAATTCACTAAAAGAAACAAGAAGGAAGAAAAATGAAAAGTTATTCGAATGAAATAAGAAGGTTAACAAATGACACATGAGGACAAAATGCCCAATGCAACCTGTGCGTTTCCCAAAAGAGGAAGATTGTCCATATGCACCACGTCCTGAAATAAAACCTCATCCAAAAAATGTGTGACAAAGATTTGAAAACCCGTTAGCACACCCAAATTGCATAAGCCATTTATGACCAAAGTGTAGCCTTTAAGAATTTCAATGCCTAAGAAAATCCTTGATGGATTCCAAAGCTTGCACTTTGACACCTTGACCCTAAGCCCAACTAGGGTTAACTAGGTCAAAAGGTGGTCAAAGTAAGGACACTCTTGTTTGTAGGGCCCACAATGTGTTTATCATCTTTTAGGGATGGAAAGACAAAAAGGGGCTCGCACAATGGTCTCTAAAAATCATCAATGAAAACAAATGATCAAAAAATTGTCCAATGAACGGTGGGAACATGGAACACATGAAGCACAAAAGGACTCCTCCTAAAAAAATACCAATCACCCAACATAAACCTACTAAGGTGGCATAAACCTCTTGCTAACTTGAACGACCTTTTCGAATATAATGCAAACACCAACATGGTAATAAAAGGAGAAGGAACCATACGAACTCATCCATTGGATTTCAAATAATTCAATCAAAAGGTAAGTGAAAAACATGTTTAACCTCATCATGGATGGTTCAAAGGATTCTATGAAACAATTGAAAACACATAAAATGAGTCTTAAACAACCCCAAAATAAAGCTAAACTGAACCCAAAGTCAACCCCAAGAAGTAAGGGAGATAAAACCAGGGTGAAACAAGGACACTTGTAAAAACAAAGCAACTTGACTAATTTGGGAGATGAAGTTGGCATGAAGGTGAACACTCTTGACATGCCTCGAGGAAATGTAAAGACCAGAACAATAAAACTGAAATTGAGACAGCAAATAGTGTGGGACTACCAATAGCAAACCACCTGGACAAATCAGCATGATGGGCCAATCAAAAACATTGAGCACCAGTCAGATCATATTTATGACTCGTTTCTGCAGGTGCAAAATGTTACTACACCTTTTACGAGCCATCTCAAACTCTGAAATTATGCTGAGCCAAACTGCCATATTTTAACTTTTCTTCATCGAATTTTACTATTAAGGATCATGTAGTGAACACTGCTGGAGATGGTGGTGACCCCTCTTCAAAGGTGGTACACTAAGAGTAGCTGCACCACACCTCCTGCTAGAACCACTACCAATGTTTATCACATCCAAAATAGAGTGATCAATATTCGCCCTCCTGCCCCAAAGACATGAAAAATTAGACAGCATATTGCGAAAGACTATTTCAATGCCATCACTGAAGTCTCGTTATGGCCGTTGATTCAAGAGCAGTCTTTGTTTTACTAGGCCTTTTGGAGACTACTGTACCATGTGCAAATTTACAGGGCCAAACACAATTTCACACTATTGGATGTTTGTGCTTCATCCAAAGCACACTGTACAAGCCATTTTACTCCTGCCAGTGGACCTGCTGTAAGCTTTTGTTTGCACGTTCAAAGCTAGATGAGTTCATAGTTCATACCTATCCACTGAGAAGCCTCACCAAATTCTCTTCCTCACATGACTTGATTTAAGTTAATCATAATATCCCTTGGTTTTTCCCCTGGAGCTGTGTGACTACTAGGTCAATCAAGGAGAAATTCTGAGTCCAGACCTCTATACATGAAGCAAGCAAGGTAGTTTGTTTTGTTTTGTCAAGCTGAGATCTCCCAAACCATGGTGCTTCATGCTGCACTCTTGGTATCTTCGGCAAGCTCTCGAATGAAGTGCACTGACTTGGTTTGACTGTTTGGAGCTATGGTGTGGAAGCTATTGATTATGGAATCATTTTCTCAATATCTATGAAACAAAGTAGTTTGTTTTGTTTTGTCACACTGAGATCTCCCAAGTCCCGGCACTTCATGTTGCACTATTAGTATCTTCAGAAAGCTCTTGATGAGTAGGGGAGCATCAATGGTTTGAGTCTATTAGGACCTACAGTGTGGAAGCTTTTGATTGTTGAATCATTTTCTCAATGAAAACTACATAAAATCGAAACTGGAAACTGTATTGGAATTTGGGGGTGTTCTTGGTGTTGTTGGAAGGCCCTCATCAAGTCAAATTTAATAAAGTTTATTTCACAATTTTCAGAGCTAAGGTGTGGAAGATATTGATTTTTGAGTGGATTTTGTTGCTGGAGGTTTATATAAATTGCAAAAATTGGGCTTGGAAAGGAAAATTTGTTGAGCCTACAATGTGTTCACATCTGGGCCAAGGGCACAATCTACACTAATCAAGACTCTGAAATATTGAATAACTCTTGGAGTGCTAACTCTGCAAACTCGAATGGAATTAACATCATTCTTGTAGTAGTGGTTGCTTGAAGCTCTATTTCAAAAGGGAATGGGAACACAGAAATTTGACCTATGTGACTTCTAACCATGACCATTAAACCTTTAGCAACTTCTACAACACTTGGAGAAATTTCTTGATGTAGTTGAACTTATATCCATGAATATCCCTAGTAGAAAACAGGAGGAATATTATGCGTATTCATTGGAGCGGTCTTACACCTACTTATACTTAAGTGGGTGTAAGTGTAAGCAAGTGTAAGATCCCTCCCACTCCTACACCTCATGAGTTATGTAGGGTAATACCCAAGGGTTGGGGTGTTCCCAAAATAATGGGCCCCCATCCAGCCTCAAGGGCCCATTATTTTGAGAATGTCTTGGCCCTTGGGCAGAACACAATGTAAAATCAATGGATTTTCAGTGATTTTTTTAGAAACAATTTTGTCCCATGATACCCATTGGGTATCTATAAAATACCCACCATCTATCACAAAAAAAGAAAGAGTGAAAGAAATTAAATGGTGTTTTTTTGTTTTTTGAAATACTCACAAGAGCAAGCATTTCATTTTCTAATATGCCTCACAAGATCTTATGTGTTATCCAACTAAGCAGAAGAATTTGTTGAAAGGTTTGTACATATGTTTAGGTTCATGTTAACCTTTACATTGTGCTTTACTATGGTGGTTACAAGACATTCCCAAAATGCAAGGCAAGATTCAATCCCACCTCATCCTAGGCCCTTTACTTTAGGAATGCCCCCACCCCAGAGCCATACCCACCATTCTCAATATAGAGTCAAAGAGTTGGGATCATAGGGTTTGAGGGCACTCATACAAGGGTGGTAGCCTTAGTTCCCATATCCGGGAACCTGTTTGGTTTCAATGCACCATCCACTGGATGCCCATTATTATTTAGTTGTGAATGAACCTCAACTCAACTGAGTTAATATTTGATTTCACCTTGGGAACCAATTTTGGAGAAAATAGGCCCCAAAAATTAAATAGTTGGTTTAAAAAAGCAACTGAGCTAACAACCATGGTTAACTGGGGAACTGGAAGCCCAACAGAAAACTGTTTATTAACCACTTACCATCCATCCTACATGGTGCACTAGTGGGAACTGGTTCCCTCTGGCCCATGTTCCCACCAGGTATCACAAAAAAAAAAAAAAAAACCTGGCACACTGGGCATTTTGGTTAATGGAATGCCAGAACCTATGGCCAATTTGTTTGCTGGAATGTCATACCAGGCTTTACCCTCTGTAAGCATACCTCCAAATACACTATGAAAAATCTAGGAGGCTTTGAAGGGCCTCAATATGGTTGGAGGTCATGGTAATAAGGGCACTATTCTACATATAATGTCCTGATAATCGAGGCCCATTCCGCCTTGCCTTTGGAGGTCCATCAAATAACAAGTGTCGTGTCACACAGTGGCCTTGCCATTTACATTAAATAGTATCTTAATGTGAAAGAAGAATTATGAAATATCATCTTTCAAAAACCCTCATATAAAAATAGGCCTATTACCTAGGGAGTAAAATCCCTTAAGCTACTCTATAATGAATCTAAACACAATATCCTTGCCTTGCTAGGCAAGGCCATCAAAAACCAAATAGTGGAAAAGTAGGCTCTCGCCCACATCCAGTTCCAGGAGTTT
>Ga0116228_10005642_pt1 | contig 11149 bp, 8 predicted proteins | sample S1TSphfallax_2_FD_89694 | JGI IMG/M metagenome (GOLD analysis project Ga0116228, IMG submission 89694) | Host-associated microbial communities from peat moss isolated from Minnesota, USA - S1T2_Fc - Sphagnum fallax MG | ecosystem: Host-associated > Plants > Peat moss > Unclassified | place: USA... | reverse complement strand
GCCCAGATCCTCGCCGGCGCGGGCAAAGGAGCCGGTTTCGGCCACCTTGGCGAACACCGCCCAGCCCTCGAGGTCGGGCAGCTTTGTCATGTCGTTCCTGGCATCGATCCATTTCCATCATTGCTATATCATTCTCCCTGCCATGTCACCATCTTGGCCATCGAAGGCAACGCCGGCAGGCGGCGGTGCCGCGGAGACCACGTGATGATCGAGCGCAGACCTTTCGAAGACCTCGGCGGTGCCAACCATGGCTGGCTGGACGCCAAGCATCATTTTTCTTTTGCGAGCTATTATGAACCCAGCCGCATGGGCTGGGGCCCGATCCGCGTCTGGAACGACGACACCATCGCCGCCAACACCGGCTTCCCGCCGCATCCGCATGCCGACATGGAAATCATCACCTATGTCCGCGAGGGTGCGATCACCCACCAGGACAGCATGGGCAACAAAGGCCGCACAGAGGCGGGCGATGTGCAGGTGATGAGCGCGGGATCGGGGGTGCGGCACTCGGAATATAATCTGGAAAACGAGTCCGCGCGGATATTCCAGATTTGGATCGAGCCACGTGAACGGGGTGCAGCGCCCTCGTGGGGTGCCAAACCATTTCCGAAAGGCGAGCGGGCTGGGCAGTTCGTGACCTTGGCCAGCGGCTTCAAGGAGGATGTTGGCGCGTTGCCGATCCGGACTGATGCCCGCGTGGCAGGCGCCACGCTGAAAGCAGGCGAAGCGGCTGATTACAATCTTGGCGTGGCGCGCCGAGGCTACATGGTTCCGGCCCGGGGATCGATCGAGGTGAACGGCGTCACGTTGCACGCGCGGGACGGCGCCGCCATCGCGAATGAGAACGTGCTGCACGTTAAGGCGTTGGATGACGCCGAAATCGTTCTGGTTGACTCGCCTGCGTAACTTTTTTCGCCGGGGTTTGGGTGTTGTCTGGGTAGCCTTCGGCGTGGCGCGTAATGCTTGCGCCGAAGGTAGCCACACCCGCTTGGTCTATTACAAATCGCCGTCGGTGGGCATTATCTTGCCGCGGAACACGCTGTAGCTGATTGCGGTATAGACCAGCATAAGCGGAAAGATGAAAATACCCTCGCCCCAAAACATGAATGCAAGACTTGAGTGCGGCGCTGCGGCGTCATGGACCGTAATGGTGAAGGGGATCATGTACGGCCAGAATGAAATCGCGAGGGTTCCAAAGGCGGACATGAATATCAGCGCGACGAGGTTGAAGGGCCATTGGTCCAGCCGCCGCGTGACGGCGAACGCGAGTGCCACCAGGGCGATAGCGCCGGCGGCCGGAAAGACAAACATATAGGGCCGCGCCGTCCAGCGGCCCATAACGCGAAAATCCGCATTGAGGGCATAAGTGAAAACGATGGCAAGGAAGATTAGCACGCACGTTGCGAGGCAGGGGATCTGGCGCCAGGCGATATCTTGCATTTTGCCTTCGCATTTCTTGACAATCCAGGATGCCCCGAGCAATGCGTCGCCGAGACAGAGGCCTATGCCACAGAGGACAGAAAACGGACTTAGCCAGCCAAATTCACCGCCCGTGTAGGCGCCCTCGGTCAATTTCATCCCTTGGACAAGTGCACCGACAGTGATGCCCTGCATGAACGCGGCGACGAACGATCCGGCGCTGAAGCCGACATCCCATACGAACCGCATGGCGCGCGTTTTGTAGCGGAACTCAAAGGCGACTCCGCGCAGGATCAGGCCGAGCAGCATGCACAACAGCGGAAGATAGAACGCCGACATGAGCGTGGCGTAAACACCAGGGAAAGCGCCCCACAGGACCACGCCGATCACCACGAGCCAGGTTTCATTGCCATCCCATACCGGCGAGACGGCGCTCAGCATCGTGTGGCGCCGGCTTTCATCGTTTGTTAGCCCAAAGAGGATCCCGATGCCGAGGTCGAAGCCGTCGAGCAGGACGTATAACAAAATGCTGATGGCGAGAACGCCTGTCCAGAACAGGATCATTGATATCGTCCGGAGGTAGCGGCCGGCCGTGGAGGGGCCATCGGCGGCCCGACCACGGACATGGGTCGGTTGGCGCTGGCGGCCGCGGGAGGGAGTGCCAGGCGACCGATCGGGCCGGTGCACAGTAGCTGATAGATGTAATAGGTTCCGAACGCAAAGATGAGGCTGTAGATGAGGCAGAAGGCCACCAGGGATATTGTCGCCTCGCGGGCTGTCAGAAACGGGGTTACGGCGTCGGCGGTGCGCAGAACGCCATAAATCGTCCAGGGCTGACGGCCGGTCTCGGCTGTGAACCAACCGGTCAGTGTTGCAATGAAAGGTAACGGGAAGCTTAGGAACAACAGCCGGAGAAGCAGGTGGTTTCGTTCGAGGCGATCGGTGAAGGCGAGATATGCGCCGCACCATGCCAGCCACAGCATGGCCGATCCACATGCGACCATGATTCGGAAAGCGAAGAACGGAATAATGACAGGGGGCCGGTCGCCGGGGGGAAAGTCCTTCAGCCCTACTTCTTTCGACGTCAGGCTCATGCTGGCGATGACGCTTCCCAGCACGGGGATACTGATCGCGTAGCTGTTGGCTTCGGCTTGCGGGTCGGGAAGGGCGAGCAGCAATTCGGCCGCAGGTTTTTCGTCGTGCCAGCGGCCTTCGATGGCGGCGAATTTGGCGGGCTGATAATCGTGTACGTAGTCCCCGGTGAGATGGCCGAAAAACATTTGCAGCGGGGCGAGCACACAGGCGAGGCCAAGGCCCATGCGGATCATCACACGCGCCTCGGGAAGAAATTCTTCGCGCAGCACATACCACGCGCCGGTGGCGGCGACACAGAACGCTCCAGTAATATACGACGCAAGCAGCATGTGCGGAAATCGTACCCAGACCACACGATTGAACAGGATTTTTTGCCAGTCGATGGCAACGAATTGATCGTGGGCCACGACGTAGCCGACCGGGACCTGCATCCAGCTGTTGTTGACCATGATCCAGAAGGCCGAGAGGGTGGTGCCAAGGGCTACCATTGCGGTGGAGAATAGGTAGAACCATGGGGCGACGCGCGGGCGGCCGAACAGCAGAATGCCGAAGAAACTCGCCTCCAGAAAGAACGCGGTGAAGGTTTCGTAGGACAGCAGCGGTCCCTGGACGGGGCCGGACATCCGGGACAGAACGCTCCAGTTAGAGCCAAACTGGAAACCCATGACGATGCCGGATACGACCCCAAGCCCGAATGCGACGCCGAAAATCCTCAGCCAGAAATCGAACAGCACGGCGTAGAGCGGACGCTGTGTGACCAGACGCAGCGCCTCCAGCATTGTGAGCCAGGCAGCGAGGCCGATCGTGAAAGACGGGAATATGATATGGAATGAGACAGTGAACGCGAATTGTATGCGCGATAGAAGGAGGGCGGTCGCGTCCATTGGAACCTCCTGCTCTGCGATGCGGATTTCGGTATTGCCTGGTAAGAAAAGGGGGTTCTATCCAATCGGAACAACCGTTTGCGGAAACACACGATTTCTGCGCGTCATGAATGATGAAGCTGGATAGAGAAAATCGCCTCGTCTGTCATTGCAGGATCGTGGCGGAGATCAGGTGCCTCACTTCGGTGCGGCCTGTAAGGAGGCCGTTGATCTGTTCCTGCAAAATGCGATCCGCGTTGGAAACACGCTCATGCTGTCGCATGTGCTCGAGCCACGATTCGACATGGAACGTTTCAATGAACATGCAGGCGTCGGCGCTGTCCGCGTAAATGCTCCAGCCATACGCGCCGTCGCGGCTGCGCTCCCGCCCAAGCCGGCTTACCGCATTCAGGAATGCGCTACGGCTGGCGGTGGGGTCCAGGTGGTACATGACCGTGATCAGCACCGGGCCGGCGTTTGCCGCGAATTCCGGGCTGACATTCGGCGCCGGCCAATGCATGGAGGGCGTCAGGTCCAGCCCACTGCCCGTTTGCAGTTTGTGGCGCAGGGTTAAGGGGATCGCCAGAAGCGCGCCGGCGGCGGCGGCAAAGTGCGCGATCGGCAGTCCCGCGACCGCCGCGAGCTTGCCCCAGACTACGCTGCCGAAAGTCATCGATGCGAACATGGTTGTTACGAAAACTGACAGGCCGCGTCCGCGCACCCAATCGGGCAACGCGGCTTGCGTCGATACGTTCAGGCTCGCGAGAACCGTAATCCAAGACGCGCCGGCAATTGTGCTCGCGATAAATGCCATGGCCGGGGCGCGGGCAAGCCCGTAAAGGAGCAAGGTGATTGCGGTTCCGGCGGTACCAACTCGGACCATCCAATCCGGCCCGATTAGGGCTTTCATGCGAGGTATTGCGAAAGCGCCTGCGATAGCGCCGAGGCCGATCGCGCCCAGGAACATGCCATAGAATGTCGGGCCGCCGGCGATTTGCCGGCGGGCCACCAAGGGTAGCAATGCCCAATAGGCGCTGGCGAACGGGAAGAAAGCAACGGCACGCCACAGGGTCGCCCGCAAGTGCGGATTGTTGCGGGCGTGGCGCAGGCCGACGCGGAGCGCGCTCGCGAATCGTTCCTTCGGAAGACTGCCAATGGGCTGGCTTGACGCACGCCACCACGTCAGCGCGCCCAGTGTGCCAAAGTTGCTGGCCGCATTGAGCCAGAACGGCGCCGCAATCCCGAGCGCCGCGATGACACTACCGGCGAGCGCGGGTCCGACGGCACGGCTGATATTGATGCCCACACTGTTGGCGGCGACTGCGGCGGGCAGGTCTTGCGGCGGCACCAGTTTCGGGACGATCGCCTGCCAGGCTGGGATCGTCATGGCACCTCCGGCACCGATGAGGAACATGAATGCCAGCAGAATTGCGGGTGTGGCGAGGTGGCGCGAAACGAGTACGGCAAAAGCGGCGGAAACCAGCGCGTTGGCGATTTCGCCGAGAATGAGGAGTTTTCGCTTGTCCACGATGTCGGCCAGCACGCCGGACGGCATGGCAAACAGGAACATCGGCAAGCTGGACGCGACCTGCACGAGGGAGATCAGCAGCGGGTCGGCGGTCAGGTCGGTCATCAGCCAGCCGGAACCGGCATTGTACATCCAGCTGCCGATGTTCGACACGACCGTCGCGAGCCAAAGGACGGTGAAGACACGATACCGGAACGGGCTCCAGGGGGAGTAGCCTAGTTCTTCCGGTGCCGCCGACATCGTTGTCTGTGCTGTTGTCACCAGCTTCCCGCACAGTTGTGGATGTGTTCACGATAGGGTCCGGCGGTGGGCGCGCGCATCCGATCTTTAGTATGGGTTCGGCATACGCAATCATGTTTTGCGCCGCCTTTTGGATGATTGATCCGGCGCTTGCGCCGTGTGTTTCATGGCTCATCAACGCATGACGAGGGCATTGGCCATGACGTTACACGCAGTGAAACACGAAGCCGGCACGCCGGTTCTGCCGATTTCGATCATCGGGCAAATTCCTGAGGCGGGGGATGGCGGGTCTGGCAAGGATCCGTTGCTGGAGCGGCTGGTACGCTCGCTTCTGTCGCCCGAGGAAGCAGGCGAAGTGCTGCGCGGATATTACACCGATGCTTTTCATGCCAAACTGATGCAGCGGTTACACGTTATCCGCAACGAAACCACCACGGACGCGGGGCGGCGGAAAGCTCAGGCGTTGCCGGAATGGCGCCTCAAGCGGGTTACCGCGTTTGTTCACCACAACCTCGATCAACCGCTGACCCTGGCTTGCCTGGCGCGGGTCGCGGGCCTGAGCCGGATGCATTTCGCGGCTTTGTTCCGCCGGGCGACCGGCTTGCGGCCACATGACTATGTTATGCAGCGGCGCATCGATCGGGCGCAGCAGATGCTAGCCGGTTCACCGGCACCGATCGTCGATATCGCGCTGAGTGTCGGCTTCCAGTCGCAAGCGCACTTTACAACGGTGTTCAAGCGGCTGGTGGGGCTGACACCGCACCAGTGGCGGTTGATGCGGGGCCCGGAGGCGCTGGCTGCGTAAAGAATGCATAAAAAGGAAGCAGGTGTTTTCTAAGGAACTTCCACCTTCTGCTTTACGACCCGGTGAGAAGTATGTGATCCTCAAGAGGTCCGAAGTCCTCTTGGGGTGCGATCGCGATGGAACAGCCCATTCGCGAGAAGGGGGTTTACATATTCGGGCCATACCGGCTGGACCCAGACCGGCGTAGCCTCAAACGTGACGGAAAGCCGATACAGCTCACGCCGCGGCTATTCGATACACTGACCTACCTGGTGGAAAACCACGACAGGCTGGTCGAACGCGACGAGTTGGAGCGAGCGGTATGGCGCGACCGCAGCGTCGTCGTCAGCAATCTCAGCAAGGCGATTTCAGCACTGCGAAAGGCGCTGCAGGCTGACGGACCAGAGGATAACCTTATCGTCACAGTGTCGGGGCGCGGGTTTCGCTTCGGCGCAATGGTCGTGTTCGAGCCGGCGACACCGGGGCCAGCCGTCGTCAGTACGGACACCGGATCAGAACAAGCGGGCGCCGGAAGGCTTGTCGCTTGGGCGTGGATCAGGGTCCGCCTGCCGGTTTTGGCCATCGCAGCCTGCGCGTTAACCCTATGGTATCTTCAGAAAAGGCCGGACCAGGGACCGTCGAACCCGCTCCCGCCTTTCTCTCCGCCGCCGCACTCTGTTGCCGTGCTGGCCTTCACCAACCTCAGCGGCGACCCTGGGCAGGCCTATTTTTCGGATGGGCTTTCGGAGGAACTCATCGATTCGCTCAGCCGCATCGGCACGCTGCACGTGGCGGCGAGGCTGTCGGCATTCTCATTCCGGGACAAGGCCGCAACCATCCAGGAAATTGCCCGCGCCCTCAATGTAGGCACCGTGCTGGAGGGCAGCGTGCGGCGGGATGGACCCCGGTTGCGGATCACCGCGCAATTGATTGATGGCGTGACGGGTTACGAACTCTGGTCGCACAGCTACGATCGCGAAGAGGGTGACATATTCAGGATGCAATGCGACATCGCGCAGGCCGTCGCCGCATCGTTGCAGGTAAACCTTGTCGGTCCCGACATGGCCAGGTTCACCCGTGGCGGAACCAGCAATCCGAAAGCGCTGGATGCCTATTTGCGCGCCATGGCGGCGCAGGAAACGCCGGACGATACGCTCGCGCAGGCCAGGCAGATCATCGCCGCGTTCAATGAGGCGGTGACTCTTGACCCGAACTTTGCGGTGGCGCAGGCACAACGTGCCATCGCCTTGTGGCACATCGCTTCGTCCAACGACGACCCGAACCTGGCGGCCACACATCGCATGAAGGACGATGCGCTTGCGGCAGCGCAACGGGCCGTCGCACTTGCGCCCGATCTGGCGGTGGCGCACCTGGCGTTGGGCATCGCGCTGGACGATGCGCTGCCGGATTTCAGCCAGCAAGAGGCAGCATTCGTCCGCGCCCGTGAACTCGCGCCCGGAAGCAGCGAAATCGCCCGCTATTACGGGCGCTTTGAGGTTCTCGCCGGCCATACGCTGCCTGGCATCGAGGCGGCCGAACAGGCCGCTTCGTTGGACCCGTTGACCCCGCGAACCTATTACCTTCTCGCCGGAACGTTGTATTTGGCCGGACGCGGCGATGAGGCCCTGGCGGCCTTGCGTCATGCCCGCGATCTTGGTGCGCCGGACTCCATATATGCGGCAGCCCTCGCGGGCTTCATCGCGCTGATGAAGGGCGACGCGGCCGCGGCGCGGGTTGCGTGTAGCGGAAAGACCGACTGGCAAATCGACCTGTGTCTCGCCATTGCCGATCATGCCCTGGGCAAGACGCAGACCGCGGCGGATGATTTCGCCAGGCTCCGCAATGCCCTCGGGCAGGCAGGCGCCTACAATTACGCGCAGGTGTATGCGCAATGGGGCCGAACCGACGACGCGCTGCATTGGCTGGAAGCGGCATATGACCTGCACGACCCCGGCATGATCCAGTTGCGGGCCGATCCGTTGCTTGACCCGATCCGCCGGGCGCCGCGATTCCAGGTGATTGAAATCCGATTGGGTTTTCCGCCGTCATGACCTTGTCGAAAGGCGAGCGAACGCTATAGATTGGCGAAGGGTGATTGTTCAGGGCGGCAAAAAGTAGGATGAAAAACTAACTTCTTTTTTGAAAAGAAGAAGCAAAAACTTTTGCTAATTGCGGTCGCCGTGGTGAGGGGGCTCGGATGGACATCTCGGTCAGAGAAGCGGGTTTCTATGCGTTTGGGCGGTTTGCGCTGGACCCGGTGCGACGCACCCTTACGCGCGATGGGGTGCCGGTCGACCTGACCGCACGGCTATTCGATACGCTGCTTTATCTGGTCCAGAATCAAGAGCGGGTTGTGCCGAGGGAGGAACTCGAGCGTGCGGTCTGGGGCGGACGCACTGTCGAGAGCACAAACCTGGCCGTTGCCATATCGTCGCTCCGAAAGGAGTTGCGGAACGACGAACCAAGCGAGAGCCTGATCGCAACGTTGCCCGGGCAGGGCTACCAGATCAGGGCTGTTGTGACGTTCCAACGCGAGCCGGAACCTGCACCTGCGGCGACACGCGTTGGAACACGGGGGGCCACCACAGCCTACGCGAGCATGGCCCGCAGCCGATGGAGTGGCGTCTTATTCCTTTTGCTCGTGCTAATTGCTTTGGCGGCGACGGGTGTATCCGTTTGGCAATTCAACCCATTGTCTAAACGAAACATGAAGCCTGTGTCGGCGGCATTTGCACCGCCGCCGCATTCTGTCGCGGTATTGGCGTTTGCCAACCTGAGCGGTGATCCCGCGCAAGAATATTTTTCGGACGGGATTTCCGATGAACTGATCAATGCGCTCTGCCAGATTGGCACGCTGCATGTGGTCGCGCGCTCGTCGGCTTTCTCGTTCAAGGGCAAGTCCGCAAGTGTTCAGGATATCGCACGGCGGCTGAACGTTGGCGCCGTGGTTGAAGGGAGCGTGCGGCGGGACGGTGACAAGCTTGTTATCAAGGCCGAGATGCGCGATGGGGTGTCGGGCGGGCTTATTTGGTCGCAGACATTTAACCGCAACGAAGCGCAAATTCTTCAGATTCAAGAGGACCTCGCGCAAGCTGTCGCAACAGGTCTGCAACAGACTCTCTCCGGCGTCGACGCGGCTGGGCTCATGGTCGGCGGCACATCGAACTCAAAGGCGCTGGATGTGTATTTGCGCGCGCTGGCAGCTATCCGCTTGCCCACACAAACAGATCCTGAGGCACATTTCAAGCAAACTGTGGCCATGTTGCAAGAGGCGGTGGCGCTTGATCCAAAGTTCGCCATAGCAGAAGCGGAATTATCCATCCTCCTTTGGGTTCATGCAACGAGTGGCGAGAGTACGGATCTGGATTATGTAAGGCGCATGCGGCAGGAAGCCAAAGCAGCTGCGGAGAAGGCCATTGCAATGGCGCCGGGATCGGCCCTGGGTTATGATGCGCTGGGATATACGCTCAACGATAATTTACCGGATTTCGCACGGCAGGAAGCCGAATTTGAGCACGCGGTGTCCTTGGCGCCGGGCAATATGCGTATCCTGGGCGACTATGCGCGCTTCGCGTTTTATGCGGGCCATTCCAGCCAGGCAATAGAGGCGGCCGAGAAGTCCGCCGCACTGAGCCCGCTGTCGGCCAAGGCCTATTTTGAACTGGGGTGGAACCTTTACCTGGCGCGACGCCCCGAAGATGCGCTGGAGGCACTGAGACACGCGCAGGAGCTCGGCAAGGTGCCAACGAGCCTCGTAAAGGTCATGACCGGCCAGATTGCGCTGATGCGAGGTGATATGGAAGCCGCAACGGTCGCCTGCGCGGGCGCAGGTACGTGGTTCGAGCATGAATGCCTTTCCATTGCTTATTATCGGCTCGGCCGGAAAGACGACGCGTCGGCGGAAATGGCAAAGCTGCACGACGCCCTGGGTTCTACGGGCGCATACAATTATGCCGAAGTCTACGCGCAATGGGGGCGCCCCGACGACGCATTGCACTGGCTGGAGACTGCCTATGCGTTGCACGACCCCGGCCTGATGACGCTCAAGAACTTTTTTATGGACCCCATCCGCAAAACGCAACGTTTCAAAGCGATCGAAGCCAAGTTGGACTACCCGCCGTGATCCAAACCTACCCATCGGCAACATCGTGCTCATGTACCGAAATTGGTTCCGGCTGGGTTGGGATGAGCGGCCTGGACGTGGGTGTGCCACGCATCGGCACCCCGCTTCGGCCCCGCGCATTGGTCGCGTCCAATGGCAGGTCCAAGCCATAGTCCATTTCTGGCCGGCACCGGCAACTCCAGCACCGCCGCCATGCGTGTCAGTTCGGCAACCGTGCGTGCGCCCATCTTCCGCATTAGCGAACCACGATGCATTTTGACCGTGACCTCGCTCAGGCCGATTTCCGCAGCGATCTGTTTGTTCATCAGGCCGGTGGTGGCCAGGAAGAAGATCTGGTACTCGCGTTGTGTCAGCGATTGTATGCGGGTCCGCAGCTCCGCGGTGCGATGCGCGTGTTGACGCGCCTGACGCTCGCGTTCCAGGGCGGTCGCCACTGCATCCAATACATCCTGTTCGCGTAGCGGCTTGGTGAGGAAGTCGACGGCCCCGGCCTTCATGGCCCGCACCGCCATCGGAATGTCGCCATGGGCGGTCATGAACACTACGGGCGTGTGGATCTGGTGCCTTAGCAGGCGGGCGTGAAAGTCCAGGCCGCTCGCACACCGCATCCGCACCTCCATCAACAGGCATCGGATGGCGGCTGCCACGCCACGCTCCAGCAGCCCTTCGGGGCCGGCAAGCAGCATGGGGTGCAGACCCACAGAGTGAAACAGCGTGCCGAGCTGTTCGCGGAGAGAATCGTCGCCGTCGATGATGGCGATGTCAGCGGTTGCCGCGGCCGGCGGCGGAGGATGGGGGGAGAACCGTATCGCGCCCGCGTCGGTCGTGTCCCCGGGCCAGCCGCCCACCAGTCTGCTGCCCATCTAGCCGCCCCTCTTGTTGCGATTACCCGAAGCGGACTTTGGGGACGGCTCGACTGCAGGCCAATTGAAATTGTGCGAAATCGAGTGAAAATGTTTGTTTGCAATGATTTATGGGCGGCATGACGTGCACCGGCCTGCCGCGTACCGGCGCCGGATTGGCGTGGGTTCTCGCACGCTTCGCGCTGCGAGAGCAGTTCCGCCCTATCGCCGCATGGCCTTGGATGACTGCACCAG
>Ga0116228_10005640_pt1 | contig 11151 bp, 8 predicted proteins | sample S1TSphfallax_2_FD_89694 | JGI IMG/M metagenome (GOLD analysis project Ga0116228, IMG submission 89694) | Host-associated microbial communities from peat moss isolated from Minnesota, USA - S1T2_Fc - Sphagnum fallax MG | ecosystem: Host-associated > Plants > Peat moss > Unclassified | place: USA... | reverse complement strand
TCCAATAGCTATCGTGTTCGTCATTCCCGCTTTCGCCATGCCGAGCTTGGGAGGAAGGTGAACGAATAAGAACCAATGCGGCGGTTCTTCTGCGTCTGTTTGAAACTCCACTTCACCTATCCCCGGCCTCACTTTGCCTCTTCTTCCCGTGGAGAAAACTCTGCTGCCAAATATCGCCTGCTTACTCTGGTAGACAACGTGCTTACAAATCTACAACGCTTCTCGAAGTGTCTCCTCAAGCAGTTGCCACGATCCAATTCTCTTCGCCTCACACCCCCCTTTCTTGGAAACAATGTCTCCAATGCCACAGGCTTCTGCGAATGCAACACACACCCAATCGGTAGCTGGTGGTTCGGTCGCTCAAACCACTGCTGCCAGTTGAAGGATCGCTGTTGCAACCAGAGCACGGTAACGAGGCTTGGTAGAAAGAGAAAAGCTTACAGCTGCCGCTCAAAGGACGTACAGCGATGCAGTGCACAACTCCGAGGCCTGATACCAGAGTCCTCACTCCAGTAATGCTGGCTGCTACAAAAGAACCACTCTCTGTGACGCTTGCCCTGGCTACACACACGTCCCCCTACTTCCCCAAACAAAATCGAAAACTACCGGGAGACTTGTGATATCGAGCTACTGTCAACTCTACAAACACGTAAGTTCGACACCTTCGTGAACCGAACTGATGGGGAGTGCGAGAATCCGAAGCTAAATATAAGAATCACTACGGCCACACACAAAATAAATCAGGAGGTGGCGATCGGCACAATACAAGTCCTCCGGTCTTCGCTGCAGAGAAGTCGCGAGAGTCTGCGTCTTCGTCGCCAGAGTCTGCGTCTTCGTCGCCGTCTCTGCGTGCGTGCGTGCGTCCTTGTGGGTCCGCAAAGTGGAACACCTGCCGGACGTAGGCGAAGGACGCAGCCGTCTTCGTCAACACTTCACGGCCCACTGTCAACTGCGTTGAACGCGACAAGTGTAGGGTAAACCCGCTGGATGCCGGGTGCATTCGCAAAAAGGGCCCTAAAACGAGTCCATGCATTCGCAAAATAAGGGGCCTAGGATGAGGCCATAGCTGAGTCCAGCCTTCCATTTTGGGAGTGTCACGCAACTGTGCACTTTATCCACAGTAAAGCACAAGGCAAAGTTATCATGAACCTTAAACATATGGGTATCACAAGGTGGGAAAGGTTCATACACCTACTCCTTAAGCGTGGGAGGGAGCACAAGGCAAAGTTTTCAAGAACCTAAACATATAGAGATCCTGAGTTCGGTATGCCTACTCCTTAGAAGTGGGAGGGATCTTACACCTATAGGTAGGTATACATTTCATCCTGTTTTTGAGGAGGGATATTCATGGATATAAAGTACCCTCCAAATACACTGCAAATTTTCTCCCAGTGCTTTACTAGGAGTTGGAGTACTGAAAAGTTGCTCATGTTTTTCTTGTTGTCTTTCTTCAACTGTATTAGTGTCTTTATACAGATTGAATATTTTCATAAAGACAGAGGTCAACAAAATACCAATCAACTTCACAAAAGTTTTGAGCTTGAAATCTTGAACTTTCTTATGCCATGTCATGGTAAGAATAGTGAACTTTCTTATGCTATGTCATGTTAAGAACGGATGTTCACTACTCATGACCCTGTCTATTTTGGCTCACTTTACCATGCTTTCTGTGTTACTTTGTATGTGACACACCAGTTACATATTGCAATTTTCTATGCATGAGAAGAAGCAATACAACATACTCTCATGTGAGATGAACATTCTGGATGTGATCACACCAGTTACATATCGTGATTTTCTAAGCACGAGGAGAAGCATTACACAAGATACTCTTGGGTAAAAAAGACCAGCATTTCTACACTCTCTGTAGGATACAAGTCTCTCCAGAACACATTCAGGCTCCTTGAAAAAAATGTAGCCACTACAACAAATCTGGTTAGTGATTTTTCTTGACTCAACATGTGATTTTCTCATCAGTGGGGAGGAGTACAAATACTCATGACCATTTGGAGCAAAAACAAAAAAATTGTTCAACACACAACTTCAGACCTCATGCCAAGACCTACTGATGATCACACATAAGAATAGGCCTACTTTGAGTCCAAAATAGAGAGATAGACATAGACATTGATAGCTGTGTCCATGTGTTTGTGGTGGAAGTTCCCACATCCTCTGCCACCAGAATGAAAAGCCTTTTCTCTGCCAACTTGTGATTGCCCACATCCACTACGCCTGCATCCACAGATGTAGACCTATGTACCTCTGGCTATTTGGGTGTTGGTTAAGCCTAAATTCCCGTTTTTGTGGCTGAATCCAACCACACTAACTGGTGAGAGAGTATTGTCAGATGGTAGCTTAATCAGCTGCTCAATCTTTCTTGCTCCAGCAACATGACCATGTTTGCAAAGCAAAGTTGCAAAAGGGTTGATGACAAACACATTAGCTGCCTTGAGCATCATCTTCCTTACAAAATCAATTGTGACTGCTGCCATTGCTGCTTCATTGCTACAACTCTCAAGCCAGTTGCAAAATGAGCAAAGCTTGCCCATCAGGGTTTTTGCCTTAGGAAAGAACACATCTAAGGTTGTTCACCATAAACCAAATTGCATGCTCAAACCAAATTCTAGTTCCCTTGCATGGTCCATGCTTATTATAGGCAGGCAGGCACACCTCAAGAAAGGTCTTCTACAATGCTACCACTTTAGCATCCTGGTCAAATACTGTAGGCAGATTCTGCTGAGTCTTGATGATCACTCTTCTGCAATTGAGCACTTGTTGTGATCAAATAAAACTGAAGGAATGGGAGGAGTGAGAGGTTTACTGCACTTCAATGGCTGACTGCCATCCATCACTTGGGCCCAACATGCCTTGATTGTCTCATCAGACAAGCAAGCCCAAGTCTGCCACATGAGACAGATATTGGTACACACAGGTTTATGTTGTTCAACAACCACATTTTGTGCTTCTTTGCAGATACCTGCAATTCCACATGCCTGGGTGGCAACACTGGGGCTACAGGTCCCATTCCAGAAATAACTCCACCATTTATCTCTTGGGTTGTGTGAAACTTGGATTTCTTTACATAATTCTTGAATACTAGCAATCCCAGCCTCTGGTCGAAGCAAGCCTAGATATCAGAGATTTTCTCTTCAAAAAGAGAGCAGGCATGGACATCATCACATCATTGTCAGAAGTGTTAGCATTGCCAGTATTGACATTAGGTGAGGCCATCTCAATAACTCTGGTTTTGTTGTCCAGATCCTCAATAGAACCATCAGCCAAAATCATGTCATGAAGCTTGTCCCTTATCTCCTCCAACATCTGCAAGCCCTTCTCTTCATGAGCTATTGTAGCATCCAACAAATGTGTCCAATGTTGAAGATCAAGCACATCAAGAAAGAAGGGGGAGTACATCCTTCACTATCCATGCCCGAAATTGCTGCCACATCGTTTTCTTGCACCATTTTATGGAATGCTTCGGACTGAATTGAAGCAACAGTTGTCTGGGTATAATTAGGTCAGCCAAGCACTTGTGTGATTTTCTTTGCTTGGTCTGTTCCTCAAACTCCATTCACAAATCAATTGGGACATTCTCTTTGAAGTTACACTAAAATGTCACACATTTCAGAAGTAGCCCAACAGATTCAAAACCACACCACAAAAGGCCGTCAGACTGTTACTTCAATGGAATGTCCCAACCTCTAAAGCCTAATGTTTGATATGATATGGTACAACAAGGAGGGCTGAGTCAGCAGAAATGCAGTAATTGGAACCTGGCAACTCCAGACAATTCATCCCTTGTCAGAGCAAAGCTCAAGTAGCAGTTGGAATGAATTTGCATAAGTGGGCACCAGAATTTGCAAACCTGTTCCTATAGAACTAGCAAAAAACCTGAACCCGCCATACAAAAGTGCTCACTTACATAGTTGATCATGGGGGGAAACTGTAGGTAGCACCCAGCACAAGATAGATATAATGAGTCCAGAAGTAGGTGCCCACAAAACTGAATATTGCAATCCACAAATTTGCCTACATCCCAGCCGACCAAACATCAGTTACACTCAAGCACCAAACCAGGTGTAATTTGAGGAACAAGAATCTCTCTTAAAAGCTGTCCATCTGCATCACAACATTGCATATCAAGTGACTGCTTTTGTTATAGTGTAATGTTGTGAGTATCGTTTGTAGCTTTTACCAATCAATAATTGAGTGTAGCCATGAAAGGGAGGAATCCAATCCCAGGAGTATGGTATCCACCATCTATGGCATGAAATGCAATACCAACTGAAAATGTTCTGCATCCAGATCCCTCCACTTATCACCTGTCGGTTTCAACCACTACAAGATCAAGTTGATAGTAAGTGGGAGTCACACCTTGAACCAGTGCCATTGGTACCACCGCTGTTTTGCATCCTCCTGAACACACAACTATTTGGAGATTAGTGAGGTTGAAATCTAAACATGAATATGGAACATGAAGAATCTGAGCCATATATGGCATACATGTCTGCACACATTTCACAAAGTGTGCAAAAAAATGACGAACAAAAAAAATGGTCCAGAGTTTTAGGAAGAAAGAAACCTACAGTGTCATCAAAGAAGAGAGGAAATGCAAGGAGCGCCAGTGGCAAGGCCAAGCATCAAGTACTCCATCTCCTGAAACCTCTGTACTAAAAAGGGGAACAAAACTACCACAATTTCCACAAACCACCTGCATCAATCTTGATGTCAGTCATGGCCAAGGGAAGCCACTGTAACTTCTCATATGAGACACCAACTGAAATGAGCTTTTTTCTGAAGCAGCTTCTTCTGACTAATGCTGGAGAAATCCTTAGCGCTCACAAAACCCTCAACCCTAAAAACATAACAATATCTGAAGAGACATTTCACACCAGAATCTACTACAACCAGTCATATGAGATGCCAATTGAATCAACATTTCCTAGAGTAGCTTCTTGTCAAACCACCTAATGTTGGGAAAGGTCCTTATTCCTCTTGACGATCCTCAGCATTCCCAAAACCCTAAAAACAACAAGCCCTAAACCATAAAAAACCTTCTATGGAACCGAATCTCCGAAGAGACTATTTTTACACCCGCATTCGCGACGACATGGGCTTAGAAACTTGAGAGAAATGTGACGAAATCTGCACATGTTAAATCGAAGATTTACATCCCAAGCTTGCCTCCACTCGGACTGTCAAATTCCTTTGGGCCAATTCGTGAGGGCCTTTTTTCTGTAGCCAGGTTGCGAAATTTCGCCAAAAAAAACACACTGCGCACAGCGATGGCGTCGCGAGTAGCAGCAACACCAGCAGTATTGCTGTGTTGCAGGAAGGGATTAAGAACACAGGCATGGCCTGTTATGCATCCCATTGATCCTCCCAAACCGCCTCCTGCAACGGAGCCGGGCATTCAGCGAGTACAAGAAGAGGCGTTCGACAAAGTGGCCGAAAGGGAGAAGGACTACCTCTTCGTGTCACGGATGCGGAAGCTGGCGATGCAGAAGCCAGAGAGGTACGTGGAACTTTCCGATCTTTCACCGGAGGACAGGCTACTGTCGCCTGTTCTTGAAAACTATCCGGCCGTATTTGAGCTCGTGAGAGAGGGCTCGAGAAGATGCTGGACGGAGGGGTACAGACTTACACTTACAGCAGAGCAACTGTCCAGTGAAGAGGAGAATGTTATGAAGCAGATGGAGGATCATTTTGTCACGGTTCTCAGAAAGGTTTTGATGCTCTCGATCTGGAGACGGTTACCACTAGAGAAATTAGTATATCTGGCACCACATTTAGGACTACCGAATGACTTTGAGCGTCGTCTGGTACATCAGTACCCTCATTTTCTCCATGTGGTTACCCTGAAGGACTCAACGCCATTGCTCAAGCTAACTTCTTGGGACGCTCAACTGGCTCTCAGTCTGGAAGAAGTCAAGAAGCACCAGGTTCTTCAGTCTAAAGCATCAGGTGAGTATCCCTTCTCTCGCCCCACTGATTGAATGTCAACAGCAGAAAGCGTTGCAATTCTGAACTGTCAGACAGAGAAGGCGTTGTAATTAAGTGTCTGATGCTTAGAGGTAATGTTCCTCACCCACTGATCTTTGTTCTTCATGTGATCCCACAATCCTAGATGCTCCTTGAAAATCAAAGGTTTGAGCTTCATGTTCAAGGTTTAAGAACTTGCTTTCTGGATGCATGAAAGAAGATCAAGACTTCAAAATTGGACATGGTGGCATCACCTGACAATGAATCTTTCATATTCTGGATTCCTAGTCCACAGGGCTGTGCAATTGATCTGCAGTTGGAGTTGGATGAACTGTTTATTGCTCGGTGTACCAACTTGTGCAGATTATAAAGTTAGAATTTATGGTCCTTAATTGGCCACAACTGATTGTGTTTCGAAGTTAGTTCAGACATCCAGAGTCTACTTTTAAGGTTCAAGATTTTGGATATCAGGTTATAGGATTCTTGTTCTAAGAATTAGGTCAAGGATTGTCTTACTCAGCTTTTGAATGATCCTAGTTTTGTTCCTCTCAAATGTCTAGTGTTTGGGAATCTCATCCAGGACTATGTCAGTGATAGTCCTGTTTTTTTTGCAGATGAGAAGATGGAGCTGATTACAACGATGGAAAAGTTTCTCCTACCAAAGGGGTACAACCTCTCAAAAAGACACCGGAAGATGCTTGCTAGGTTTAGAAATGCGCCATTTGTGTCCCCATATGAGGACCCCCGAGACTTTGACTGTCTTGAGATTAAGTTTGAAAAACATGCAGTTGCTGGACTTAAAGAACTTCTAAGTTTTACAGTAGAGAAAAGAATGACCCTTGACACTCTTGCACATTTTAGCCAAGAGTTCACATTTTCTTATAAACCAAGAAACTTGGTGTTAAGGCATCCACAGTATTTCTATCTTTCAGAAGCTGGAAATCAAGAGACCTTGTTCTTGCGGGAGGGTTATCATCATGGTAAACTTGTAGAGAAGAATCCACTTGTGCTGATGAAGGAAAAATTTGGTACCCTATTAGGAACCAGAAGATCTGCAGGTCCAAAACCTTTATGTTAAACCCACCATTGTCGGGGATTGTCCAAGGAACCTGCTGGAAGCTCAACTAGTGACTCCCAAAGCAGGTAAATCAACAGTCTTGACTTCTTTGGTTTTTGAGATTGTCTGATAGAAAATGAGACCGGAAGTATAGTTTAGCATTAGGTTGGGCCAGTCTGAATTGATACTGTGAATACAATATGTATAGAATGAAATTTCTAGTGCTCATTGGGAAGAAGAGCTAAACCAATTGGGCTACGATGAGAATTGTGTTCAGCAAAATTTGTGCAGGGCATAGAATCCACCAGCTGAGTCAGAAGTCCTCATGGAAGGAACACTACATGAGCCTAGCCAGATTCAATGCAGAACTTAAAACTGCTGGAGTTCAGTAATTCTCATGTTCAGAGCACTTGAATTGGGTTCACAGGTTTATGTATGATGGTTTTTAGAATGGAATTATAAGCAATGATGATTGGTTTGATCAATGGATGTGCTTGCATTTTTCAAGTGACAGCACCATTTCAATCAAAGTTTGACCTGAGCTCAGATTTGAAGCCCTCTTAAGTATTTACAGAAGTCAAGTGCACTCTTCATGAACAGAGCCAAATCATCAGATTATAACACTCCCTCTGGTTTTCATTGTAAACTTTAACCCCCCTAAATTCAGCTCGATTGAATGCTCTTTTTAATTTAAAGTGTGTGCCAAAAAATGACAATTTTCTGATACCTGACAGGTTTTTAAATGCTTTATCCTTGCAATACAGCTTTCGATTGAATTTCACTACAAAACTGGAAGTGCAACCCTAAGATCTCCTTGCAGTTTATCCTTCCTCACTTCCACTTAATATGGCCCATTGTGGTGAACATTTTTATACATAGTTTACCATGATGATAACCCTCCCGCATACTGGAAAATCTACCCTGACGCGAAAACTAAAAGGGCAATAAGAAGGCATTAATTAAATTTTCTCCAGGCTTCTTGAGGTACCAACCAAATCCAAAGAAATGCCATTTACTTGATTTTGGCAATTAGCATAGTTTACAGTTCATGTTCACTAATGATCAATTCGTTCAACTGCAGCACTAGAAAACAAGCAGAGAATACCAAACACTGAAAAAATCCTGCCTTTGTCTCTACTAAAGAAATCCAGGTACTCTTTGGGGATATGCAGTACATTCAGCTTGACACCCTCGCTGAATTTTCTCAAGGCCTTTGGAGACACCTACTTGCTGTACAAGCATTGAGAATGTGCAAACACTGCAGTGTCTTGAAAATATGTAATCAAGAAAAAAACACTAATAGCATGTTTGGAGATCAGGCATGACTAGTGAAAGATCTGCTTCCCTGGTGAGGTTGGCTCTCCAATTGAAGTGGATTCAGTCTGCAAAAAAATTATTTTAGCTGATTTTAACTTGTTCAGTCATTGGGTGACTGTGGCTTAAAAGATGGAAGATAGTAGCAAATGGAACGTAGCTTCTTTTTAGATGACAGATGAACACCAGATTGAACCAAACTCAACACAGATTCAATGTTTTAGCCAAATGAAAATGGACTTTTAGTTTTGTTGTGCTTAGAATCCTTGTTAAAAGAAATTTACCACTCCCCGACAACAAATTGGGTAGCAACAAGTGCTGATTGCATCCAACACATGTGCTTATGCAAAATATACAACTTGGGTGTGTAACATTGTGTCCTTTTATTCAATCTTCCAACGAATTTTGCACCTAATGTGAGAAACGAAACGAAACAATCCTCCCCTTGAACTAATTCTACACAATGCCCTTGAATAGGTGACTTCCCCTATGCAATAAGCTTCACCTACACATTTTAGAAGCTGGCTATATAATTTGAGATATGATGGTACATTAGATCTGGTTTAGGAAGAACAACTTTAAGTTCCATTAGGGGTCTCATATTTTTGGATGATAGGTCTAGAGATGATTTCAACTAGTATTTAATCAAAAACTATCTTTCCATATTTGTCTTTTCATATCATTACCTTTCAATAGTTAAATTCAAAAGGTTATATCATATTAAACAAGGGGTGTGTCACACTGTGGCCTTGCCATTGACATTAAAAAGTATCTTAAGGCTAAAGAAGAATTTCACCATGCAAAAATATAATCTTCAAAAATATACATTATTGGCCTTGCCTTGGTGGGCAAGGCTACCAAGGCAATGATATCACTAAATAGTGCAGAGCAGCATGAAGCCCAAATTAAGTAATAAACAAAATTGCATATTGAAAATCTCGAGTTATACAATAAGAACCAGCAACGTGTACCACATCCCTACTTTGGCAGATGGAACTTAAATTTTCATCCATTCATGAAAACTTAGTGGGAGGCACAACTTGACATCAAACTTTCTTTGTTCTTCTTCAATGCAAAAGGCACTGACCGCGTTACCATGATTTACAAAACCAAGTTCTACATGGCCAGTGCCTTCTGGTAGAAACACACAACTGTCATCTACGGATACGCCCCCCTAAATCGCTGAATTGAGTTGGTACTCCTACAGAACTCTGCCTGTTTTCACGTCCAGTGGATAAATGGAGTCGTTGAACGAACCGTATGAAGTGGTAAAGAAGACCCCATTTGCAACGCTCACCGCCCTAGTCGGGAAATTGCCAATTGCGCCAGGGGTGGCTGTGGTCCATAAAGTCGTGCCGTTGCGCGCGTCGATCCCAACCCAACCTCCGTTTTGCATCACATTCTTGGAAGGAACTAGCGTGAAGTTCTGGGTCTCATTGTTGATGATGTTTGTGTAAACTCGATGGCTGTCTGTCGCAGAGCCCCATGATGCACCCCAAAATATCCTCCCGGTCCCGCAACCTGCAGAGCAATCATGATGATAAGATGTAAATGATCCGTGTCATGAAGGTTGTTGAGATATTTCTCAGTATGTGAGAGGACCTTCAACAAATCATAGACCTTCCAAAAGAAAAAAAACTGCAAGCAAGGAAGAATAATTGCTTGCTCAACCCATAAAATATTCTGTTTTGCTCCAACTGTTTAGGTTCTGAATTCCCCATGTACCGGCCACAAAGCAAATTCAAGTGTCACAATTTAAAGATCTGATGACTTACATGTTTTGTTTTTCTTTTTTAGGAATGCTTATTGATTTTTATCCAATTCAATTATTCTAATTTTGCTTTAAACTGGTTTCTATCTATTCTTTCTGATTTACATAATCTTATTTAAACAGGTATTTTCCATTGAGATGTAATTTCCCAACGTGTATAATTATTACTGGCCATGAGACAATGCCAATATAGTTCATAGTATGAGACTTTAATCTTTGTTAGCTCATCTTTGAAGTGTGAGACTAGAAAATTTATTGAAAATCTCTCAATAAGAATGTCATGTAAGTTTCTTGTATGCAAAGTTTTGTGAAAAAACTTCAACTAGTAATGTGTTGATTCTTGAATGGCATGTAATATTATAGGTGAGGCATAAATTTGATAGAATAATGGGTAAACAAAAGTTTTAAATTTGCTAAAAGCAAATTGAATTCTTACATTCTAACTTTATTGTTTTGCATGCAAAGCTAAACACAGAAAATAGCAAAGCCCCAAGTGTTGGCACAGTGTGCAAGAAATTTTCATGCAAGAAAACATGTTAAGTTGTATATAAAAGGTTATGTACTCAATTTTTGCATTTTTTAATTTTTACCTTGAAATGTTTATGCGTAATTACATATGCATGTGAAAAATCATCATCACCATGGAAATGATCATAATTTGAACTATCCAATATCTCTCACTTAAATTTATCTCATTTTGATTTTATATTCGGAAGATGGCAAAAATAAAGTCCTTGAGTCCTATGGTCAAAAAGTGGTTTTCTAATTGTGAATATGCCCTTTTTGCATGGTTTCATGTAAATAGTAAGTCATCCACATAGAGGATTATTATTATGTAAAGATCAACTTCAATGAATGTATATAGGTTGTGATTTGTTGGGCTCCTTGTCATGCTTTGATTTTGCAAAAACTTGTCAATTTTTTAGTACCATGATTGTGATGCTTGCTTGAGCCCGTAAATAGCTTGATGAAGACGACACCCCAAGTGTTCTTTTCCTTTCATTTCAAATCCTTAAAGTTAATACAC
>Ga0116228_10005637_pt1 | contig 11153 bp, 5 predicted proteins | sample S1TSphfallax_2_FD_89694 | JGI IMG/M metagenome (GOLD analysis project Ga0116228, IMG submission 89694) | Host-associated microbial communities from peat moss isolated from Minnesota, USA - S1T2_Fc - Sphagnum fallax MG | ecosystem: Host-associated > Plants > Peat moss > Unclassified | place: USA... | reverse complement strand
AGGAGGGGAGTTTGTTTGTTTTGTTTCCTTACAATAGCAACTACATTCTTAGTAGCAATGGAAAACCCTTTATGAATAAGGGTGCACTTAGAGTTGGTTTCACAATGTTTAGACTTACTTTGTAGGAGTCCAATGTTTTTATTCAGAAAATTGTGTGTTGATCAAGTGGTAATCATCCATAAAAATAGTAGCCAAAATTTTCTATATTCATAATACCAAAGTAGAAAACCTTAAGCATCCTTCCATATTGCAAACACATTGTGCCAATTTTTTTTTAATTTCGAATTTTGACCAACTTTTTATTGTAATAACCAAGTAATTTTTTATAGAGAATTCCTTTTCCACAAAATGGAAAAAAAAATCCATAAAAAGAAAGCATTATCGAAAGAGGATTTATTGAATATTGAACCATTTCATCATTGAAAATTCAATAAAATCAAAACCAAATACTTTAGGTGAATTGGGGTGCATTCTTGGTATTATTGGAAAGCTCTCCACGAGTATGATTTTATGGAGGTTAATTAGTAATCTTTAGACCTATTGCAAGGGAGACATTCAATTTTGAGGTTTTGTTGTTGCTAAAATATAATTCCTCCACACTTTTTGCTTGTTGCTCAATATATTCCATCACATAATTCAAGAGTAAGTCCACATGACAAGAATATTCTGTCAGGCTCTCTCATGCTTACATTCAATTTCTCACATTGGAACAACATTGGGTTTAGTATTTGAAGTGACATATTATTAGAGTTATTGGTAAAGTAAGACAAACACAGCACCAGAACCCTAAGTTGGGTCATACACAGGGTGAGATTCCAAAAAAACCTGAAAAAAGTACATTAGCATTCAAGCGGGGGGGAGAGTGAAACTCAGAAAACTATTAATTTTGGTGGTAAACTAAGTTTCATCCTGTCTTTCCTTTTTCCTGAGCACCCCACTGCTGCTGGTAAACTGAGTTTCATCCTGTCTTTCCTTTTTCCTGAGCACCCCACTGCTGCTACATATATGTTCACTGCTCTTACTTGTACAACTACTATAATTAGTCTCAAGTCTCAAACCTTGTGCATTAAATGCTGAGTTGGAGCATTTCATACTGTGATTTTAATGAATCGTCCTTACTTTGTGGATACCACTGAAAGAGGGGATAGGGGGGGGTGAAAGGAGGCCCAAAGACAGGGTGAAGACAAGGTTAGTTTACAGATAACTCTATTGTTGGATATGCATTTTTCATATTTCACACCAATGCTTGTTGCCCTCCAGTGTTTAATTGGCAGTGGTTAATTTCCAGTGCAGAAAGAGAGAGGGTGTCTAAGAGCATTGCAAAACAGAAACCACATCTAATTCGTTCACATTCACATGTATTTGGTGCTTGTTCCTTTTTGGGCATTTCAAAATTAAAAGCCCCAAGAGTTACAAATATGCCTCACAAAAATCCCCAAAAAAGATCAATGGTTGGAACCATCACATGGGAGACAAAAAAAGGGAAGGCCAAAGCCTTTACATATAATGACTTTGAAGTTTAACCCTAGTTAATAGGTTTTCACTATTGATGTGAAAACTTATTTGACTAGGGTCAAACTTGATTGGACTTGTGAGTCATGACCATGATTACCTTCTTTTCTTTGCTATAATTTTTTTTTTTAATTTTTTTTTTTAATGAGTTTAAAGTCTGGAGTCTGCACTTCTTTGCAGACTCTGTTCTGGAATTTTCCAGTCAGAATTTTAGAGTTTCATTGCAGCATTGGATGCAGGGATTTTAATGGCTACACTTGTTGTCTAACCTGCTGCTGCATGGAGGAGATCTAAGAGTTAGATCTCTTACTGCAGCAAAGCCCATGTTGTAAGGATGCATGGCAATAGAAGCTTGTAAGAGTTGATGCCCCCCTCCATAATTGAGGCCAGAGTGAACCAACCAGCACTAACCTGCAGACCTGGATGGATGGATGGATGGATGAATGGATGGATGGATTGATGGATGGATGAATGGATGAATGGATGGATGGGTGGATGGATGGTATGTGGAGTAGTGGACAGAAAATACCTTTTCCTTGTACTCCTGTCCTATAGCTAACCACCGTGGTTAGCTATGTAGGAACCATTCGAATGTATCTATGTACCTACCTAGTAACCACCAAGTGCCGTACTTACTTTCCTACCTACATACCTACAATAAGTAATAAGTAACCATTTACACTATCTACCTAACTCACTATGATACTTACCCACTTACCTAGTTACCTAAGTAATGCAAGGTAGAAGTAGGAGGGTTTACAAGATTGGTTATAACCCAAGGTGGAACTTTGGTAACTTGGATGTGGTTCATCCAAAACTGAGTCACAACAGATTTCCAATGGATGGTGCCCTAGTAGTGGGTGCTGGGTCACATAATCTCATACTTGATACTCGCCATCAAAGGCAGCGTTTGTTGGCCTTGCCTACCAAGGCAAGGATATTGTGTCTAGATTCATTATAGAGTAGTATTAGAAGCTTAAAGGATTTTGGCCCCTACTAGGTAATAATAATAGGTCTATTTTTATATGATGATTTTTTGAAAGATGATATTTTGGCTTGTGCTGAAACTTGAGATTAAAATAAAGTTGTAATATCTTGGTTTCTTTTAGAGGATTTTTGGAAGATTATGTTTTTGCATGGTGAAATATTTGAGTTTTCATAATTCTTCTTTTTGCCGAAAAAGATATTTTTAAATATAAATGGCAATGCCACGGTGTGACACACCCCTTGTTGTTTTTGGTTAACTGGTGCAAAAATGCACCCAAAAAAGTGAAAAAGAAGAATGTTCTTTTGCCAATTCTTGAAAATATCGCCAAATTTTATCACACCCCCTGAAAGAGAGTTTTGCCATATTTCAACAGGTTCCTAGTGTTAAGTTTTTCTGCTAGATTTTCTACTGTTTTGAGAGTCTTCCAATTTTATCACACCCCAAAAGAGAGTTTTGCCAGATTTAGACAGGCCCCAAAATAGAGTTTTGCCGGATTTAGACAGGTTCCTAGTGTTAAGTCAGGTTTTTCTGCCAGATTTTCTACTGTTTTGAGAGTTTTCCAATTTTGATCACACCCCAAAAGAGAGTTTTGCCATATTTGAACAGGCCCCAAAATAGAGTTTTGCCAGACTTAGACAAGCTCCTAGTGTTAAGTCAGGTTTTTCTGCCAGATTCTCTACTGTTTTGAGAGTTTTCCAATAACTTGTCCCCCATCAAAGACAAATCCTTTTGGGGATGATCCATCACCAAAATGACCCCAAAAAAAAGCTTCTCACCATCCAGTAACAAGTAGGATCCTATATCCAATTTGCTTAATTTTTTGCAAGAGATTAGTAACACCTGAACATAGCTCATTTTGGGGATATTCACTTTCTTTCTTTGGAGGGTGTTTTGTAACTACCATCCTTAACACGAAGTTAAAGACGGGTATCATAATATTAGCTATACTCGTGTTCCTACAAAGCACAATCTCTCATGTGAGTAGTAAGTAGGGTTTGAATCAAGAAAAACCTCATTGGAAACATCAAGAGGTGTTCCTTCAACTGTTTGCAACTTGGATTTTCTTAATGTGTATATCATTCTTTGGTCCTGATAAACCATTCTTAGATTAGGAAGAAATAAGAAGAAATAAGAGTCAGTGTTCATTTCTACACAACCATACTACAGAGCATCTGTATTTAACACTATGTTACTAGTCTTTGACAAATCAATGGTACATCTGTGCTAAGATTCAACACGAGAGACTCACAAACCAATTGGTACGTTTGTGCTAAGATTCAACATGAGAGACTCACAAACCAACGGTACATTCAAGTGCCAAGACTTGCAACCCTAATTTTTCCATGTCCTTAAGTTTGCACACCTATCTACATATCCAATTACTGACAAGTTTCTACATAAGAGTATGAACCACCATAAATATTCAATTCTTAGACCCTGAAAACTTTCTAGGAAAAATAAAAAAAGGTTTATGGATTTGTTCTGTACCAGAAAAGTCTTGATAGAATCGAAGTGCAGGGTTGACAGTAGCACTTCACTGCCAAGGGCAACTCTATCCATCAAACTTTGTCAACCATCCTTCTTCCACCTCACACTATGTAGCTACCTATGTAAACATACCATCCATCCAGCACAGTACACACTGCACTGGTGGGCACTGATTCACTCTGGACCCACTTCACAGCAACTGTCACCTTTCAGATTTACATTGTAACTTCTCACACTTTTTCCACCAACAAGAAATTCTCCAGAGCAATTGATTGCTCATCAATACGTCAATTGAAAGATCTGCTCATTCATTTTCCTACCAGATAGTATAAGTATGCAGTAATATATAAGACAATGAATCAGCAGATCTTCAAATTGACACAAGTACTCAACATTACCCGGAGTTAACTGGAATATAGTTACCAAGAAAACAGGTCTGACATGATGCAATTTTGAACTTTCATAGAAGAAGGGTTACCTGTCTGTCCACTGAACTAATATCCACCAGTACAAACTATAAACCACCTTCATTAGTGGTATTTAACAGAACAACCATAAGTCTCACCTCAAATCATTCACTTATGCAGTCCCTTTGATGCCAAGTGTATCCATTTAATCCTGCACTGTCCAGTGCAACTGATTATTCCAGATCTCATACCTCTTTTGACATTTCTCCTGAATCATTGTATCCCCTTCATTACTGAGGATGCTGCATTTACTACAGCATAAATTTGGCACAGACCCAAGTGCATAGAGCAGCCAGGTTTGAAAAGGACATAACATCTGGAATCCAAGGAGCAAATAGAAGATATGATGGGAAAACTCTCGGTGTATTTTCACCAATTTTTTTGGGGACCTGCCAGTTGCTTCCTAATATTTCTTGAAGTCCATAATTACTTTGTTGGTTCCTTGCTTGCCCATGCTTTTTTTTTCTTTCTGTCATTCAGTGAAAAACAATCCTCATGCTTTTCTCCCTCACTCAGAAACCCTATTTTGCAAAAGCATAGTCGTCGAAGATGGTTTATCCAAAGGTTGCAGAGGGTTTGATGTATCCACCTTTGTAGTACACATCACTACAAATAAGGATGTAGCCATCATCATATCTGAGATCTGCATTCTGGAGGTGAATTGCTGGAACCACAGGCAGAGGGAATCCCCTCTTCAGGCTATGATTCAATATTGGTATAATCACCTTTGAGACTACCATACGCACTGTTGACTGCACAGAGAAAACACCCAAGTCAATGACCATCACTTGAGGGGTTTTTTTTCTCTTTCCAACTTCTGGCTAGTTCATGTCACAGATATTATGACATTGCTGACAAAACTAATTTTGATTGACAAAACATTCAGACAAGCCTGGCAGGCCCTTATTAAGCAATCACAGAAGTTATCTGTTAGTTCCAAGTTCAGTACAACTACAAATTCTAAGCACAATTCCACAGATGCACTAGTCCCTTGATTTGGGTATGTTGAACAAGAATTTTTAGCGGACAAGAGCTGTAATATCACTTTTCACTGAACAGAAGGCCTCTCATCATCACATGTAAGAAAAGACATGCATTCAGAAAGCCATTAGTACCTGCATAAGTTGGACAGGGAATTTGCCAATTTGACTCCATTTGAGCTCGAGGGTGACCGCATCCAGTGTGACTTCAGCTGTGATGTTGTTCCCATCAAGTCCGGCTAATGCATCCATTGACAAAGTCTGTCACAAAACACCCACCATATTTCAGCAACTACACTACAACACACATACATAAATGATAGACACCATGCTTTCTAACAATAAAGGAAGACCATTAACTACAACCATGCCAATGGCCATATACTCCATACTCAATTAGCACCTTCTTTGGACAAAATACCATATCCTGCATTAGACAGCCACTTACTAAGCATCACATTTTGCAGCCTATAAAGTAGGTATTAATGGCACAAATTCTCCTAATTATGTGAGAGTTTTTCCTTCTTAGAATTTCACATGAAGAATCTCTCATTGCTCTGGGATTACAAATGTCCAAATGGCCATTACATTGCATAGAGCAATTGTTTCTCCATGGTTAGTAATCAGTAGCCACAAGCATCCCCTAAGAGTTGAAAAATTATTCACAGCAATGGTCCTGCTGCTCACACAACCAGTAATAGCATAAGCCAATTATAATACCAGGGTAGATGTTCAAGCTTGCAGCAATGGAGCAAGGGTTATCACTACCAATACAAAGTGAATTCAGTCATAGATCATGAACAGAATCTTAATACCCCAGGGAACAACATAGCAAACCAATACAATGAGAGGAACACCCACCATGGATAAGCATGCTACAGGCACAAAATCAGTGTTGGTCTTGACAAGAACTGTCATTTCAGTGGCAGCCAATGCCTTTGCTCCATTTCTTGTAAGCTCAACTTGAGGTGCAGCAGAGACAGAGAAGTTAAACGCCATGTCATGGTTTGGATACTCTCTGTAAAGCTGTGGTATAAGCCATTTCCAGAAAGCAGTGTTCAATAGCCAGTCTTGAGGCAACTCATCCACCAACAACTCCAAGGACCTTGCCTGGGAAAACCTAACACTGTCAAAATCAAAACCAATGAAAAGAACAGGGTGGGAAAAATAGAACCTTGTTGAATCATAGGAATTCAGAGAATATCCTTCACTTTTTTCTTTTCAAAGCCATTGTTTGACCAAGTAGAATTTGATAACCTAATGGGCAACCCTGGGAGCTTAGGGGATTGAGGAGAATAACAATGAAAAGAGATTGAAAAGATGCATCCCACTGGATAGGCAGAACAACAGAGGAAAGGATTCTTAGGTGTTCATACTGCATACAGGTGAAGGCAAAATCAGTGGAGGGCCAAGGGAAACCTAAGTCAAGGGCAAGGGAGAAAGCAGAAATCCAAGGGTAAGCACGTTATTAGCTCCAAAAATAGAGGAATGTACCTCATAATAGACTTTGGCCGCTGAATTGATGACATAATCACAAAGAGCAATGGTGATCATCTTCATCGATTCACTACAGAAAAGCCCTGGGGTTAAGGAATGGTCAGCCTGTGGGGGAACAGTGGATTTCTTCACAGAGACAAATTCACCCTTTGCACCCACGCTCAAAAAGGTAGGACTCACAAAAGGGTCCTCCACAACCGTGACATCAATGGCAGATATGTCATCAATTGGAAGATGTCGTGGAAGTTTCAAAAGAAATGTGTCCAACTTGGTAGCTCCTGAGACAATTGTTGATGAGATGGCTGACTCAATTGCTACCCGTATTTTGTGGTCAAATGCATAGACAAACCTGGTTCAGATTGCCAAGGCTACAGGTGAGAAACAAAATGAAGAATATCTGACAAGCATTCTGACTACATATGAGGATTAGCTTAAGTGATCAATTCTAATCTCGTAAGTTTATATCTGTCTGACATCAATCAGTTGCAACACACAGCACACATGATATCAATCAAATTTGACATGGTCAGTGGAATAAAAAACAAATGAGGTCAACCCTCTGATTCTGAACCGGAAAAGCCATCTTAAATCTACTATTACCATGTAGATCAACAGGCATGCTGGAAATTAAGCCAACATAGCCAATTAAATGTGTGCTACCATGGCCAAGAAAGTGATTGGTTACCACTGGTAAAGCCAGGAAGCACCACCATATAACTGGATGTCCAGATACTCAATATGGGTCCCACGTTCCACAACTATTAACCGCAAAGTTCCATTATGTGCTTGCAACGTGAAAGTCACATGAGCTTGCATGCCTATCACCTGGAAATTCATCACAAACTTCAATGACCCAAGTTTTCTTTCCAGGTGGTGATTCAGGTCAATTAATCCCATGAAATTACAATCTGAGTAAGTTAGTAGTGTTGCACTTCATCCTATTCTGCGATAGTTTTCTTTGCTGATATAAGAACCAAATCATTACATTCCATGCAATTACTACATCAGCAAGTTAGGGGTATAGTACATAATCCTGGAATGCAAATTGTGCAAGTCAACCCATCTGTGCAAGTAGAACAGATCAAATGCAAATTTCTTGCATCTGATTACTTCCTCACACTTGCCATGTCTATCATGGGTATTCAGTTAAAAGGTCATGTCTTCCATACCAAAGGACTACTTCGATCTCATCATGAACCAGAGGAGTAATCGTCACAATGGTTTATTCACAGTGCATGGAATTGAGGCTTGGTTTGAGGAAATAATATAACAATGAAATTGCAGAGAAACTCCACAACAATAATTTGAAGGTAACTGTTCTGCCAGCAAAACCAAACTAACATGACAAGAATTAGTGCAGTCATAACCTTATGAGTGTTACTCACAAAGTGTCAAACCATCACCTTCATCATGAATAACATGAAGAGCCACCATGACTTCCCAGTGAGTTGATCAGCTCCTGAAAGTGGACACAGATAAGTCAACTAAAATCTGCCCAGATTCTCAGGCAACTAATTATACAAAAATTCTGTGTCCTGAGTTCCTGTCACATTTCTGGAAGCAATGGTAATACTTAGTCACAATGTTGGCTGGCATGCAAGAGTCTTGGTTGAGGAAGCAAGCAGACTACAGCAACCAACCAAGCTAAGAAACCTGAATGTAATCAAGGACACTAGTGCACTAAATTATAAACCCTATAAAATCTTGGATGTGCTTGTTTTGATTGGAAGCCTCAGGCCATCATACTTTAGAAGGTTGATAAACCATAATACATGATCAGCTCCTCTGATACAGCTCAATTCACATGATACAAATTAATCTTGCATAGAAAGGCTGCTCACTAGCAGTAAACACAGATCTTAGTGAACACATAGTCATGATGTCCTGACCTTGCAAGTGCCACTCACAAAGTATCAGACTGTCACCTTCGTCATCAATGTTTCTGACTAACTGTTAGTACCCCCCACAAATTCCAGCTCCTGACAATGGGTTTAGTTATGAGTATAATCATCTGCTAAAAACAGAAAATTATATAAAATCTGTGTCCTGAGTTTTTCTCTTGCATATCCAGAAGCAATTGCAAGACTCAGTCATGATGTTGGGTAGCACTGAAGAGGCATAACTAATACAAAGATTAAATAGTATCCTCTTTCAAGCTCCAACAAGCTTATGAGAGTAACCTTCATTTGATTTTAGATGGCTGATACAAGCAAGGATCTAAACCCAAGACATAATTAACATCAGTAACAGTAAATACACTGCCAAAAACTTTTTGGGACCAAACACTTTATTCGATGCCATACTGAAAACAAATGCAAGTCCATTAGCCACCATCTATGAGAATGATTTGATGGAATGCAACTGCACAATTTGGCCTTCTTGCCTGTAATGACAGACATGGAACAAACTTAGCCATAGATATAACTCAATCAAGGAAACAGGGAGGGGCCAAAAGCTGACCTCTATATCAGCCCATCCTGCATCACTTATAGGAAGTGGAATATAACTGGACGCATATTTGTATTCCCAATGAAGGTGAATCTTTGTCTTGATATCCTCAGCAATCACTGTGATTCCAGTCTTTCCCAAATCAACATCAGAGTGAGAAAAATTTGCACCTGATAACTCAATATGTGTAATAGCAGTGTCAACTCGACCAATTGGGCATGCCACTTGTGAATGTATGTCCGGTAATGAAAGTGGTGTAATCTCTGTCAGTATTTCATTCACCAGGACTTCTTTCACATAAGTGATACCTGCCTCAGAAAGGGTTACCAAAATTCCTGCTCCCTCACTGTTGTTTGTGAGGTACTTTAGAGTATTATGAGAATTCAGCTCTGGAATTTTTTCCAGCTTCAAATCTGAATCGACCCTCCATGACTGCAATGTTTCACAATGTCACATATCAAAAAATAGAAAAGAATAAAGAAAGTGGAGATAGGACCTTACCATTACTAAGTAAACAGTGATGTAGCCAGAATGGCTGCATTGGATTGCATCTAATCACCTTGATATGGGATTCTGTAACCTTAACCATAAAGATCTCAAATGAAAAGTTCCCTCATGCAGCAAAATTTCGTGCAACTGACACTAGTGCAACTTTAAAATATGGAAACTGTTGACTGATGCAGTGACAATGTGAACAAATACAGAAGCACCATCAAAGACTTTCACAACTTCAACTGTGGATAGAAAATATTTGAAGGGTACCTCTTCCTGTTCTTCAGTAGATTTCAGTTTCTTCTCAGCTTGCAAAAGCCTTCTTGAAACCACAGAATGATCATTTCTGAGTTGCTGATCTAAAACCATTGGAAAATGGCTTTGTGGAGGTTTATCTGAGACCCTGATTGATTCTCCATGTTCCTTGCCTGCTTCCAGAAGCTTGAGCACTCTGTGATTGTGATTTTCTGCTACTGTACTTGTTCCGGATGTGTTTACCCTGTCTACTGTACCCAGAAATAATAAGCTTGAAAAAAGAAGAAGACACACAGTGGCAGCTACTCCAACAGACTCACCCATCTCCTCTCTGCAAATAGATCAATTAGACAACAGTTGGCTTTTCCGAGCATCATACAAATGTATGACCTAGAGACAGCTGCAGCAGCGGGCACTGTTCAAGGAAGACATAATAACTCCATATACATGGCTTGATTCACATATGTGGAAAACCACAAGCTGACCATCAAAAGCAGATAAAATGCAACCTGCATAACAAACTACATATATCTGAGTAAAACTGATATTCAACAACATGAGGAGATTGCAATTAGGTCTAGGATTAGTGATGAATCACAGAACTCAAGGTGACTAACCAAGTTGTCTTAAGGGTTTAGGGTTTAGGGTCTTAATGTCTTAACCATCACAGACCACTGTGCTAAGAAGCTCATCACCACAGGATCAAGTCTTCTGAATCTTGTAAGCCATGTAACTAACTCAAGGAACTACACTTGGAAACAAATTAGGCCAAGCAAAAAAACCTTCTGTCATTCTGCAAAGTCATACAATCTGATACTTCTGCTGGACACAAAGAACTATGCCATGAGAATGCTGTAATTGGCTGTACCATGTGGCCCCTATTCTCAAGCCATGTTCGGAACTTGCCAAGTATAAGCAGATCTTCGAGATGGTCTGACTAGATTTTCTTCCAAGCAGAACAATTACACATATCAACTGAGTACGCTGATATTCAACAACATGAGGAGACTGCATAAGGAGATAATT
>Ga0116228_10005636_pt1 | contig 11153 bp, 10 predicted proteins | sample S1TSphfallax_2_FD_89694 | JGI IMG/M metagenome (GOLD analysis project Ga0116228, IMG submission 89694) | Host-associated microbial communities from peat moss isolated from Minnesota, USA - S1T2_Fc - Sphagnum fallax MG | ecosystem: Host-associated > Plants > Peat moss > Unclassified | place... | reverse complement strand
TTGGCGCGCAGTTGCGGGAATTTGGCGTGGCGGAAATTATAGGGACCGAGGACAGCAAAGCGCTCTGGCGCGACATCAGGGATTGCAAGCCCTTGGCGGCCGGCGAGGCCACCTGGCGCATCTCAGCCCCGCCTTCGGCCGCGCCCCCGATTCTGCGCGCGCTGGAGCCGCATGGGATTGGCGGGTTCCTGGATTGGGGCGGGGGGCTGATCTGGCTTTCCGGCCCGGCGACGCAGGCGGCGCATCATGCCGTCACCCAGGCCGCTCGGGCCGGCGGCGGGGTGTGGTGGCTGATGCGCGCGCCCAACCCGCTGCGCGCCGCGGTGGACGTGGTGCCGGCGGAGCCGCCGGCGCTGGCGGCGATTGCGGCGCGTGTGCGGGCGCAGTTTGATCCGCGCGGTATTCTCAACCCTGGGCGGCTGCGCGCTGCGTAAGCGCTTCTTTTTTTGAAAAAAAAGAAGCAAAAAAACTTTCGCTAAATGCGGGCTGTGGCCGGGCTGGTGCCACAGCCCCCAAGGACCAAAAGTTTTTTGCTTCTTTTTTTCAAAAAAGAAGCGCTTTCTTTCCTACTAAAATAAGGTCCCATGCAAACCAACTTCACCGCCGCGCAGCTCGCCAACCCGGAAATTCAGGTCGCCAACGACATTCTGCGCAGTTGCGTGCATTGCGGCATGTGCACCGCGACGTGCCCCACCTTCGTCACGCTTGGGGACGAGCTGGATTCGCCGCGCGGGCGCATCTACCTCATCAAGGACATGCTGGAGAATGACCGGCCGGCGGCCGAGGAGGAGGTGCTGCATATCGACCGCTGCCTCTCCTGCCTGTCCTGCATGACGACCTGTCCTTCGGGTGTGGACTACATGCATCTGGTCGATCATGCGCGGGTTCATATCAACGAGACGTATAGGCGCCCGTTGACCGACCGGCTGCTGCGGGATTTGCTGGCGCGGATTTTGCCGTATCCGAACCGGATGCGCGCGGCGCTGGCGCTGGCGAATCTGGGCAAGCCGTTCGCCGCGCTGCTGGGCGGCGAGAGCATGCTGGCCAAGCGCCTGCGGGCGATGCTCAGCCTGGCGCCGGCCAGGCTGCCGGCGGCGCAGAACCTGACCGGCACGGTGCACCGGCCGGCGGGGGCGGTGAAGGGCAGGGTGGCTTTGCTTGCCGGCTGCGCGCAGCAGGCGATCGGGCCTTCCATCAATACCGCGACGATTGCGTTGCTCAACCGGCTGGGGGTTGAGGTGGTGGTGCCGGCGGCGGCGGGCTGCTGCGGCGCGCTGGTGCATCATATGGGGCGGCATGAGGAAGCCCTGGCGGCGGCCCGGCGCAACGTGGCCGCCTGGGCGGGCGATGACGTGGAGGCGGTGATCGTCAACACGTCCGGCTGCGGCACGGTGCTGAAGGATTACGGGTTTCTGCTTCGCAATGACCCGATGGCGGCGGATGCGGCGAAGGTCTCGGCCAAGAGCCTCGACATTTCAGAGTATCTGCTGAAGATATACGAGCCGACGCGGCCGCCGGAGGGGCTGGTGGTGGCGTATCACGCCGCGTGCTCGCTGCAGCACGGCCAGCGGGTGACGGGGGCGCCGAAGACTTTGCTGCGTAAGGCCGGGTTTGCGGTGGTGGAGCCGAAGGACCCGCATCTGTGCTGCGGCTCCGCCGGGACATACAATATTTTGCAGCCGGACATTGCGGCCAGTCTGCGGCGCCGCAAGCTGGACACGCTGAAGGTGAAAAACCCCGATATTATTGCGGCCGGCAATATCGGCTGCCTGACGCAGCTCGCCGGCGATGGCGTGCCGACGGTGCATATGGTGGAGCTGCTGGATTGGATGGCGGGCGGCGCCGAGCCGGCCGGGCTGGCCTTGCTATCAGCGCGTCACGCCACCTCGTTCGGAACCCCGTAAGTCGGCGTTCGCTGCACGAACTCGTCCAGCACGCGGTTGAATGCCTCCGGGTGCTCCCAGAACATCATGTGGCCGCCGAACACCACGTATTTGCTCTCCGGCAGCAGCGCCTTGACATGCGCTACCGCTTTCGCCGCCCAATGCTGCGCGATGAAGAACATCGTCGGCCGCTTGCGCGCCACCGCCAAAGCCGAGGCCGTGCTGTCCGAAAACATGCAGGAGGCGAACAACTGGGCCGCCACCAGCGGCTTGCACTTCGCCGATTGCCCGACGATCCAGGCCAGCTCCTCCGGCAGCAGATTGCGCTGCACCATCACCGTTTCGGCATAGAGCCTGATATATTCCAACAGCCCCCGCGAATCCCGCAGATAGATCGTGTGCACGGCGGAGATTTCCTCCAGCGTTCCCTCCACCCAGGCATCCTTGTCGAAGGACAGGCATTTCGGCGGCATGTCGATGCAGACATGCGCGGCCACCGCCTCCGGCCCGCGCAATTTCACGAAACCCCAGGTTGCATGCGCGCCGGCCGACCAGCCCACCAGCACCGGGTTGCGCACCTGCAGAGCGTCCAGCAGCGCCGCCAGGTCCTGGGCATGGGTCAGGTAGTCGTTCCCTTCCGCGGTGGTGGCGGAGGCGCCCTGGCTGCGCGGGTCGTAGGCGATCACCCGGTACTTGCGGGACAGGTCGCTGATCTGCTTCTCGAACACCTCTTTGGTAAAAGTCCAGCCAGGAACAAAGACGATCGGCGGACCGCGGCCGCGGTCAACGTAGGAAAGCTTCACCCCGGGCGCCACCGTGATGCGCCCGTCATTCATTTCAGGAGAGAGATGCGGGAACTTCGTGACCGGCATGACACCACAAACAAGGTAACGGTTTCTTAATGTGTAACAAATCCGCCGCGCAACTTCCACTGTTTTTTTGTTACCGCTGATACCTGCCCGTTATGATTTCCAGACGACCTATCTCTGATTGCAATTTTGGCCCCGGCCGCCCGAAAGCAACCCCCGCAACCCTTGGAGCCGCCGGAAAAACCGGCCAGAACAGCCAAATGCAGCCGCGCTTCATCGGGTCGGAGATCTACCGACTGCCCGTCTTCAAACCGCCGCACCCGCTGGCCGTGCCGCGCGCCATGCTCGCGCACGACCTCTGCGTGGCTCTCGGCTGGCTTGGCGACAGGCAGTACGAGGACAGCCCGCTTGCCTCGGCCGCCGAGCTTTGCCGCTTCCACCAGCCGGACTACATCGCCGCCTTGCAGGCGGCCGAGGCGGCGCAGGACCTGCCGGCTGAACTGCGCCAGGCCACCCGCATCGGCGCCGACGCGAATATCATCCACCCGGCCGTGTTCCGGCGGCCCGCCACCTCCGCCGGCGGCGCGCTGCTCGCCGCCAGCCTCACGGCCGATGGCGGCACCGTTCATGCGCCTGGCGTGGGCAACCATCACGGCCAGCCCGCGCGCGCCAGCGGCTTCTGCTTCGTCAACGACATCGCGCTCGCGATCCATCGCTGGCGCGATTTCGGCGTCCGCCGCATCGCCTATCTGGACCTCGACGCCCATCACGGCGACGGCGTCGAGGCCGCCTTCGCCGATGACCCGGACGTGCTGACCATCTCCGTCCACGAAGCCGGCCGCTGGCCGCGCACCGGCACGGCCAGCGACGCCGCCCGCGCAATCTGGAATTTTCCTGTCCCGCCGGGGTTCAACGACACCGAACTCGCCGCGCTGATGAACGGGGCGATCCTGAAGCTGATCGACGCGCACCGGCCGGAGGCCATCATTCTGCTCCCCGGCGCCGACGCGCTGGAGGATGACCCAATGGCGAAACTCAGCCTGTCCAACGGCGCGCTCTGGTCCGCCACCGCCGCCCTGATGGGCCACGCGGAGAGACTGGTCGTCTGCGGCGGCGGCGGCTACAACCCGTTCGCGCTCGCGCGCTGCTGGGCCGGCATCTGGGCAACCCTGAACGGGTTCGACATCCCGGCCGTTCTGCCGGAACCGGCCCAGGCATTGCTGCGGGCGCAAAGCTACTTCCGCGCCGCCGGCCGCAACCCGCCGGCGCACTGGCTCACCACGCTGCGCGACCCGCCCAATCCCGGGCCGGTCCGTGGCGAGATTTTGAGGATGATCGAATGAAGCGACTTGGACTTGCCGCCGCCCTGCTCCTCGCCCCCATCGCCCAGGCGCAGGCCCAGGACGACCCCACCGGCCCGCAGCCCAAATTGCCCACCGAGCAGCTCACCATCATCGGCGACGACGGCAAAAGCCACGCCTTCACCGTGGAACTCCCGGTCACCGAGCAGCAGCAGGACACCGGCGAGATGTTCCGCACCTTCATCCCGCCGGATGCCGGCATGCTGTTCGTCTGGCCGCAGCCCCAGGTCTCCGAAATGTGGATGAAAAACTGCCCGGTGCCGGAAGATATGCTGTTCATCAACCCGGACGGGACCATCGCCTCGATCGCGGAAATGACGGTGCCGTACAGCCTGGCGAATATCTCCTCCAACACGCCGGTGCTCGCCACCCTGGAACTGCAAGGCGGGATCACCGCGAAAGACGACATCTCGGTCGGCGACAAGGTGATTGCCAAGCAGTTTAGCGGCGGCTAAGCCCAGGCCGGCCGGGGCGTGGCGCAGCCTGGTAGCGCGCTTGTTTTGGGTACAAGAGGCCCCCGGTTCGAATCCGGGCGCCCCGACCAGGGACGTATACCGATGGGGTTGGATTTGATGCATAAGCAAGCAAGACCAGGGGGGCTTTGCCCCCCTGGACCCCCCACTAAGGGCACAGCCCTTAGAACCCGATTCCGGCCTCTGAAACGAGGGGCCTGCACCGTTCGTTTCAACGCCCGTGATCGTGAAGGCCCCTCGTTTCAGAGGCCGGGACCAGGTTCCAAGGGCTTAGCCCTTGGCGGGGGTCCAGGGGGCAGAGCCCCCTGGCCTTGCTTACTTACTCATCAACCCCAACCCCCATCGGTATAGTCCCATGCGCGCACGGATATTTTTGCCTCCTCGGTCGGCCATGCAGTCTGGCACTGCGAAGACGCATCGGTGGGTTTTGGAGTTCGAGCCTAGTGCTGCAAAGATTCGCGATCCTTTGATGGGGTGGACGGGGAGCGATGACATGCAGTCGCAGGTTCGTTTGTCGTTCGATACCAAGGAGGCGGCGGTGGCGTATGCGGAGGCGCATGGGATACCGTTCGATCTGGAGCTGCCGCCGGCGCATTTCAGAAAGCCGAAATCTTACGCCGATAATTTCCGTTTCGACCGGAAGCAGAACTGGACGCATTAGGGGGCAGGGCAGGGCGGCATGATCATCGGGATCGATCTTGGGACCACCAACAGCCTGGCCGGCGTGTGGCGCAACGGGATTGCTTCGCTGATTCCCAACGCCATCGGCCAGGTGTTGACGCCGTCTTGTGTAAGTCTGGGCGAAAATGGCGACATTCTGGTGGGGCAGGCGGCGCGTGACCGGCTGGCGACCCATCCGTTGCGCACCGCCGCCAATTTCAAGCGTTCGATGGGCAGCCCGAAGACTTTCGACCTTGGCAACCAGAGTTTCCGGCCGGAGGAGCTTTCCGCGATCGTTCTGCGCGCGCTGAAGGCGGATGCCGAGACCTATCTGGGCGAGCCGGTGCGCGAGGCGATCATCACCGTTCCCGCGTATTTCAATGATTTGCAGCGCAAGGCGACGCAGTCCGCGGGCGCCATCGCCGGGCTGGAGGTGTTGCGTTTGCTGACCGAGCCGACGGCCGCCGCACTTGCCTATGGCGTTCTGGAGTCCGAGCGGGAGCAGACGATTCTGGTGGTGGATATCGGCGGCGGCACGTTCGACGTTTCCTTGCTGCAGAGTTTCGAGGGCGTGATGGAAGTGCGCGCCACCGCCGGGGATATCTGGCTGGGCGGCGAGGATTTTGTGGATGTCATCGTCAATGGCTTCATGGAGGCGGCGGGGACCAAGGCCGGCTTGCCGCCGGTTTCCGCCGCCGCGGCCGTTCATGGCGCGCTGCGGCATGAGGCGGAATTGGCCAAGCGCGCCCTTTCGGACGCGCAGGAGGCGCGGATTGCCGTGATCTATCGCGACCAGGAAGTGGCCTGGACGCTGACGCGCGACAATTTCGAGGCGTTGTCGGAGCCTGTGCTGTCGCGTATTCGCCGGCCGATCGAGCGCGCTTTGGGCGATGCGCGGATGCATCCGGACGAGATCAGCCAGGTGATCCTGGCCGGCGGGGCGTCGCGGATGCCGATGTTCCGGCGGCTGATCGGCCGGCTGTTCCGCCGCCTGCCCAGCCAGTCGATCAATCCGGACGAGGTTGTGGCCCGCGGCGCCGCGGTGCGGGCGGGGATGCAGATGCGCGCCGCCGGCCTGGAAGAGCTGGTGATGACCGATGTCTGCCCGTTCACTTTGGGCATCGATACGTCTTCGGCGATGCCGGATGGCAGCCGCATCACCGGGTTGTTCTCGCCGATCATCGAGCGGAACACCGTTATCCCGGTTAGCCGCGTGTCCCGCTACACCACGATTTCCGACAACCAGACGAAGATCACCTTTGGCATCTACCAGGGCGAGTCGCGGCTGGTGAAGGATAATCTGAAGCTCGGCGAACTCGTCGTTCATGTGCCGCGGCTGCCGGCCGGGGAGGCGCAGGTGGATGTGCGGTTCACGCACGACGCCTCCGGCCTGCTGGAGGTGGAAACCACCGTTGAGCAGACGGGTGCCACGGACCGGCTGGTGATCGAGGGCCAGGCCGGCCGCCTGACACCGGCAGAGGTGGAGGAGCGGCTGGCCCGGCTGGCCAAGCTGAAGGTTGCGCCGCGCGACGAGGCTGAGAACATCGCCCTGATCGCCCGCGCCGACCGGCTGTACCAGCAATGTTTGGGCGCCGAGCGCGAGCAGATCGGCATCGCGCTCGCGCATTTCATCGCGGCGCTGGAGACGCAGGACGCGACCAATATCCGCCTCACCGCGAAATCCCTGACGCGCCTGTTGGACGCCCGCGAGTCGCCCGGAGCCTCGTGAATAATGTCTGGGCCGAACTCGGCATCGCGCCGACGGCCGATCCGGCCTCGATTCGGAAGGCCTATGCCGCCAGGCTGAGGGATATCGACCAGGACCGGGACGCGCCGGCTTTCATGGCGCTGCGTGACGCGTTCACCCAGGCGCTGCGGCTGACCCAGTCCGCGCCGCCGCCGGTGTTTCTGCCGCCGGAGCCGAAACCGCCGCCTGACCCGGCGGCGCTGCAGGACGAAGCGCGGATTGCGGCGTTGCTGCGGCAGTTTGCCGCGGCTGAGCTTGCCGGCGCGCCGCAGGGGGCGTTGGTTGCGTACAAGCAGTTGCACGCGCTGGGCGCCGGGGATGCGCCGGCCGGCGGGGCGCCTGGTATTTCGGCCCTGGCGCTGCGGATGGCGACTTTGGCCGCCAATGATCCAGACACTCCGACCGCCGACGTCAACCGCATCCTGCAGGAGCTTGGGCTCGACGCGATGGCGCTGGACCGGTTCAAGGCGCTGCGGCCGGTTGCCGTGCTGATCGCGCTGTGCAACCGGCGCCTGGCGGCGGATTTATGGCTGACCGGACTGGAGACCCGGGCCAAGGGGAATGCCTGGACGCGGCACCGGTCCGGCATCGAGGTTGCGCGCTTCATGCTCGGCCGGCGCAAACGGGCGTTTGGGCTGCATGCCGCCACGCTGAACCGCGAGTTGGACAGGTTCGACCAGCACCGCCGGTTTGTTGGGCTGGACGGCCCCCGGCTGGACCGCGCCCGCGCTTTGTTCAACCGCCCGCTCTATCGCGCCAGCCACCGGCTGCAGAAAATCGCCCTCTACCTCGCGCTTGTCGCCGCCGGCATCCTCCGCGGCGTCTTCGCCTCGAACTGAACCGAGAACTCGAAAAGTTAAGCAAGAAGGGGTTCTTTTTTGAAAAAAAGAACCAAAAAACTTTCGGTCCTGCGGGCCGTGGCGCCCGCGTGCCAACGCCCCCAAGGACCAAAAGTTTTTTTGGTTACCCCGGGCGGGGCGCCTTTTTTTTCAAAAAAAGTAACTCCTTACTTGCCTTCCCCTCATCCAATCCAAAACGCCTCCCACTCAAACGGCGTGTCCCGGTCGCACGTCACGCCGCCTTCCGGCTGGGTGCTCAAATAGCGGCCTTCATGGTTGAGGTTGACGTTGTTGTTGGCGCGGGGGGTGACTTCGAACCGGGCCAAAGCGGGGCTGGCGATGTCCGTGATGTGGCCGGCTTCGTTGATGTAGAGCGCGACCGCCATCCCGGCCAGCGTGGTCGAGAGGGTGAGCGTCAGGCCTTCGACGCGCAGGAAGATCGGGCTGCGGAACCCGCCATCGATGGCCGCGGCATGGGTGCAGCGGCGCTGGGCGTGGTCGAACACCAAGGCGGTGTTGTGGAAGGTGAGCAGGCGGGCGGGTCGGCCCTTGAGATGGGCGAGCAGCGCGCCGGCCCTGACGATTTCCTGCGGGTCGCGCAGTTCGTGCCGGTAGGCTTCTATATAGCTGATGGCGGCTTTGCGGTCGGAGATGCTGCCGAAATAGGCGACGGCGCGCGCCATGTGGCGGCCGCCGAGATGGACCAGGGTGAAATCATCCTGCGGGCGCGCCGCCATGATTTTGTAGACGGTGCGGGGCATCTGGTCGATGCCCTTCTGGATGCAGGCGTTGATGCGGCGGGGGCTGTCCTTGCGGACCGCGCGGCTGAGCCGGATGAGACCCTTGACGTCGCCGGCGCGGCAGAGCGCGATGAGGGATTCGAGGTTGCGGGTGCCGGCGAATACCGGCGTCACATGGTGTTCGACCATCGGCACGTTGATGACCTTGGCCTGCGGGTAGATGCGCAGCAGCAGCTCGGTCTGAAACTTGTCGACGACGTCGAGCTGGTCGGCGAAGATGTACACGTCGCCAGCGACCTGTTCGGGCAGGGTGCCGTGGCCGCGCAGGCGCTCGGAGAAGAGTTGCGGCCAGCCGGGATTGCGGCCTTCGGTCTGCGCCGGGTCCACCGACCATTGCGGGCAGAGGGCGATGACGGTGGTGGCGCCGAGTTGGGCGGAGTGGCGGATGCAGCCATAGCCGCCCATCGAGGCGCCGTAGATGATACGCTCGCGGAAATGGCCGATGCGGGCGTTGACGGCGGGCATGGCGGCGGTGACGGAGGCCGGGGCGTACCAGTTGGCGTTTTTGACCAGGAAGCTGACGCAGGTGAGGCCGAGCTTGCGGACCGGGGCTTCGGCGAAGAATTTCGCGCCGTCGGGGACGGTGAGGAGGTCGCCGAAGGTGATGAGGACGTAGGAACTGGCGCCCGGGTGGTACAGGACGCGGATATCGTCGTCGTCATAGATGATTTCGGCCGGCATGGTGGTCATGTCGGCCACCTTGTCGCGCATGTGGGGGGCGGGGGGAAGCAAGCAGGGCAGGGATTTTTGAGCGAAAGGAAGAAGTTACTTTTTTGAAAAAAAGTAACCAAAAAACTTTCGGTTCCTGTGGGATTTGACGCTGTCTTTGTTACAAACCTCGGGATCGGCGGTGTTACCTGGCTTTTTGGCGCCGCCTTGCGAGGGCCTCCTCATGGGGCTACCAAGCGATGTTGCGTCCGCCGTCCGGCGCACCAGGACGCGCCCTTAGCTCAGTTGGATAGAGCACGAGACTTCTAATCTTGAGGCCGGTGGTTCGAATCCACCAGGGCGCGCCAGATTTTGACTACTCGCCGGCCGCCGCGGCGGAAATTTCGATCAGGCGGGTGTGCACCGGAGAGGTTACGTGCACCCAGCGCTGGCACGTCTCCAGCAGCTGGTCGATGTCCTGGCTGAACGCCTCGTCGAAGAACTCGCTGATCTCCGCCGCCGGCACCTTGGCCGCCCGCATCGCGATGCGCATCAGCGCCATCACCGCGAACGGATTGTCATCGGCCTCGGCCAGGTCCACTTCAACTTCAGGGTGTCTCGGTTCAACTTTTACGAGCATGACGACAGCTACCACATCCAGATTTTAAGAACAACAATCAAAAAATTACGTTTTTAGTAGGGAAAGAGGCCTTTCTGGCCGCCTTCCGTCCTATCTACGCCAAAAATTAACCTTTGCACCACAACCAATGCCACACAAGAAATTTAGCATCTGTTAACCAGTTCACGCGACGTTCCAGGTGCGGAATGCAACCGCAAGCCCAACATCTCAGTCGGCGTTCAACCGCCAGTCGTATTGCTGCCCGGCGAGCCGATGCACCCGCGCCAGGCCCGCCCGCAACGCCGGCGCAGCGTAGCGCATCAGGTGGTCGATCACCCCCTGGTCGGAGCCGCCGAAATCCGCCTGGTACCAGACATAGATCGAGGATACGACCAGCCCGTCCGCATCAAGCCGCACATGCAGCTTATTGTTCACGTAGGCGCGGGCATTGGCCGCCAGCATACCGGCGACGTTGGCGCCGGTGAACGCCGCCATCGGCAGGTTCGGGCAGCCCAGAGAGGCGCAGTTCAGCCCGTAATGCGTCAGAGGGTCGCGCCAGATCGGCCGCAGAATACGATGCTCTATGTCGTTCAGGCTCAGCCGCCGGCCTTCGACCTGCAGAAGTCTCTCATGCCACGGCCCGGTATGAAAAAACCCGCCATCGATGTCCCGGATCGACGCCACCGGATAATGCGTCAGGACGAGAACGACGGTCTCCTCGTTGTACAGATCCATCCAGTACGCGCGCTGCTCGTCGCGGTCATAGGCGTCGATGCGGACCGCCTGCAGCCGCGCCAGGTCGGCCTGGAGCCCTGCAAGCACCTGGGGCGGGACCTGGGCGTAGGCGACGCGGTTGATGCCGTCGGCGCCGGGTTGGACGAACCGGCCGAGAAACGCGTTCCAGACTGAATGGTCGATCGTCGCGGTCGAACTTGGGTTGGCTGCCAGCCAGACGGGCCAGAGATCGCTGGCTGGGGCGGCGCGGGGCAGCGTGGGGAAGAGAAGGATAAGAAGCAGGCAGAAAGTACTTCTTTTTTGTGAACAAAAAAGAACCGGGCCGCCGGGCGGCAAAAAAAACTTCGCTCCCTTCGACCGTGCCGGTGTCACAGCCCGTGGCCCGGTTTAGCAGACGTTTTTTGCTGCGCGGCCCGCACGGGTTTTTAATACCCTTTCGTCCTGTCCACCGCGGTCGGCGGCGTTTCGCCCGCCTGGAAAGCCCTCAGGTTCTCGAAAAAGATCGCCAGCGTGTCCGCGTTATAGGTCAGCGGGTCGTCCGCCGACATATGCGGCGTGATCACCGTGTTCCGCAGCGTC
>Ga0116228_10005633_pt1 | contig 11154 bp, 9 predicted proteins | sample S1TSphfallax_2_FD_89694 | JGI IMG/M metagenome (GOLD analysis project Ga0116228, IMG submission 89694) | Host-associated microbial communities from peat moss isolated from Minnesota, USA - S1T2_Fc - Sphagnum fallax MG | ecosystem: Host-associated > Plants > Peat moss > Unclassified | place: USA... | reverse complement strand
TTCTGAAATTCTCACAGTTAGGACTCTCATGACTTTGCGGGCCCATAATTTTGCGTGCAAACCTTCGATTGAGATGAGGTTTGAAGCAAAATAGTAGCTCTCATTGATAGATTTTCAATGGTATGTGGCATGCCACCTGAATGCGAGGAAATCGAGGTGATTCCTGACTTTTAGTGGTCGGGAGTCAATTTGCCAATTTGACTTTTGGCCTTTCTTTTGGCCATAACTTGTGTTTTAAATGTCTAAAAGGGCCATGCAAGCCCATTTTAGACATCTACGTTCCAAGCTTTTTTCAATGATATAAAAAATTCTTCAATCCATTGAGTTTTGGCCCTTGCGATTGCTCTCTAAAAATTCAGAAGTCCATTGGAACTCTAACTCCCAAAGTGAGAGCTCCCTTGGAAGTGTGAGGGTTCATCCCTTCACACTTTCCTACATTCTCAGAAGCATGCGGTGTGACTCCTAGGCTTCCCTCTTGGCTCGTAACCTTGCAAGCCCGTGCCTTGGTCGCAAGCCCAAGGCTAGGGCTACGACATTCTCCCCCATTAGAAGAAGAGGTCAATGTCCTCATTGACACTTATAAATTATTTTCTCAATGTAATTGCTTTCATTTGGATCCTTGGCCATTAGTTGTCGACTTCTGTGACAAGACCTTGCCTTAAACTAACTTAGGCGTCCCCAAGTTTCTAACACTTTCTTCGCAAGTCCAAGGGGGTCTCATGAAAACCCTTAACCTTTGTTTCATCAAAAGACCTAAACTAGCCTAATTGACGAAGCCCTCATTTGGGAGGCAATTATTCTATGCTTCCCCTCATGAAGAACTCAAACCAAGTCTAATTTTGACCTAAGTTACTTGACATGACTCCTTTCCCAACCTTGCACCTTAATCACAACAATCAAGCTTAACTAAAGGTATGTTTATTAAGGTACGATAAGTGACGTTTAAGCTTTGCAAAAACTTAAGTCCCAAGCTACGCGATTATGGTACGCAAATAGGGTCATGACTTCTTGCGTTAGCTTGCCACTACTAACCAACCCTTTGGGATGCACTTTAAGCATGTGTGCATCCTCACAAGCTCACTTTGCTTGCCTCCTCTTTTGGGCCAAGATTTTTCTTGGCCCCAAAGTGGGGATTTGATTTTGATTTGGGTTTATACAAGAAAGTTCCATTTGTCCATGCCGCTTGACCACTCTTTTAGTAATACTCATTATGTTCATGATGCATCTCTTGGAAGTCTTTAGCCTTTATTTCACTTACAACTTGATGTGGTACATTTGTGTAACTCCCTGCCCCACTAGAAAAAAGGTGATGTTTTCATCACATTCAATGTTTCTTTTGCTTATTTGTTAGTTTATTATGGAATTCTTTTATGGCTTCTTGGGCATTTTCCATATCTGACTCATTCACCCAAGATGCCTCTATAGGATGGTATCTTTTCCACTTGACCAATTACTCCCGCTCTCACCCCTTTCGTTGCCTTGATTTGAGCACAACCTCCATTTCAAATTCTGGTTCATTATGAATCAGGTCTAGTGAGGGCCTTGAGTTGTGCTTTCAATAAGGCCTTGTGGTTCAAACCTTTTGGCAACTATAAATTTTTGATGTTCAACCACACTTTGTCTCCTTCAAAATTCACCCCTCGTCGGGACTTGTCCACAAAATTTTTGTATTGTTTATGTGCCTTCTGAAGATTGGCTTTAGCCATCTTCCACAAGCGTTGCCTCTCTTCATCAAGTTGTGTGATCATCAGCACTTTTTCACTTGCATCACTTGGGGGTTGCCCGAGTGCGGCCCAAGTTGTAGGCACAATTGATGACTTGTTCGTCACCATTTGAAAGGGGGTAGAACCTGTTGTTGAATGCTTCGAATTGTTGTAGCAAAACTCGGCCAACTTTAATGGATTACCCATTTTCCAATTGTAGCATCCATCAACATGTGCACACATCCCATCAACTATATGAATATCCACCTTTATGTTGTGTTCATGGTAATGAATGCATTGAAACCCATGATGTAATTTGTGACACCTTTGTCGCCATTGCATGAGATGCTAGCTTCCACGTGGGATGAGAACAATTGCATGTGCTTCCTTCAACCACATTCAACTCCTTTTGTTGATGAGTTAACATTGTGTTTATTAAAGATGACATTCGCATTCTACTTGACATTATCATTGCCGACCCAACACGAGTGGATTTACTTCCCTGATCTTGTGCAACTTAAGGATTTGCCACCTCCGATGCAATTCAAACCAATGAAAGGAGCTATTGCAACCAACACCCCATTGATCAATTCCTCCCTTGAGCAATTGAGGTATTTGGTTGCTTACACAAACATGTTGATGTGTTTTTACATGATTTGGACCATTTGGAGTTTGAAAGGGCTAGAGGGCCCTCATATTTCTACCTTGGTCACTTTTCTTTGTCAAATTTTGTTTGACCACATTACAAATGATGCAAACGTCTTCCATCTCAAGTTGGGTGGTAGTTGTAGGCTTGATCACTTCTTCACTTCCACCCCTTCAAAACACACCTTCCATCACCATAGCTGATCTATTACAAGTCATTGATTTTTGACATATAGATATGGCTGATCCACCATAGGTGGTTGGTTATGGACACAAAGATTTTCACACCTACTTTGAGCCAACTTGATGTCATGTCACTTCTCCCTTTCCTTAATTTTACTCCTTTGTACATTTTCCTAATCTAGGATGTGTTTTTTAATAAAGCTTTACTAGACTTTGGTGCTTATGTAGTTCATTCAAGATAACTAAGAAAACAAAATTAATTTCAGATCACCAAATCCAACAATTTCATTGGCTATACACATTTCTCCACAAGCCTATTCAACACCTTTTGTACATTGATTTGTACATCCCTGAATCTGCATACCATAACATCGGTATAAAGACTAGGGTTAAAAAAACTAGGTCTTTACTGCACCTAGCTTTTCCGAAAGTAGCCATAATGCGTAATGTAGTGATACTAGTTACCCCTAGCATCGAATACTCATTACGCCCTAATCATGCCTATGTTGTAGGTACCTACAGATAGTCCTTTTCCCATGCCGGGAATGCAACAAGCTACATTACATCAGGTTGGTAATCTGCATTTAGTGCACAATTCTAGTTTTTAATGTACAGTTCCGGCCTTTCCCTCGCATGGCAGGTTACTAAAGTGAACTCCTCTCACCATCTAGTACCTACTCATTTTCACGCCATAAGCAGGCCTATGTTGTAGGTACCTACGGATAGTCCCTTTACATGCAAGGAATGCGACAAGCTAGCTTTAGCAGGAGGTAATGTGCACTTACTGCACAATTCCAGTTTTTAATCTGCAGTTCCGGGCTTTCCCTCGCGAGCCAGATTACTAACGCCAACAAGTCTCCTCTCGCGCGCTTGACGAAGAAAGCGAGCGAGAGAAGAGAGAGAAGAGAAAGAGAGAGGACGAGGAAGAGAGGAAAAGAGCGCTCGCTCGTTCGCGTTGTTGCGTTTGAAAGATCACGGGATTGTAGCAATTTGATGCTGTTTTTTTTCTCCCTCCCTCTGCAAGTTCGTTTTGTAGTTTGGTAGAGCTTTTTTCGGTTTTTTTCGAAGTTTGGACTTATCGATGAGATGCCGGGACGAGGGCGCTAGAACTGTGTGTTTTTCGCAATGAGATAAGACATGGATTTTTCGCAATGCTGTCTGTAGTTGACAAGAAGCTGCTGCTTTTAAGTGCTGCTCTGATGTGCAAAATGTGGTACCTAATACGCGTAGCATTTTGTTTGCAACTGGACTAGAAGCTAGAAAGATTTATCTTGTCGATGTGCGGGAGTAACCAGTAGGACTCCAAACAGGTGAGACTATGATCTTTTGTTGTTTTTATAAGGACTTGTTAGATTGTGCAGTAGGCGGGGTGAAGCCCCGGGAACAGGTGTGCAAGTACTTTATGGTGCCTGCACTGGAAGGAGAAATTTTCATGGAAGTTTTGTGACCTGTCGCTGTGAAGGAAATGCGTCGATTTGCAATGTTGTATATTGCAAGAACTTTCTGCAAGAAATTTGTAGTCGTAGGCTTGTAGAAGTCGGCGTTGCAGCATTCTGGCACGCTTGTTTCTTTACGGCAGAACAGTGCAAGAACGGTTGTTGGCGTTCCCGCAACAGATCAGTTGCAGGAGGTTTCTGGGATGTTGTTTGAACCAGTACAGCTCTAGCAGCCTTCCAGTTTTGTTTCCTTTTTTTCCATTCCATAGCTTCTTCTCGTGGGAACAATGCCAAGAGTATGGCGCAAGGGCAGCTGAGCTACTGGCGGCGGTTTTGGACGCAGAGCTTCTCATTTGCATATGTACCATTATGCTGCTCTACTGAAGCTGTTCGTGAACGAAGCAAGGCCAGGAACACTTTGCAGGAAGAAGCCTTGGCAGTGCAGTATGTAAAGGAAGAAGAAAGACTTTGAAAGGTTCTATATCAGGAGTCTAGTCCGTTTGTAGATTTGATCAGGAATGTTGCAAAACCTCAGGCCATTTTCCTGAGGAAGAAGTCGCCGGTAGTCATCGACGACGAAGGGATTTGTTGTCGAGATTGAGTCATTCTTCTCGCACAATGCGAAACCATGGCTGGGAACTGCCGTATCATCCTCTGCAGGTAAGTCTGACCATTCGGCAGCACCATATAACCAAAACCTCCTGTACACAGTAAACAAGAAAGCTTCCATGCAAATCACGATTTGTACTACTAGAGGCTTTGGTCCTATGAGAGACAATATGAGAACAGGTCTCAGAGAGAATGATCCCTTTTGGTGTCCTTCAGGCTGCACGTTGAATAATATTGGATAGCCTGATGTGTATGATTTATTCTAGGAATTGACAATCACAAGTTCTGTGCTTCTTTTTTGAATTTGTGCAGACAGTGGCAGTTGCAGTGTTTGCTGGATTAGCTTTCTCCTTCTATGTGTTCTTCATTCCTTTTGTGGGAAACAGAATCTTGAAGTTCCACATTTATGCAGTGTTTTCCCCTGTGGTGAGCAATCTGTGCTTTTTTGGTACATGAGACTTGTACATTGTGCTACATGAAGGAACCAATGCTACATGATAGACTTTTGAGAAATGGGTGTGAATTGAAGTTGCATGTGGCCATTGTCAAGCACCATTTTGTATTGTATGGGTGAATGGGTTTAAGCTTTCAAAAACCTTTGTCTTTGTGTTGCCCACAACTCCTCCCTCAATGGAGTGGAGGTTTCTAGCGCAAGTTCATTTAGTGGGTGCAAATCGTTTTTGGTTGACAAGAGATGGTTCAAGCCTTTATAATCTTTTGTGGCCTCTGTACAGATTTCAGAATAGTGACATGTGGTTTTTTCCTGCACAGGTTCTTGCTGTTGTGATTTTGTATGTTCGGTGTGCAGCATGTGATCCAGCTGATCCAGGTGTGCACCGGTTGAGACAACAAGCTGCCTCCCAGTCAAAGAAAGTGGCAGTATCCAAAGGCAAGCCTGCCAAAGAGTTCACAAGTAGTGATACTGGTGTAGAGCAATTGCAGGATGAGTCTGACCGAAGCTTACCTTCTACCTTCCCCTTGAAGAGCGAGGAGACAAATGCAGTCAGGGGTGTCTGTAGCTATCTGGGGGTTTGCCTTCATCATTTAGTTTGTAAAAAGCAACAACAGTCGGAAAAGGTGAATGCTGGAGAGCAATTACTCTATTGTAGCATCTGTGATGCAGAGGTGAGCAACTCAGCAGGCATTGTTATATTGTAGCATCTAGTAATGAAGAAAGATGTTGTGAATTCATTTAGCTTCAGATACAACTCAGGTAAGGGGAAACAAGAAGTGATATAGACCAGTCCTGATAATATGAGGCCTGGATTTTTGAGCAGATCTCAAAGAATAGCAAGCATTGCAGAGCTTGTGATAAGTGTGTGCAAGGGTTTGATCATCACTGCCGGGTATGAGTCCAAACAAATTTGGAATTTGGAAGTTTTCCTGTGCAATGCTCCCCCTACATCCAACTACAATTTTCTGGAAAGCAAGGAGATGATGGAATGTAACACTTTGGACAGAGCTTTTGTAAGTCAAAAAGTGTTCTGATGACATTCTTATGACTTGTGAGAACAGTGGCTTAATAACTGCGTGGGAAAGAAGAACTACACGATATTTGTGGCATTAATGGTCTCATGTCTCCTATTGGTAAGAGATTCCCATTCTCATTCTCATTCTTATTCCCATTCCTCAGTGGCATGTGTTCGAGAACTCACCAGCCAGACCCCTTACACTTATGATAGCACAGTTCAGAAGCGTAACTGGAAGAGTGTTTGTTCATGAGATAAGCGCATGGAGGTACAAATTAGGTAGATTGATGAATATTGCTGGGTTCTGGTGGCTGTTGACGATATTCCCTGACTAAACTTTGGATGTGGTGATTTGTAATGTGCAGCTTGTAATTGTATGGGCGACAGGGATTCTCGTACTTGTGCGTTGCTTTTCTCATAGAGAAATTTTTGACAAAGACATTGCAGCATGCCTTGGCAGCAGTTTCTCACGAGTGCCTTATATCACTGTAGTGGTCTGTGGCTTAACTTCTTGGATGTTTTTACTGCATATTACAGATCTGATGGGGAAAATTTTTCTGGTTTACACTGCCTTCAATTTCTAGGATAATTTAGCATGAGCACCCCTGTGTGGTTTGACCAGAAACACTTGCGTCCTGCAGGTATCACTCACATTATTGGCACTTTCAGCAACAGTGCCTCTAACTCAACTATTCTTCTTTCATGTAATCCTTATTCACAAGGTGGGATAACCTTTTTTATGAGAGTCTCCTTGTCTTGTTTTGGCAACACAGTATTTTCCAACTGGTCTTGAACTAGTTGAGGTTACTGTTTAGCTACACTAGGACTCTAAGGAGGTTGGAAATGGTTTCTGATTTTTGATGAAATTTCCAAGCTGATGTAGAATCACTGCATACATCAACTTTCTTCATGATAATGACTAGTTTTTTTACAGGAGATTGTGCCCCATCTGTGCGTCCTCCAAATCTATTCTCTGAACTGAAATCCTTGTGGAGACTCTATGCAGGGCCTTACAACATATGATTACATTTTGGCCATAAGAGATCAGGGTCGAGGATTTGGGGAAGGAGATGGTTTAAACAGTATGATGTCATCTCCTGCTAGTTCAACTGTAACAGGGGTGAGTGGCTACAGCTCATCTGGTGCCCTGGCTCTGCAACAAGGTGTGTTCTGCACACCGCCACGCATGTTTGTGGAGCATCAACAGGTATGTGGAAGACAAATTACTTCCTTTGAATCCAGCAGTGTCTTATTCAGGGGAGAGATCCCAATGCTTTCCTTTGCGCATTTGCTTGGTCATTTTCTCCTGGTCTGGCTGGTTAAATCTAAGAATGTTCTGGATGAGGTCATTTTATGTGAATCTGGTGTAAGTGCTCCACATTTAAAAAATAGGATGGGTTTTGTCTGGTTGGAACAGACTGTACTTCCTTACAGTATTGATTTGGAAGCTAGTGGTGGAAAGCCAGCGAAACAAGGTGCAGGCACAGTGGAGGAACAAAAGAAGATACCTGTAGGAATTAATCCCTGGAAGCTGGCTCGCATCAGTACAGATGAAGCTCTAAGAGCAGCAGCACGTGCTCGTGAAAGTTCATCTATTGTGTGGCCCACCAGAGATGCTCCAGGCTCTTTACATGTTACAGAGACAGAGGAGAGTGGTGTGGACAGCAGCCACAGTGCAAGTGGGGAGATTACGGTTGTTGGTGGTCGACAAGTTCGGAGGAAACATGATGTTTCTTATCCATCTGGGAAAGAGCGCTGGCTGATGTTGGAGGAGCGCCGAGATAAGAACATGATATCCAGCAGAACTGCAGGGCCTCCCTTTGGACACAGAATTAGTCAGAAACCAAGGTCTCCACTTGCTGTGCGCCATAAGCAGATGCTTTTCAAATGCAGTCCCAGCAGATTTTCTGGTGAATTTAGACCTTACTCTGGAGGCACATATGCTGGGAGCTCATACTCTGGGAGCCATATGGCTTCTCCTGATGTATTCCCAGATTCTCCTGACCTCCAGTCGCTACCCCAAGTGCTCTTAGCAAAGTCACTTGCCCCTAATTGTGGACTGGGTAAGGTGTTGTTGGAAAGATCTAGAAGTGATGGTTATGAGGCATCCATGGGAGACAGTGGTGATGAAAATGGTGAGCAATGCCAGCAGCCTAGCCAGGAATGGAATGATGCCAACCTTATGACTTCATCAATAAGTGCAACTGAGAAGGTTGCCACTTGGGAGGAGAGCCTGGAGGATGATTTGATGCCAAGGGGGAGCTTGGGGTCAAGAAGCTTGGGCTCTAAAGGTTCAAGAAGTTCCAAGGCTGAGAGCTCTGGAGGTAAAGAGCATACCTTTTGGTTTTCAATGTATTCTCACAGGGTTGTGTTTGAGGTCATGTGTAATTGAGATTGCGAAGTCCCGAAGTCTATCTGTTACAATATTGATGCCGTGGATACTCCAGGTGGATCCAGAGCTGAAGCCAACATTCTGAAGCATGTGAAGAAGGAATGGCAAGAGCTTTCAGATGGACTCTCAGTCTCTTCAAACAACAGCAACAGCTCTTCACCAACCTGTTACAACTCTCCACTGAGGAATTCATCTGATTTTCAGGTGACAGGAGACAGCAGTAGCCAGTATAAAACCCCTGATGAGAATCAAGCTGTCTCTGTGTATGATGGTCCTTCCACATCTTTGCCTTCCAAAGCCATGTCAGGAACAAAATCTTTACTTTCAACTCAAAGGCTCATGGACAGCATTCTGCGGTTCAAACGGGCTCTGCCTTCATCAAAGAGCAACAATGCACTCTTTGAGCCAACTGCTTGAGTTGCAAGAGCTTTATAATGTTCACTCTTGCATTTCAAGGAGTTGGTTTACTTACCAGTTTTTCCTCTAGTAGGTGTGCCAGTTTTGCATGCTACGGTTCTCAGAAGAGAGTCAGGGATGTTATTTTTTTCCTTCTGTTTGGAGTAATAGATGGTACTATCAACTGGTGCTGTATTGTTGCCATGTGCCCACCATGACAAACCATTGCAGTGCTGACATGTGTGCAACTTGTTCATTGTGCCTCAGCAAAGGTGGGAATTTGAATGTATCCCTGGGATACGGGTTGCACTTCCAACATTAGTACAGAATTGAGAGATGCCTCTTGTCCCTTCAAAGTCTAATCTCCTCTCTTTTGCCGAGCTCATGAAATTGTGCAGATTGTATTTGCTGTGTGACTGCTTGGGTTCCTCGATTTCATGTCAGATATGTACGCACAGGCTTGGGTGTTGTGGAGTAGGTTGGAATATGGGTATTGGAGTAGGTTTTGCCATGGAGCTGGACAATCAAATGCATGGAGATCTCAACCAACACTTTGGTTAGTAAACTTTGCAAAAATTCATTTTGCTTGATGAGGCGAATAAATTTGTGCCATGCTTAAGAATGTTTGTTGTGTACAACTAGATGTGAAAACATGGGTTAACGTGGATGTTACATTCTTCATCATATTATTTGTTTGCAATTACACACCAAATGTCACAACATTTTCAAATTTAACACCATGATATCTCAAGAGAAAACAATTGACACATAATAGAAAAGGCTAATTGGCTAGTAAAACCGACTACTTGTTCTAATAAAAAATTTCAAATGAGTTTTGGTTCCAGTTCGAGTTCCACACATCAAACAGAATCAGAAACTCAGTTCTAGGTTCAGTTCTTAAAAATCTTGCTAACTTTTCTTTGTCAAAAAGTTTCAATTACATTGCAAAGGATGCAAAGTATCCACCATCTTAAGTTGGGTGGTCACCATAGGTCTAACTACTTCTCTACTTCCATCCATTCAGGACACAACCCCATCACCATGGCTGCCCTATTACAGGCAGTTGGTTGTTGAAGATTATATCTACTTGAAGTTGAGCTCATAGTTGTATAACAATGAGCTTGAAGTTGAGAAGATTTTAACATCTACTTGGTCCTAACCAGACATCCTTTAAGCTTTCCCCCTTTTTTTTCCTCTCCTTATTCCTTTGGACATTTTTGGATTTTGCAGTGTGTTTATAAATAAAGTTTTGCTGGGTTTAAAATTAAAAAAAAAACCGACCCAGACAATCAAGGTAGTTTTCATTTGGTTTTGTAACTTGATTGTATTAATATTGGAATTTGATTTAATTATCTAAAGAATTAAAATATATAATTTATTAGGTTAGGTGATGAGATGTCAAAAAATAATTATGTTAATGTATGATTCATTAAGATTATGGTGAATAATGTGCATGACCCAAATGAGACGATTTGTTAGGAAAAACATCCCATAATTTTAAAAGTTGAATGTAAAATTGGAAAACTCATTTATCAAATTGATCAAAACTAAATGACTCATTTTGAAAGTCATCTCATAATTTAGTGTGCATAATTAGAACCAAATGAGTCAATAAAAAAATCATTTCATAATGTAATTTACATGATAAGGCACATGCTGAGTCACCTAAGGTGTAAGACTTTTATAACATTTTTAATATATTTTTCTAATGATGAGTCATATCGTGAATTGCTTACGACTTAAGGTTGTAAGAACTTTCCAATTTGATTTTCTATTATTTAGTATATAAATGAATGTTTGACACTAATTAAGAATATTTTCATTTGATTAAAATGAAGTTTGTTGTAAAGCATTTGAAATTTCATAAATAAACTTGAGGATTAAAAATTAACAAATTGTTGAAAAAATATGCAATGTTTTTATGTGTAATTTTGTGAATGTAAAATCCATGATAGAAATGATGAGTATGATATATTAAATATGAATAGAAGATAAATATGTGAATAAATGTTTATAAAACTATATATATATATATATGCTCATAGTTATATAACAAAAATACATAATTTCAATCCTTCAACTACTTTTTTTGGGTCACAATATCACATTTTGAGAACGACTCATCAAGTGTTGTATAATATGAAATGGGCCTCATAACAAATTATGCCCAAAAATGCAACACATTTGACAAGGCCACTCACAATTCCATTAAATGGCAACAGGTGTTTCCATGGTCTCTTCCAAAGTGTAACTGGCTTCCTTGTTGTGGATTCAAACTTCAATTGCATTCTCCACCATCAAACCAAATTAAAATGGGACAC
>Ga0116228_10005632_pt1 | contig 11155 bp, 1 predicted proteins | sample S1TSphfallax_2_FD_89694 | JGI IMG/M metagenome (GOLD analysis project Ga0116228, IMG submission 89694) | Host-associated microbial communities from peat moss isolated from Minnesota, USA - S1T2_Fc - Sphagnum fallax MG | ecosystem: Host-associated > Plants > Peat moss > Unclassified | place: USA... | reverse complement strand
TTTACTTTTTAAAAATATTCAATAATGTACATAATTACATTTATTTCCTTTTGAAAGTTTAAAATCATTTGAACAAAAAAAAAGTTGAATATCATTATTCAATAACATTTCAATGACCATTATTTTGGAAAAAAAAAAATTTTAATAAATGGATTTATTTTTGTTAATATAATAATAGTACCTATGTTAAACTACTTTCAATTATTATATGACTATTTTTTTATTAATTTAAATTATTTCACCTTACATTAGTTCCGGTTATTTATGGCTATTCTAAATTACTTTTGGTTATGTTTGGTTATTTCACCCTCGGCTACTTTTGGTTATTTTAAATTATTTTTGGCTATTTTAACTTATTTCACCTTAAGCTATTTTTAATTATTGTAAGTTTTTTTGTTATTCTATGTTATTTTTGGCTATTGTAGATTATTTCAATTTAGACTACTTGTAGTTATTAAAAATTACTTTTTGTTATTTTAATTTATTTCACCTTAGGTTATTTTCAACTATTGTAAGTTTTTTTAATCTATTTTATGTTATTTTTGGCTATTGTAAATTATTTCAATTTATACTACTTGTAGTTATTATAAGTTACTTTTGGCTATTGAAAATTATTTCACTTTAAGTTATTTTTGTTTATTATAAATTATTTCACTTTAGATTATTTTTGGTAATCCTAAGCAATTATAATATATGGCTATTGGTTGTTCTTTTATTAATGTTATTAATGGTTATTAATGGCTATTCGTACTTATTTTATTTGTGGGTATTAATGATTTTTAGTGGTTATTTTATTAATAGTTATTGATGGTTATTCTATTAATGGCCATTAGTAATTATTCTATTGGTGGTTATTCGTGGTTATTTTATTGGTGGCTATTAGTGGTTATTATATGAATGGTTACTGGTGGCTATTATATTAATGGCTACTGGTGGTTATTCTATTAATGGTTATTTGTGGTTATTTTATTAATGGCTACGCGTGGTTATTCTATTAATGGTTATTTGTGGTTATTTTATTAATGGTTATTCGTGATTATTCTATTAATGGCTATTTGTGGTTATTTTATTAATGGCTACTCGTGGTTATTCTATTAATGGCTATTTGTGGTTATTTTATTAATGGATACTCGTGGTTATTCTATTAATGGTTATTCGTGATTAATGTATTAATGGCTATTGGTGGTTATTATATTAATGATTATTCGTGATTAATGTATTAATGGTTGTTGGTGGCTATTTTATTAATGGCTACTGGTGACTATTCTATTAATGGCTATTCGTGATTAATGTATTAATGGCTATTGGTGGTTATTATATTAATGATTATTCATGATTAATGTATTAATGATTGTTGGTGGCTATTTTATTAATGGTTATTCGTGGTTATACTATTAATGGCTACTGGTGGCTATTCTATTAATGACTATTTGTGGTTATACTATTAATGGCTACTGGTGGCTATTCTATTAATGGCTATTCGTGGTTATACTATTAATGGCTACTGGTGGCTATTCTATTAATGACTATTCGTGGTTATACTATTAATGGCTACTGGTGGCTATTCTATTAATGGCTATTCGTGGTTATTCTATTAATGGCTACTGGTGGTTATTATATTAATGATTATTCATGATTAATGTATTAATGGCTAGTGGTGGCTATTCTATTAATGACTATTCGTGGTTATTCTATTAATGGCTACTGGTGGCTATTCTATTAATGACTATTCGTGGTTATACTATTAATGGCTACTGGTGGCTATTCTATTAATGGTTATTCGTGGTTATATTATTAATGGCTACTCGTGGTTATATTATTAATGGCCACTGGTGGCTATTCTATTAATGACTATTCGTGGTTATACTATTAATGGCTACTGGTGGCTATTCTATTAATGGCTATTCGTGGTTATACTATTAATGGCTACTGGTGGCTATTCTATTAATGACTATTCGTGGTTGTACTATTAATGGCTACTGGTGGCTATTCTATTAATGGCTATTCGTGGTTATACTATTAATGGTTATTGGTGGCTATTCTATTAATGGCTATTCGTGGTTATACTATTAATGGCTATTGGTGGCTATTCTATTAATGGCTATTCGTGGTTATTCTATTAATGGCTACTAGTGGTTATTCTATTAATGGTTATTCGTGATCAATGTATTAATGGCTATTGGTGGTTATTATATTAATAATTATTCGTGATTAATGTATTAATGGTTGTTAGTGGCTATTTTATTGATGGCTACTAGTGGATATTCTATTAATGGTTATTCGTGTTTATTCTATTAATGCCTACTTGTGGTTATTCTATTAATGGATATTTGTGACTAATGTATTAATGGTGATTGGTGGCTATTCTATTAATGGCTATTAATGATTATTCCATTGTAAGCCATTGGTGGTTATTAATGGTTATTTTATTAATGGTTATTAATGGTTATTATATTATAAGTTATTGTTGGTTATTATATGTTATATTACTGGTGATTGTTGTATTATAAATTATTGTTTGATATTCTATGTTATAATATCATAGGCTATTGGTAGTTATTATATTGTAAGGTATTTAAAATTATTTTTCATAGGTTATTATTTTATATTCTAAGTTATTTTGACCTTAGGTCATTATATTTTGTTTTAGATTATTTTTAAATTATTATGCTTTGGATAAAATAAGTTATAATAACATTAAGTAGAATGACTTTGAATAATTTAAAGTATAACTTGAAATAACATTATTAATTTAAAATAAAATAACCTAAGGTATAGCCTAAAATTAGTTGAATAATTTAATTTTAAATAATTTAAAAGCTTATAATAAACTAGTTAAGATATTTTAAGGTAAATTAACATATAATAATTTAGAGTACAATAATTTATAATAACTTATAATAACATAAAATATAAGTTAGAATAACTAAAGTAGCTTAAAATAATATAGGGTATATCATAACGTAACATAAATATAATATTTTAAAAAACATAAAAATAAACATATTTGTTATAATAAATTGTAGTAGTGATTATGTTAACCAGAAATGAAACCTGATGTCTACATATTGATATTATAATGAAATAACTTTCAAAAGGTGAAATCAGGAAAGTGCAATGAAATTATTTCACTTTTAAGATCCCATAGTGATTTAAGCTAGTAAATTACACCCCACTTTGGTAGCAATGATTTCATTAACCTTTTCAGGTTGTTTGAAAACTAAATTATCATATTCTATTATGATTTGAATTTTCCATCCCATGATTTTATAATGGAAATCATATGAAAATTGTTATTTCATTAATTCTTTTTTTTTTCCCCATGGATGTTGTGCCTTTAAAACACATATGATGCATGTACAAATAGGATGAAATATTTTTTAAATGAAAAAAATAAAATTTAATTTAACCAAAATTTAATTTATTTTAGTTAGCCAAGTTTAAACCTTTTTTGTTTAACCAAAGCTCACCAATTTTTTAATTTAACAAAAATCTAACCATTTTAATTTATTTAACCAAGGTTTTCCATTTTTTTAATGTAACCAAAGTTTTTTTTTTTTTGTTTAATCAAAGTTAATCAATTTTTAAAATTTAACCAAAGTTTAACCTTTATTTTGTTGAACCAAATTTAGTCAATTTTTAATTTAACCAAATTTTAACAAATGTTAAACAAAAAAAAATTATAGCTAAGGTAGAAACAAGTTTTAATTTAAACATGGTTGAACCAAATTTTTGTCTTGTCGAATTTTAGTTAGTCAAAGTTGGCCCAAATTTTAAATTATACAATGTGTAATACCCTATATTTAACCAAACTTTAACCAAGCTTAAATGTTTTACATAATCGATTTTAAAAATTAAAAAGGAAGACAAAATATATGGAATATATTTTATAGTTGCACCTTAGTGACAAATTAAGTTGTAATTAAATTGTGACTAACATTACAAGGAATTTGCAAATAAACAATTCGATTTATAACAACTAATTTTTAGTGTTAATTATCACATGCAATTTCTTACAAGGTCTAGTCATTTTGAACAAATTGCATAAAATTCTAATCATAAAGGCAAAAAGTGGCACCAAGTTGCAATGGTAATCGCATAAAGATTTTACTTACATGAAATTTTCATCCATCCAAACCAACTTACATGGCATCGTCATTTTGTGACTAATTTTATGACTCAACAATGTAATTGAATTATTTACATTTATTTAAATATTTAGATATTATTATTCTTTTATATGTATATTTGTATTATTGTTAATTTCGTAAAGTTCAACTTTGACCACGTTGATATGTGTCATTACATAGGTTAGGCTTAAAATTTTAGTTTAGGTTATTAAATAGGCCACATATTATGCTTACTTAAATTACTTACTCCACTATAATATTTCCACCTGCGTAGATAGGGAAAATTCAATCAACATTCCAACATTGATCACAACCCATGTGATTTGTGAGACTTGATCTTTGAACCTCAAGGAGGGAAATCAACTTCTTTACCATTAAGCCACTTGACTTGTTGTGCCAAAAAAATTATGTACATTCTATTTAAATTACTTCCTTTAAAACATTAAACAAAACATCATTTTTTATCTTTAGTATTTTATTACAATTTTGTCCAAATGACAAGATTAAATATTTTATTACAATTTTGTCCAAATGACAAGATTAAAAAAAAAAATTTCCCAATAATGTACACAAATATATATGTTTCCTCTTTAAAATATAAATTGTTTTGAAAATATAAATTTTTGAATTTCATTATTCAATACAATTTCAATGACCATTCCATGGAAAAAATAGATTCAATCACATGATTTATAAATGGATAATAAAAATAGATAAATAAATAAATAAAATTCATATCTTGAACCTTCATTTGATTCAAATTATATATATATTGTATATCATATTTTACCAATAGAATGCAATTAAATGTGTGATATACATCACATACATAATTTATAAAGGATCATAAATAAAATTTCGTAAAAATATAATAAAATATTTTTTATTAACTATATTATATTTAATATTGAAGTTTAATCTAGATATCAATTTTAATTTTTAAATATTAAGTAATGCCATGTAATTAATTGATTTTATGGAATTATAAATTTTATTATTTTTACACATATAATCATATATATTAATTCAGTAAGTCTCTGTGCTATGACGGGGGTTTTGGGGGTGAGGGAAGGGAGAGGCCGGTGAAGCAGCGGGTGATTTTTTCAAAATTTCCGTTAATTCAATTAGTCTATCTATCGAGGTCCTGAAACCCAGATCCCAAATTGTAAAAGTAAAATAACCGCCCAAAAACCTGCCTGGCTCCTCTTTTCCGGGTTTTTGTGAAACCCGACAATTCTATGAGGTTTTTTTGAAATAACCAGAACTGGCAACAGTTCTTTGATTCTGAATTTTAATTCTTTTAATTCCCATTTTACAAATACCTAGACGTGGAGGTTATTCAACATATCAAATAACCGCCCAACACTGCTTATATAATTTTGCTTATATAATAGAAATATCCGTCAAAATGATGCCTTGGGGGAGGGGGGGGAGAGGGGGGCTTCTTTCAACCCCAACCTTTTTTTCGATCTCTAAAAACATGATTGAATGCACCAAAAGATTCTAAAATATTTTATAGTTGGAGTACACAGACAAAACAATAACAAGAGTTATTAATTGGTTGAAACAATTAACGAGTACCCACTAGTATCTAAATGTTTACTTAAATTTATGATAATTTTTTTAATGTATATATTATATATATCAAACCTCAATTTGATTTTTAAAATTATATTATACAATTTTGTTATGATATATTATAATTATATCATCATGATGTAATTTATATGTATGATATATAACTTATTCACTATATAATTTTTATAAATCGGTCATAAATTACCTACTACCTAGCCTATTCAATAATAGATTACATTGCCTACCTAATTAAGTAATTAATTCAAATAATTCACATATATCAACATGATAAAATACCTATTACTTAAACCCGTACATATGACCTACTACCTACTTACTACCTAATATTTATCCTACTTATTTCCTATTTAATAGATTAATTGCATAGTTTACCTAATTAATTAACTTGCTAGCTAAACCCTAACCTATTTAATAAATAAACTGGATAGCCTAATTAAATAAATAATATATTTTTTTTAATCACATATCCACATGATAAAATACCTACTACTATTGCCTACTACCTATTATTTTATAAATAATACCTAGCCTACCTAATTGAAAAATAGTATGACATATTAACATGGTAGAATACATATTGTTTAACCACATACATATTATCTATTACATAGTTAACCTTATTTCTACCATTAATTGCTATGGGTCTCCTATAATTTTCACAAATCCACCAAATATTATTACACATTTAATGGTTAGTTCATTGAAAAAAGTTAGGGGAAAACGATTAAACCACTAAATCTAGGCATTTCAATGGTCAACTTTTTTTAAAAACATTTAATTACATGTGCATTTGTGACTAAAATTAATAGTCCTAATGAAGTTGAAAAGATGTTATGCAATGTCCAATGGCTTATGAACCACCTTTAAAATCACATAAACAATTAGATTTTCATATATTTTGGGATGCCACTAAAAAAGGAAATATATATAAATGCATTTTTCATTTTCATTTGCTTATTTGATTTACTATTTATCCACCCTAATTATTTCCAAAATTTCAATGAATTAAAAACAAGGGTGGCTGATTAAATCTCACCTTGGATGATAATTGGGTGGTATTTTGTATAATTTGAATCCTATATATTTAAAAATAATAAAATTTCAAAATGTAAATCCTTATTTCTTTTTTATCATTTCATTGTAATTAGTAATGCATAATAATGCATAGCCCAAGTTTTGTAAACTATATAAAAAGGTGCATTTTACATCATTAAAATAACCCAATAAATTTTGAAAGCAAATGCCATCTAGGATGAACTAATCAAAATGGAGTGACCTTAAGGTTAAACCAAAAAAAAATTCAAAATTAACTACATGTTTAACCTACCCACCTACCTAATTAACATCGATAAATAGGTATTTATTACCTACATACTTTATATACCTACTTACATTCCTACCAAACTAAATGTTTTTATATATAATTGAAAACAAAATCTGAAATAATTATGGATACACAAATTGAATGTCTTATATTTTTCACCAAGATTGCATTAAAAAATTAGAATTTTTTTTTGTTGACACATGGCAACATATCATTTCATAATGCTCATTAAAAAAATGGCATGGTAATTACAAATGATAATACACATAAGATTGGTCAAAAGTTGAAACTATATTTTGTGGAAATTATTTTTCATCCATAATCCATGTCGTTTATGATTGTGGTTGCATGCAACTTGATTTTTGTGACTATAGAGTCTTAGTGGTATATGTTGCTTGTAACTAAAATTCAATTATAAACACTAATTGCAAAATGTAGTTTTTCTTCAATTAATCACCAAATCCATTGACCTAATTTGGTCCAAATTTGACGCCCCAAAATGTGATGTTACCATTATGAGAAATAATGTCTATTAAAAACACATTACCATGCAACTAGAGTTTCAAAACAATTAATATACAATTACATAACAATTAGAGCATGAAAATATATGTAATTAATAAATAAAATGTCACATTAAAAAATCAAGGAGTTGTAATGTAATTGTAACTTAGTTGCAAATGGGACACTTATACAATGTAATATAGATATCATACATATAGATGTAATGAATCATGTTTAATTTTTTAACAAATTGCACTTTAATTACATGTGACAACTACATTACCATTAATGTAAATGTAGCATCCAATCATTAACTAAGTTACAATTAATGTGCATTATCGACATACATGATCATGCCACATGTGTACATTTTCATTACCCATTAAATATAACATTTGTAATTAGTTGTCAACTATGATTTCCATTGATACAATTAGTTATGCCATTATGTTGTCACTATACAATTATTAAATTTTCACTATTTTGTAACTATTGTTCAATTGTTAATAAATTGATAAAAATCATATTTAATCCTTAATATTTAATAATATATTATTTTTTAATAACTTATTAAAATTTACACATTAATTAGTATTTAATTTACTTAATTATTATGAATTAATTAATTAGCCAAAATAATTAATAGTTATGACTTAATCAATTTCATTTAGATAATTTTTTTGTTAATTGACTCAAATAATTTATTTACTAATAATTAACTAGCTCATTAATTTCTAAAATTAGATTTATTAATAAAAATATTTAGCTCATATAATTAATTGTTAGTTAAAATTTCAGATAACTAATTACTTTAAATTAAGTTACTCAATAATAAATTTTAAAAATCAAATAATAAATGATCGCTTGTTTAAGTTTAAATAATCAATTTTCTGAAATTTAAAAATAAATTATATAAAATTACTAACTAACAAATTATCTGAATTAGATAGAGTAATTCAGATAATTAATTATTTGACAATTATGTCTTCTACCCAAATTCATAATTATTATTTAATATTTTTCAATAATTTATTCAATATTACCTTTTGATTTATATATATTTTTTTAAATTAGTATGATTTGATTGATTAGATTCGATAAATAACTATTAATATGAATTAATTGTATTAATTTAAATTATTAGTTTGTTAATTAATTTAGATAAGTAATTAAAAATTTGAAATTTAGGTAATAAATGATTAATTATCTGAATTAAAATATTTAGTTATAAGATAATTTTGATGATTAATTTTTTGAATTAGACTAATTAATTAAAAATCAAATTCAAAATATTAGTTGAAAATTTAATTATTGATAATTCATTTGCATATAATAAATAAATAATTACTTATTAAGGGGTCAAAACATGTAACTAAAAGCCAACAAGGGTGTTGGATGTTGGACATAATTAGTCAAAATAAAAAAATAAAAAATTTACAATTGAAAACCAAGGTAATCATGGCAAGTTAATCTTTTTTTTTTCCTCGTATGAATGTCAAGGAACTTAGAATGAAATTCATTTGATCCAATTTTAAATTTTGGTTTTAATCTAGAACGTTTAAAAATGTGGACCTACTACATGAAATGGAGTCAATTTTTCAAAGGACTATCAAAAGGACTCATATACTAAAATAATTTTCATTGAAAAAAAATAGATTATAATAACATATTAACTACACTAAAAAAACATTCATATTTTAAAAATGTGGAATTGTAAAACTTTAAAAAATCGAAGAATGTTTCAAACTTTCAAAGTTCCAAAAGTCTTTTACCACATATAAATGGGTTATAATGCACATGATGTATGAAGAAAAGTTATAATTTAAAGTATAAGAAAACTAAAAAATGTGAAAATTTAATTTTTGGTGATGATTTAAAATTTTGATGATTTAAAAAAATGAAACATTGAATTTGTAAATAATTTACACATTTTGAAATTTTCATATTTATTCCATAATGATGAACAAAAAAAATGTGATGCATTGGGAAATGTTTAAATATTTCATTTGCATATAAAAGTTATTGAAGTGTAAATGTCAAAAATGGCCTCGCATGAACCAATTGGACATCTGTAGCACAAGTTATGGCAAAAAGAAGGGTGGCAGTTTGACTCCCGACCATTAAAAGTTGGGAATCAACCCGACCTCGGTGTGTGCAGAGGGAATACGACACACCATTGAAAATCTCTCAACGAGGGCTACAAGTTTGTTTTAGACCTTATCTCAATCTAAGGTCTAAGCAAAGAGTTATGAACTGATAAAGTCCCGGGAGTCCAAACTAAGACAGTTTCAAGACTCCTCCTTGGGAGTTCTGGGACAAATAACCATTCAAATGTGGGTGTCGCGAAGTAATGCAAAGAATACTATATGGGGGAAGGTGATGGCTTCCCTCAAATTTAGGCCGTGCTGAGTTTTGTTAGTCCAATGTTGCCCATGGTTTGTTTTAGCACTCAGGGTGCTCCAGAATGTGAACTAATTAACTTGTTGGTTGGTTTGATGTAGGTGCGAGTGAGTAACTAAAGCTTGTCTCTCTTCCTAGTCCCATCTCGGAGCTTCAACACACCCCTCTACCCCTTTTAGTGATGAGAGTTGGGAACGTGCCTTTAAGTCCCCACAATTTCGTTGTTTTAAAAACCAAAGCCCACTTTGGGCCTAACTTGAAACTTGAGAGTGTGTCAATTTTTATTTATTGTGCATGGAAATTTGAATAAACATATCAAGGTCTTCAACCATTATGTAAAGGAAGGCAACAACAATCGTGCCATCCCCTATACAAATATCCTAATTACACTCAAAACTATCTTCCATGGTGGATGCAAATTGAAATTGTAAATCATATCACAAAGTCAAGAATCACCCAACAGTAGTCTCTACCCAACATTAAAAACCAACTAACATTTTGATTGTAAAATGGACATCTACAATTTTGTTAAGAATCACCCAACACTAATCTCTACCCAACATACAAAAAACCCACTAACATTTTAACATTTTGATTGTAAAATGGATATCTACAATTTTGTTTGAAATGAAAGGAGGCATCTTATGCCTAAGCTTTGTCAAAAAGCAAGGAACCTTTAGGCATACGGTGCCTATGTTGAGAGGTAGAAATTTTACAAGGGGGTTAAAGGTGCCCTTTGCATAGAGTATAAAAATACTAGTGGGTAATTATGGTGTGAAAAATTAATTTTTACCAATCTCTTATACCTACCACCCTCACACATTTTGTCAAATTACCCAAATGTGTCCTTTGGTCTTTTACCTAAAGAAGAAAGCAGATGAGACGGGCAGGGTAAAAAAAATTATAACCATCTGACCGTGGTTCACAGTTCAAACTTCAATCCCTGTCAGAAAATATTTAGTTGAGTTTTTTTTGGGAAATTATTAATCTTAAAAGAAAAATTTGCAGCCCTGGCAATAGCTTCGGCTCCAATTGACTCGGTCTCATCTGGTTCGGTGTTAGGCTCGGCAAATGTGCCTCCCTGGCTCAGATAAGGAGCTCCGGTAAAGAGGATAGCAAGGCATAGACGCGGATTCAGGTTCGTTTTAGGTCTGGGAGAGGCTTGGAAGAAAGGTTGGAGCTGGAGAAGCCATGGCGA
>Ga0116228_10005631_pt1 | contig 11155 bp, 9 predicted proteins | sample S1TSphfallax_2_FD_89694 | JGI IMG/M metagenome (GOLD analysis project Ga0116228, IMG submission 89694) | Host-associated microbial communities from peat moss isolated from Minnesota, USA - S1T2_Fc - Sphagnum fallax MG | ecosystem: Host-associated > Plants > Peat moss > Unclassified | place: USA... | reverse complement strand
TCGATCGGGCCGAAGGCCGGCGTCGAGATCGATTTCACGCTCGCGAAGTTCGACAAGATTATTTCGGAACTGCGCACCGGTACGTTCGAAGAAACGCTCGTCGATGAGGGCGGCTTCCGTAGCGTCGCGGAGCGCGTTCCGCTCGGCGTCGTCGGCGTCATCGGGCCGTTCAACTTTCCGCTCTACCTCTGCTTGCGCGCCGTGATTCCAGCGCTCGCATTCGGCAACGCCGTCGTGCTGAAGCCGGACCAGCAGACCGCGGTCGCCTCGGGCATTCTTACGGCAAAGCTCTTTGCCGAAGCCGGCGTTCCCGAAGGCGTCTTCCACGTTCTTCCGGGCGATGCGGAACCGGGCAAGGCGTTGACCTCGGATCCGAACGTTTCCATGATCGCGTTCACCGGTTCGAGCGCCGTCGGCAAATCGATCGGGAGCATCGCGGGCGGACATCTCAAGCGCGTGTCGCTCGAGCTCGGCGGCAACAGCCCGTTCATCGTTCTCGAAGATGCGGATATCGAAGGTGCGGCGCGCTGCGGTGCGTGGGGATCGTTCTTACATCAGGGACAGATCTGCATGGCCTCGAGCCGGCATCTCGTGCACGAGAAGATCGCGGTCGAATACGCGGCCGCGCTCACGAAGCATGCGGAGAACCTCGCGGTCGGCGATCCCGCCGGCGGTAACGTGCACCTCGGCCCGATCATCAACGACAAGCAAGTCGCGCGCGTCGAGCGCATCGTGAACGACACGGTCGCGAAGGGTGCGACGAAGACGACGGGCGGACGCCTCGAGGGCAACTACTTCCGCCCGACGGTGCTCACGAACGTGAAGCCCGGTATGGCCGCATTCGACGAAGAGATCTTCGGGCCGGTCGCGCCGATCACGACGTTCTCGAGCGACGAAGAAGCGATCGCGCTCGCAAACGGCACGGAATACGGACTCTCCGCATCGGTGCATTCGAAGTCGCTCGATCACGCGCGCAGCGTCGCGCGTCGCTTGCGCACCGGTATGGTACACATCAACGACCAAACGGTGAACGACGACGCGCGTGCGCCGTTCGGCGGCGTCGGTGCGTCGGGCAACGGCAGCCGTCAGGGCGGCCACGCATCGCTCGACGAGTACACCACGTGGCATTGGTCGACGGAACATGCCGAACCGCCGATGTACCCGTTCTAGCGAGACGCTCGGCGAGCGCGGTCAGGTGTAGAGTGCGAACTCTTCCTTGGCCGCGCTCATCACGTAATACGTCACCTGCGTGCGGTTGATCGTCACGACGCGCTTCATTTGATCCGATGGGGTCGAGAGCTCGACATCGAACCAGATGCCGTCCTTCGAATCGCGCGTGATCTCATCGACGAGCTTTCGCGCGCTCACCTCGTCCTTGCGGCGCACGAGGAAGTTCTTACCGCTCGTGAAGTGGATGTCGATATCGAACATGAGCTGCTCTTCTGCGCGACTGTACCCAAGCCCATGCTTACGGTCGCGACCGTACCTTGCGTAGCAGCGACATCGCCGGCCCTTCGATCGCGTGTGCGAGGGGTAAGAGCGTTCGTACGAACGCGTTCGGCTTGACGTAACCTTCGTCGATATCCCAGGCTGGGATAAAGACGCGGTAGCTCGTCTCGAAGCGATCCGACCAGCGCCGGACGCGCGCCTCATCGAAGCCGCGCGCGCGAAGCGCCGAGAGAACCGACGTATCGTCGGGCAGCGTGTTTGCGATCTCCACGAACTCGTCCGTCGTGATGCCGAGGCGCGTCAGGAGCGCGTAATCGACGGGCGAGTGTCCCACGAGGTACGTGCCGAGCGTTCCGGCACGGCTCATGCGCGCCTTGTCGCACAAGCGCGGCAGCCACTTGATCCCGTCGACTTCGACGTTCCAGCGGCGCGGGACGCGCGGTGCGGAGGTTTGCTGCATGAGGAGTTCACTTTCTGCGCGGCATGGATTCGTTCGCGCGTGCAGGAAAATCGACCCCGTCGCGAGCGCCCGTGGTCTAATGGATAAGGCACGAGTCTTCTAAACTCGAAGATGGGGGTTCGATTCCCTCCGGGCGCAGAGCGGCGGGAATGCGCGTGCCGCCTGCGAACTCAAGGCGGTCGGTTGGGCGTGGTGACTGTAGCTCAGTTGGTTAGAGCGCTGGACTGTGACTCCGGAGGCCGCGGGTTCGAGCCCCGTCAGTCACCCCAACGATCCGGTCGCTTCGCGGGCGAGCGCCGCTCCACGATCGCCTCGATGACGGTGCGATGAACGTGACGGTGCCATCCGGTTGCGCCTGCTCGCCGACATTCCGAGAGCGTGCTCCCATCACACGTGCGCGTCTCCACACGCGTGGGCTCCCGCGTTCCGCGCGGGGCCTTAAAGTCGAGCGTCCACGAGGCCGACACTACAAGGACGCGGGGGTCGGTTTGCCTTCGCCACCAGGGTGCCACTCGAGGGCGGAGCAATCCGGCGATCGTTCCCAGTCCATAACGGTTTTCGACTCGATCGCTCGCTCGCGGCGCGCGTAGCGTTGCTATTCGTTGCCTTCGTGTTGCCGGTCTCCGGCGCGGCGGCGCTCTTGATCGGGCAGCAGAGCGCGAGAATCGCGCTGACCGAACGGGAACGAGCGCACATCGCGTTCACCACGCAAGCGGTTGCCGTCGTTCAGAGCCTGCGAGAGCTTCGCGACCGGATGGAATTCGATCGCGATCCCGGGGTCGACGAGCGCGAAAATGTTGCCATGGCCCTCGATGCGCTCTCCGATTATAGTCGCGCGAACCCGGCGTCCACGGACCTCAGCTCGCGGCTCGCGCTCCTGCGCGGTGAATGGGACGCGGTCCCTGGCGGTGCCGACGGGGCCCCGGAAGTCGATCGTGCGCTCGCGACGGCATCGGGGCTCTTCGACGCGGTCAACGAGCCATCGATCCGCGCCTCGGAAGCCGACGCGGTGACCTCGGAACTCTTCGACGCCTATACGACGGAACTCCCGACGATTGCGGAGCGCATCGATCTCGCGAAGCTGACCCTGGTTCGCGCGATTCGAGAGAGCCGTAGTATCGTTGCCGATCGCATCGCGGCGGCGATCGCGACGGGCCAAGGCCGACACGCGTACGATATCGTGAAGAACGACGTCCAGAGCGCGCAAAGAGGCGGCCTCGACGCCTCGCAACTGACGGGCCACGTCGCGACGATCGGGACCGACTACGACGCGTTCATCGATCTCTCGCAGCGCACGAAGCTTCGCAGCGAGAACCCCGTTGCCGCGTCGCAGCAGATGCGGGCGGCCGGAGACCGCATCGTGGCCGACGTCTTCGAGACGGATGCCGCATTCGCCGCAACGATCGATCGACTGCTGGCGGAACGCGAGTTCGGCGAAAAACGTATGCTCGTCCTCATGCGGACCGAGGCGATTCTCGGCGTGCTCGTGGGCTTGTTCATCGTGGTGCTCATCTCGCGTACGATTCGCGACCGCGACCGGCGCGAACTCGATCGCGCGCAAACCGAAGCCGAACGTCTCGCGGGCGAGCTCGAACGGCAGCGCATGTTCGAGGATCTGGCGGTAACGGAGGCGCACTTCCGCGCCGTCTTCGATCGCTCGTCGATCGGCGTCGCGATCCTCGATCACGACGGAAACGTCTTGCGCAGTAATCGGGCACTACAAGACATGCTCGAAACCGTCGACGGCAAGAAAATCGGCGCGGACCATCCGTCGTTTGCGAGTCTGCTCGCAGGCGAGATCGAGTCGTTCACGACGGAGCTCGAATCGGGCAGCGAAAACGGACACGCGTGGGAGGTCACGCTTTCGCTCGTGCGCGACGACGACGGCGCCGCGCGCTTCGCGATCTCGATGCTCAAGGACATTACGGAACGCAAGCGCATCGACGACCGTCTCCGCCACGACGCATCGCACGATTCGCTTTCCGGGCTTCCGAATCGCGCCTATTTCTGCGAGCGCCTGCGCGAGGCGTTTTTCGGCGACCGTCCGCCCGAGGGAATACCCGCCGTCCTGTTCGTCGATCTCGACGAGTTCAAATTCGTCAACGATAGCCTCGGACATGCGGTGGGCGACAGCGTGCTCGTCGAAACGGGCCAGCGGTTGCGCGCGAACACGACGACCGGCGATTGCATCGCTCGCTTCGGCGGCGACGAATTCGCGGTTTTGCTCGACGGCCGGCGCACGCGGGAAGATCTCGAAGAGACGGTGCAACGGATCGGCCGATCTCTTGCGGAACCGCATACGGTCGACGGGCGCGAAATCTTCGTGACGGCCAGCATCGGCGTGGCCCTCGTGCACGGCAGCTACCGCACGGTCGAAGAGATCCTGCGCGACGCCGATACCGCGATGTACTATGCGAAGTCGACGGGCCGCGCGCGGTCCGCGGTTTTCGATGCGTCGATGCACGACCACGCGTCGCGCCGCCTCGACATCGCGACGCAGCTGCGCCGCGCCCTCGAACGCGAACAGTTCTATCTCGCCTATCAACCGGTCGTCTCGCTCGCAACGGGCGCGATCGAATCGTGCGAAGTCCTCCTGCGCTGGGAGAATCCGGATCTCGGGCTCGTGTCGCCGAGCGAGTTCATACCGATCGCCGAGGAACTCGGGCTGATCGTGCCGATCGGCCGATACGTCCTCGATCGGGCCTGCAAGCAATTCGCAGAGTGGAAAGAGCAGGGCATCCGCCATCCCGCGCGACTCTCCGTGAACGCATCGGTGCGCGAGATCGTGCAGACCGATTTCGTCGAGGCGGTCGAAGACGCGATCGCGCGCTACAAGATGAAACCGGGCGAACTGATCCTCGAGGTCACGGAGACGGCGATCCTCTCGAGTGGGAAGTTCTCCCACGGCGCGCTCGATCGCCTCAAGGCGGCCGGCGTCGGCCTCGCGATCGACGACTTCGGCACCGGCTACTCGTCGCTCCGGTATCTCCAGCAGTTCCCGTTCGACGCGCTGAAGATCGACCGCTCGTTCATCAGCGGCGCCGATGGCCGCCTCGCGAGCGAGCCGATCGTCACGATGTTGCTCACGCTCGCACGGTCGTGCGGCGTCGGCGTGATCGCCGAAGGCGTCGAGACGCCGTCGCAGGCCGCGCGCTTGCGCGCCCTCGGCTGCACGAGCGCGCAGGGCTACCTCTACGGCCGCCCGTGCCGAGCCGCCGCGCTCCCCGAACTCTTCCGCAGCGAAGAGAACTTCGCAAGCTAAGACGCGCCGCCTCGCGCGCTAGACGAAACAACGAGGCCGGCTCACCGTAGATGCGAAAACTACGCGCCTCGGGAGGGTTCGCCATGTCCGTTTGGTCCGCACTCGTTGTCTTTTTCATCGGCGCCGCGATTGCCGGGCCGCTCGTTCTTTCGGCGTGGCTGATGCGTCGTCGCGAATGCCCGCACTGCGGTGAGACGATCGAGCCGGATCCTGCGTTCGCCCGCATGATGGCCGGCCAGTAGCCGTCCGCCTGGCGGTCGCCGCGGATCTCCATGCGATCCGCGCGATCTACAATCAGGGCATCGAGGATCGCCGCGCGACGCTCGATTCGGATCCGAAGACCGACGACGACATTCGCGAGTGGTATGCGCGGCACGACGCGCGATACGTCGTCATCGTCGCGGAGCGCGCGGGGCGTATTACGGGATGGGCATGTCTTAGCCCGTACTCGCATCGCTGCGCGTATAACGGCGTTGCGGAACTCTCGGTCTACGTGGAGCGTGGCGCACGCGGATCGGGCGTGGGGTCGGAACTCTTAGCGGCGATCGAAGAGCATGCGCGACGCGGCGACTTTCATAAGATCGTGCTCTTCGCGCTCGCGATCAACGACGCGGGCGAGCGACTTTACGCCAAGATGGGATACCGTGACGTCGGTGTCTTTCGCGAGCAAGGTCGCCTCGACGGCCGCTATGTCGATGTCGTGGCGAAGGAGAAGATCGTGGAGCCGCGCGGCTAAGCGATTCGCCGTGCCGTGATGGCGAGCGCGACGGCGCTCGTCGCAACGCACGCCGCGAGCGTCGCGAGCGGATGGCGCGTCGCGTTCGCCGGATCGAGTGCCGGGAAGTGATTGACCGCGCCGAGATACCAGCCGACGAGCACGACGCCCTCGAACGGGAGCGGCGAGCGCGCGAGGGCGCCCAATGCGACGCCGACAGAAGTGGCCGCGAACGCGAGTGGCAGTAGTGCGACGATGCCGGCACCGCCGTCGCGTAATGCGAGTGCGGCAACCGGCACGGCGGCAACGAGAAAGCAGCTCGTGCTGCGCGCGAGCGCGCGGCGCCACGACGGGGTCGGTGTTGCGCGGAGAACGTCCTCGCAAGTCGCGCGCACGTCCATCACGGTCGCGAACGCGATCGGGCCGATCGGCCAGATCCACACGAGCGGTGCGACGATGCGCGCGAGTCCATCGGCGGGGGTCACGAGAGCGGCAATCGTTACGCCGATCATGCCTGCGAGCCAGTATGGTCCCGCCTCACCGAGCGTCGCACCGACTTCGGCGCGGAGAAGCGGGGGCAGCGGAACGAGCGCTACGAGACGCGCCGGCAGTTCGGCGAAGCGTCCGCCCGCACGCGGGCTCGTGCGGACCAGTGCGAACGACGAGATGGCAGTCGCGATGGCGATCGCAACGACGCTCCAAGCGGCGCGCACGCCAATCGCCGCTCCATTCCACGGGATGCCGACAAAGCGGAAGACGTGCTTCGACGGCATCGTCGAAAATCCGATCTCGACGTCGTTGCCGATCTTGACGTGCGGTTCTGCCGCGGCGAGACCGTGGAACAATGACGCCGTGAGCACGGACGTCCCGAGCGGATCGAGCGCCGTCGTTCCGTTGCCGGCGATCTGTTGCGGAATGGCGAAGAGCGCCGTCCACACGAAAAACCAGACGACACCGCCACCGATGCCGCGCAGGCCCGGTATTGCCGTGATCGCCATAGCGAGGCTCGCCGTGATCGCGCAAGCGGGGACCGTGACGACCGCGAACGGTAAGAGATAGGCGAGGAGATCGATCGAGCGATCTTCACCGCGCACCAGTTGCATCGCGATGGCCGCGACGACGAGCAATGCTGCGAACGCGACGAGAAGTGCGACGTTGCTCGACCACTTCCCGAGTGCGACGATCGCGCGCGGGAGTGGGGACGCGGCGACGATGTCATACGTGCCGTAGATTGCATCGCGCGATTGTGCCGGGCGTATTAAGAAGAAGCCGAACAAAGACAAAAACGTCATCGTCAGGACCGCGCTCGTCGTGCCCATCCACGAGCTATCGTAGATGCCGCGCCAGCCGCCGAGATTCACGGTCGAATACGCAGCAGAGCGATCGGGAACGAAGAGGTAGCCGAGCTCGAGAAGTGCCGCGACCACGATCAAGATTCCAAAGGTTCGCGTGCGCTCGAGGAGATCCGCGCGCGCGATGGCGACGATCGCGTTCACGCGACCTTCCCGATGTGCGCGAGGTACGCGGCTTCGAGCGACGCGTGCGCTCCCACGACGTCGGCTCGCGTGCCGTCCGCGACGATGCGTCCACGCGCCATCACGAGGATTCGATCGGCGCTGGATTCGAGGTCCGAGACGATGTGCGTGGAGAGGAGCACGATCCGATCGCGCCCGAGTGCCGAGATCAGATCGCGAAACCGGATGCGCTGCTCGGGGTCGAGGCCGACGGTCGGCTCGTCGACGATCAGCAGCTGCGGATCGCCGAGCAACGCGGAGGCGATGGCAACGCGTTGCCGATTGCCGCCGGATAGCGTTCCGAGAGGACGCCTCGCGACCGGGGCGAGATCGAGTGACTCGATCAGTTCGTCCGTCTGCTCTCGCGTGCGCCGCGCGTCGAGCCCTTTGAGAGCCGCGATATAGCGGAGGAATTCGCGTGCGTCGAGATGCGGATACACGCCGGCGTCTTGCGGCAGATACCCGAGCATCGTCCGCAGCGCCCGTGGGGTCCGTACGATATCGATTCCATCCCAATGGACGGTTCCGGCGCTCGGGCGGGCGACGGTCGCGAGGATCCGCATCAGCGAGGATTTGCCGGCACCGTTCGGGCCGACCAGGCCGACGATACCGTTTTTCAGATTGAACGACACGTCTTCAAGTGCCGTGGCTCCGCCGCGATATGTCTTGCCGACTGCGGAAACGTCGAGAGAATGCATCGCCGCCTATACGGCTGCGCGTGGTCTGGGTTTCGTTCGATGGCCAGGATGCCGAACGTTTAAGGAGCGGATCGGTTCGGTAAAGCGGGTGACAAGCGTGAAAATCACAGAATGTTTGGGCTGATATCCCCAGTTACGTTCCAGCTTCGTATGGTTCGGTAGGCGCCATGCGGCGCATCGCTCTGCTCGTGCTGTGCGATTCCGTGGATCGTGTCGGCGGCACCGAGTCCTATCTGTCGCGCGTCTTGCCGGCCCTCGTTGGGCGCGGCATCGACGTGCGGATCGCCGCGCGCCGCGTCGTCGAGCCCGACGCCTTCGGCTGCCCGGCGTCGCCGTTCGGTTGGGGAGGCGACGGCGAGCGATCGAACGCGGCTGCTGCCGGAGCGGTCGCGGAACTCATTCGTACGTGGTGCCCCGACGTGGTCGTGGCGTCGAACGTCTACGATGCGGCGGTCATGCGGGTCGCGCGGCTGGCGCCCTATTTGCTCGTCAGAGTCCACGATCATCGTCTGTTTTGCCCGCAGGGCGACCGACAATTCCCGCACGCACCGGCGCTGTGCACGAACGCCATGCGCGCGTCGACCTGCCTCGGGAACGCTCTCGTGCGCGGCTGCGCGGCCGGTGCCTCGCTCAAGACGCTTCACCTCGTGCGGGATCGAATCGCGTTGCGGGATGCCGCGCTACGCGCCGACCATTTCGTCACGGCATCCCATTTCATGGCCGGCCTCTGCACGCTCAACGGCGTCGCACCGGAACGTCTCTCGGTCGCGGTGCCGCCATATGGTAGCGACGTCGTCGCTACCGCGGCTCCGCGGCCCGCGCGCGATCGCGTGCTCTTTGCCGGGCGACTCGTTCGCGACAAGGGTTTGCGGTCGCTCATCGAGTCGCTCGCGAAACTCCCGAGCGAACGTCGTCCCGACCTCGCGGTCGCGGGAGAGGAAACGCGCGATTCTCAACCGTTGCCCGCGCTCGCCGCGCGGCTCGGCGTGCGGATGACGATGCTCGGCCAACTCGATTCGCGAGAGCTCAACGCGGCGATCGACGCATCGTCCCTCGTCGCGGTTCCATCGCTCTGGCCCGAGCCGTTCGGATTGATGGGTATCGAGGCGCAGGCTCGCGGGCGACCCGTGGTCGCCTACGACGTCGGCGGCATTTCGGAGTGGATGGGCGAGGCCGGCATTCTCGTGCCGCGCGGCGACGAGAGCGCGCTCGCGCGCGCCATCGCAACCGTCCTCGAACCCGCGCGCTGGCGAGCGTCTTCGTCGGCTGCCCTGCAGCAGGCGGCGGGTTATTCCATCGACGCGCATGTCGATTCGCTGCTCGACGTTTTCGCGCGCGAAGCTGAAAGGGAACCGGTCGTCTCGTAACCGCATGATCCTATCGATACACGTGCCGAAAACGGCCGGAAACTCTCTACGCGAAAGTCTCGCGGCGACGTACGGCGATCGCATGATGCGCGACTACGGCGACTGGGCCGGGTGCGACGTGCCCGAAGCGAACGAGCGCCGCGCGTCGCGCACGGTCGCGATGCGCGCTCGCGCGGCGGAGTTGCAAAGTAAATACGATGTGATCCACGGCCACTTCATCGCCGATAAATACCTCGGGCTCTTCCCGAGTGCCGAGTTCGTTGCGTTCTTTCGCGATCCGTATCAGCAGGCGGTCGCGCACTATCATTTCCTCGTGCGTAACCCGCAGCGCGATCATATCGAAGAGCGGATCTTACACGAGCGGAAGATGTCGCTCCACGACTACCTGGAGTGGGATGCGTTTCACAATCAGCAGTCGCAGTATCTCGGGAGCCTCTCGATCGACGACTTTACGATGGTCGGACTCTCGAGCGAATTCTCGCAAAGCCTCGCGATGTTCGGAGCGATCTTCGGTACGAACCTGGGTGAAGAACGATTCGCGAACGTTAACGAGGATCGTGCGGGGGCGTATCCGATCTCGCGCGACGTGAAGAAACTCGTCGAGAGATATCGCGCGGCCGACATCGAACTCTACCGCCGCGCCGCGGAAATCTTCAAGAGACAGTCGAGGCTCCTCGCCGCGTAGGCTCTTCCCCGATTCGCCCGACGATGTGCTTCTCGACGTACGCGAGCACGGCGTCGACCGCGGCCTCAACGCTCGTCCTGCTCGTGTCGACGACGAGATCCGGCTCGTGTGGTTCCTCGTACTCGCCCGTGATGCCGGTGAAGTTGGCGATTTCTCCCGCGCGCGCCTTACGATAGTGACCCTTGGGATCGCGCGCCTCGCACGTCGCGACATCGGCCTTGATGTAGATCTCGTGGAAGCCGTCGCCGGCGGCCGCGCGCGCCATCTCACGATCGGCGCGATAGGGCGAGATGAAGGCCACGATGGCGATCGTACCGCTATCCGCGAAGAGGGCCGCGACCTCGCCGACGCGGCGGATGTTTTCGTGGCGATCCTCCGGCGAAAAGCCGAGATCGCGGCACAGCCCCAAACGAACGTTGTCGCCGTCGAGGACGTACGCGTTGCGTCCGCGGTAGAAGAGCTCGCGTTCCACCTCCATGGCGATCGTCGACTTTCCGGAGGCCGGAAGGCCGGTGAGCCACACGACGGCACCACGGTGGCCATTGCGAACGGCGCGTGCGCGCGCGTCGAGAAGATGGCGCTTCGGCACGAGATCGCGTGACGGTTCGCCTGCGATCGCGGCCGCGATCGTTCCCCCGGCAACGATCTGCAAGCCATCGAGTAAGATAAACCGCGCGAGGCCCGGATGCCCGGAGACGCCATCGATCGCAAGGCGTTCGCGGCTCGTAAAGACGACGTCCGCGATATCGTTCGTGCGCACGGCGTCCGTATCGGCCGATCCGAGCGACGCGAGTTCGACCACGCGCTCGATCGCGCGTACCTCGACGTTCGCGGTTCGCGTACCGAAGCGCATGTGAAGGGCGTCTCCGGCCGCGAGCGGCTGCGTTCCGAGCCAGAGGAGGCGCGCGCGAAACGACGTTGCGAGTTCGGGTGGATGCGCGGCGTCGGAGATGATGTCTCCGCGATCCACATACAGGTGCTCGTCGAGCGTCAGACCGATCGACT
>Ga0116228_10005630_pt1 | contig 11157 bp, 12 predicted proteins | sample S1TSphfallax_2_FD_89694 | JGI IMG/M metagenome (GOLD analysis project Ga0116228, IMG submission 89694) | Host-associated microbial communities from peat moss isolated from Minnesota, USA - S1T2_Fc - Sphagnum fallax MG | ecosystem: Host-associated > Plants > Peat moss > Unclassified | place... | reverse complement strand
GTTGCAGAATTTTCCACTGTTTTTCTCCAAAGAGCTCCCACAAACATCAGCATTATCATTGTCATGCTGGTGAATCCTCACCCTCTTCATCCTCTCGGTTGAGTTCTTCACAAAATCAAATAACTTTCATGAGAATCAAGAAATTTTTGAAACAAAAACAAAAAAGAGTGTGAAGGAGACATATGGGTGGGTTCTTGTTTGTTGCTGCAGCTGCAGTAAGCTCAGATTCTTCAAACTTCTGCAGGGTTGCAGAGGATTAGTGCACATCACTACAATCATAGGTACTTGGGTGGGAAGAAGAAGAAGAAGAAGCAGAAGCAGAAGAGATTATGGTTTCAGGTTATATGTATAGAGTCTTGTGTGCATACAGGTCAAGATTTTGGGACAACAGACAAAGAAGTTTTGCAAAGTTTTTCTTCACAGTTATTCAAATATCTCTTCTTTATCAACTGTCAGATCTTTGCAAAGAGTTTTTTGGAGAATTCTGGAACAACCCAAAATTACCATGAAGTTGCAGAGCAATCTCCATGATCTGCAACAATCCTCAAAACCTACAAGTACATATGTCCATGAAGTATGATGTTGCAGAGGGGAATTCTTCACAACAAATTCTGCACATACACAAATACATTAAGTGGTAGAGAGGAATTCATTCTTCATGACAATCCTGCTGCACATGCACAACAACTAGCATGAAGTTACAGAGAAAAAATTCTCCATGACTAATCCTGCAGACATGCACAGCCACAAGTACTGAACAAGTCTACAATATTCATTGATAAAAAAAGGCACTGCATTTCATTCGGTTCTACAAAGTGACATTCCAAAAACAGCAAGACAAACTCTTGCCAATTCAAGCATAGTATGAAGGAAGCTCATTTCTTGTGTTAGAGAATCTGTCTCTAGAAGGCACACTGATACCGAGTAGTGGAACATCTTATAGCAAATGAGGTTCATAGCAACCAGGGTGACAGTCAACAGGGATTTGGGGTCAAAATCAAAACTGAGCTACTCATGTGTTTGATCTTTTGGCAAGTGAAACAAAAGAGCCAGAAAAGCAGCAACAACACAAGCTTTCTCTGAAAATTGGATATGACCCCAATTTCTGGCTTCTTCAAGTCCAACAACACAAGCTCTCTCTGAAAATTGGATATGACCCCAATTTCTGGCTTCTTCAAGTCCAACAACACAAGCTCTCTCTGAAAATTGGATATGACCCTAATTTCTGGCTTCTTCACAACTTGAACTGATTGTTCAAGAATGTTCAACACATCCCAACAATCAGAAGTTTCACTGAAACAGACCAAATGCCATGTGCATGCGAGAAGAAGGGAAAAAAAGCAAGCAAGCAAACACAGCATGTCTGTTCTGCAAAAGAAGAAGAAGAAGAAGAAGAGGTACATATCTGTTTGATATTGTCAGCCTACTTTCTTCACAAGACAGACTTTTACTCAAACTATTGAAGTTTGGAAAGATAAGGATTGACAATTCTAATGAAGCCAGAGATATTTTCAGTGTGCAGCCAATGACCCGCATTGGGTAGAGTGTGAAATGACAGATTGTCAGGGTGCTTTGATGCTGCTGCCTCCAACCGCTCAATACCTTCATCAGGTGTCATGCGCTCACTCCTCCCTGCACGCACAAACGCAATGTGCAAGCCTTGTGGCAGTGGATTCTCAAGCACAGACCAATAATCTAACCTCCTGTTAGATTGCAACATTTCATAGCACTCCTTTATGTTAAACACCCACTCCATCTCCTCGGCATCAGGATTGATACGCTTCAACTGAGTTCCCAGCCAGTGGGCCAACCCAGCATTGAATCCCAGCTCTACTATTTTATCAGACAGCCATTTCCGAGTGGGCAGCGGCTCTTTCAGCGGCTGCACAGCTTGCAGAACACGCTCCATGTCACCTTCTGCTTTCTCTGATGTCATTGGACCAGGTGGTGATTCTAGAACCCAGAGCTGCTTTGGAAGTAGAGCAGCAGAGCCATAAGTGCCAGCTGTAACATTTTGAACAAAATCCAGTGCAACCTTGCCCCCAAGTGCATGTGCTATCAACACATCTGGTGCTTTGCCCTCTGCTTCGATGAAGTTAGCCAGGTCTCTTGCCGTTGCTGGGATGTCATGTGGTGCTTTCAAACCTGGCAAGGTTGCAGAGTTGCCATGATTTCGTAGATCCACCATCACCATGCGCCATCCATATTGGCAAGGAGTTTCCTCCAACATGTAGTTTGCCACACGCTTGGAAAACATGCGCCAGTTGCGTGCCGCTCCCAAAATTCCATGAACAATCATTACTGTCTGCAGCTTGCCACCTTCCTTGGCCTTAAAGATCATCTCATCGGATGCAAGAATTGTCCTCTTCCCCTCACCCTCCCCTTTGATCTGGCCAGGCCTGCAATGCTAGTCATCAGTAAAGAAAAAAGTACTCTAATCAGCATTTTCCACATCTTGCAAGAAAACAATGGTCTCTCTGTGACCCTCTTGCTCTACCCTAAACCCTATGACCCTTTCACTGACAAAAGACAGGGTGGGGGGGTGTTCTAGCAAAATCAACTGTTTTCTGCCTCAAAACACCATGATCACTTCCTGAAAAACAAAACTTGTGGAACAGGGTAAAAAAACCCAGATAGATTCTCAAAGAAGAGAGTCCACCTCAGTGGAAATGCTCAACACAAATTCCCATTGAACTGACCTGTGAACAATTGGAGGAGATAAACCATGAGGACTGACATTGACACGGCTCGGGGGAGGAATTGGGGCAGTTCTACCAGTAGTAGCAGTTGTGTCATTCTTTGCAGTAGCAGCAGCTTGCACCGTGGCATATTGTCTTACCCTCTGAAGGATCCAATGTCCAGTATTGTTGCTGACATCAAACAAACCACTTCTTCTGCTACCAGATTCCACACTTCTCTGTAGCAACCAAAACCCCCACAAACCAAAAGACCCACCGCTCTCTATTAGGTGTACAATAATAAAACATACTTCTTTCCTTTGAATCAACCATCTGTACAACAAACAACCAACAAACCATACCAGAAAAAAGGCAACAAGATCACTAAACCCATAAGTCCTTAAACCCCTGCACACAACAATTGCCCGTGTTTGTTGCAAACCAATGGTGGTGGTGGAAGAAGAAGTACTATACCCTGAATGAGATTTTGCAACTTCGAAGACTGTAAGCTGGTGCCAAAGCCGTGGGCAGCAAGTGTGTACCTGCAGAAGAAGCATTAACACAAAGGGAGATTCCATCAGCCCCTCTTCTTCTTCTTCTTCTTCTTCTTCTTGGGAAGCAACGCCTTTCCAAAGACTGTCATCTCCTTCTCTCCATAAAAGCTCAAGAACAGTATCACTCCGTCTTCATCACAACAGGAAACAGAATAAAGCTCCGTGGTCTATCTATCTCTCAATGATCTCGAATCACGAAGAAAAAAAATGGGAAGAATGAAGTGGTGGCGGTAACCTGATATGCTTGATGAACACGCGAGAGAAGCCATTGCTGCCGCCGAAGATGCTCTCTCTCTCTCTCACACACACACTCACTCTCTGTGCCCAGTAATCCTCCTCCTCCTCCTACTGCTCCTGCTGCTGCTCCTCCTGAGTCGTATTTCCTTTCCTTGTCTTTCCTGAGAGGAAGAAGCAACCCAAACTTGAAGAAAGCTTAATGTGTGCTGCTGCAAACAAATGATATTGACGCTGCTGTTCCTGCTGCATAAACTGGGAAAAAGCTTGAGTAAGGAAGCTAAGGGACGAACAGAAGTGACAGAGGCAAGAAAAGAGAGAGAGTATACCCAACACACAAGTGTCAGAGAGCTTCCAAAAGTTATCGCGGCAAATTGTTGTCGTCGTTGGGTGGTGGCCGTCTGTGTCTAGAACTTTCTTTCTCTACAGTTTGGGTTATGGGTCAGTCAGTGTTTGCATGCAAGAAGCAACTCTTTGCGAGTTTTTTTGTCTTCTGCGATAGTGATTCATCTATTAGGGTTAAAGGGTTTTTCCCATCTTGCTTTGTATTGCTTCGGATCTATTTTTATGTCTCTCTTTCTCCTCTTCATCTGCTTCCGCTGCGCATCATCATCATCATCAACATCTGTGTCTTGATCTGCTTTGGATTGTGCAATCATCTTTCTCTTTTCTCTTCCTGATCTGCTCTAGTTGTGCATGACCATCTGTTTATTTCTCTTTATCTTTTTGTGATGATGTATTATTCGGTGCAGAGGACAGAGGGAATTTGAAGACAAACGTTGCCTACAGTTGTTTGGAGAGTTTGTTGATCACGAGGAAGCAGTGGGTGGATGTGTGTGGCTGGCAGAGCTCTGAGCACACAAAAAAGACTGATCCCAATTTGCCTTCCAATGCTCAAGTGCAGTGTGTTCTTGCTTTCTTCCTCTTGCTGCTCCCTTGTTATTGCTGAATTCTTGAGCTTACATAATTTCTGGTTGCAAGCTTCTTGAGGTTAGCACAGAGCTTTGCACACAGTGGTTAACCCTCTCTCTCTCTCTCTCTCTCTCTCTGTGTTTCTATGTCTGTGTTAGTTGAGGGAGCTTAAATCTGCATCCCTCCTCCCTCTAAATTTGGTATTGGTTGCAATTGCTTCTGCAACTGTGCTGTGGTGTTTCTCACAGGCTTTTGGTTGGACTCTATTCTGGAGAAGAAGCTAATCAGCAGCAGTACAATTGATATAGATATATATATATATTACAGAGACTTCTCTTCTGCACACACACACTTTGACATGCTTCTCTCCTTTCATGAATCTACTTCCTTCCAAACAATCTGGTTTCCTAAGAGTTCATGTGCTATGGTCAAGGTCTCGGTGATGCTCAAGTGTGGTGCAATGATGGCTTATTCAGACCCATCAGACATGTTTGACAGTTGTACTGCAGCAGATTCCTTGTCCAAGGGGACAATTGCTTGCATGATATATAGCTGTGTGCTAGATTATGCTTTTACACGGTCATAGTTTCTTGTGCATATGAAGGCTCTTACAGATTCATAAGGAAAAAGAGTACAGATCATCATGAGTAGATGATTGGGAAAAAACTGTTAAGCAGATAGCAGCAGACAGTGAGGGGGAGGAAAAAAAACACCAGCAGTGAAGAAGAGAAAAAGAAAACACAAGCTTGTCACTTCCACAGCCAAAATCAAGGAAAGGAGAACCTTTTGACCTCGAGGAGTGGGGGGTCTTGGGAGTAGAGATTTTGGTTCTGAAAACTCCCCCACCCCTCTTCTTTATCAAATCTGAGTCCATCCTGCCTCTTTCTTTCCCACCCCAAAAATACAGTTACTTGAAGCACCAAGTTTGACCAAATGGGTGTTTAGATGAAGGCCATATGTAGCCAATAAATACAAACTCCAACCATTAAACAACATTGATGGAAAGAAACAGAAATGCAGATGTTTGATGCACAGTCTACATGAGTTTTGAGTCCTGCTTGCAGAAGACCATTTGACAAGGAAACATCTCTGTCTGTCTGTCTGTCTCTCTCTCTCTCTCTCTCTCTCTCTCTCTCTCTTTGTGTTTGTGTCTCTCTTGTAGCAAACAACTCTCTCTCTCTCAGAGCAAACAAATGAGCAAATGCATTCCATGATGTCCCCACACTTACAGAAGTGAGATTGTCGCTATCCATATTTCCTTCAGCTGTTGCCTTCAGTTCTGATCTCTTTGAAGCTTGCTCCTCCAGATTGGAAGCACATATTCCTGATATACCATCACCGATCAAACCTCATCAGGTTGGCCATATATGTCATCTTCCTCTCTCAGCAGTTTCATTTTCATAGAATGACCATGAAGAAGGATTTTGTCCTCAAAATCAGTTTGAGAGCCACCAATGAGAGAGAGTGAGAGGCTTTTGATAAGAATGGAGAAACGAAAAGATTGTTTCAAACTTCTTGAGGAAACAAAAAGAGTTTGGATTTTTGTGATCTCTATCAAGAAGAGGAACAGCAAAAGGATTTGATCCTGCACCTGATGAAGCAGAATGACATAAACAAGGTCCAAGTGTGGGAAGCATGATGACAATTGCATCCCTTGAATCCTCCTTCCTTGTCACTTGTGCTGATGGCACCTGATCTCAGCCCACCAGCAACAACAAAAAAAGGTATGTACAAATCAACAACACAATGGATTAATGAATGGGCATGGGTGCTTTTTCATTTGCATAGTAGATCATCTGTTTTGTGAGAGGGTTCAAAAGAAAAAGAAACAGTCTGTACCTTGTAACCTTCAGCCATCTTGCAGAGTTATGGAAGATATCAGCTTCATCTTCTGGGTCTCCAAGGTATGTGTGCACACAATCAGCCTTACAGAAGCGATCCTCCCACTGGACGACTGTGCCCAGATGCTGATTATTCAGCATCATTATTTTCACAGGAAGCTTCTCCACAAGGATTGTCACCAATTCCTACCAATGAGAAGATACACAGAGGAGATAGATATTCACTGAACCTCTCTCTCCTTTTTTGGTCTAACAAAACACCATGTTGAATTTGCCAAAAAAAGAGAATCTCCGAACGCTTGTTGGGTTATGGTTACTAATTTTCGAATATGGATGTTTCTGCAGAGCTGATACCAGTTGCAGTTTGACACCTGATTGCCCTTGAGAGGATTGTTATCTTGGCTCCCATGAAAACCCAACTTGTAAGCTCTAGGTTCTACATGCATGTTTGTATAGTTATTGATTTGCAGGAAAACCTGCATCTGTTATTTCAGGACATTGTTGCAAGAGAGATGGGGTTTTTTTTCTCCTCTAGCGTGAACATTCATGATGAAGCTTCCATCTCCATCAATGTCAATGACAGGAATGTCTGGATTTGTGGCTGTGTCCCCCAGTGCAGCTGGCAAGCTGAAACCCATTGCTCCTAGCCCTGCAAAATCAAACACGCACAAGAACAAAAAGCCACTCAGGAAGTGGAAAGAATGCACAAGCTTGACACTGGATGTCCTGATGCTTACGCCACCTCCTCACTGTTGCATTGATATGATACACCCCATTGTAATGTAGAAAGGAAGTCAGAGACACAGTTTCAAAAAACAGACCTCCTGATGTGAGCCACCAACAGAGTTTCTTATATCTATATCACTGAACAGCCCACATTTGATGCTGCCCTACACCTGTGGAGAGGACGCCATTGCCTCCTGTGAGCTCACAAAGCATTTGAATTGTGAGCTGGGGGTGCATCAAACTTGGGGAATGTCATCTGCCACTTCTGTTTTTGCTCATCAAGCTCTGCCAACCAGCTTGAGAAATCAGATACTTTATTCTGTCCCTGTCTTTGTGGGAAAAAAGAATCCAACATGCAACTATGAGACCATTGTACCATTCTTCATCACATGAATACTAGTGACATAGCAGCCCCCATGACTACTCGCTGACTGACTTCATCAACTCCCAAAAGTGATGAGCTGCCATGACTGCTTGCTGATTGACTTCATCAGCTCCTGACAGTCAGTGTAGGTTGGATAGAACAACACTCAGGATGATGATGTCTCAACAAAACTCATCAGTGACTGAGTATTACTACAGCAAAGGAAAAGGGTGCAGTGTTGCCCCAACCTCTTCGATTAGTTTGATCTCGGCTGCAAGAATTATACCATAGAGGGATAGCCATTTGTTGTTGAATGTCCTTTGGAATATCAACAAGATCTGGACCTCGTTGACCAGATGTGGTGAGGAAGAAAGTTTCCTAGATAATTTGAGGTATGTTGTCCACATTCATCACCAAATGGTCATGCTTGGTGATGGATAATGTCACCTGCACATGGAATGTAACCAACTGCATATCATCTCAAATATTGGTGTGATGACAACAATGATCCAGGGTTTATCTTGTTCAATTTTCTGATGTAGCCATCTTAGAATCCTGCTATGTTTTGGCGAACTCCCTTCAAGAACCCAGTATCTAAACATGGCGACTTCAATGTTCTTCTCCTCAGAATGTGTCGAACTAAAAGGCATCTAAAAGGAGCCCATGAGCAGGAGCAGCCATGAACTGATTTGTGCAGTGTCCAAGCTTGGGTTTAGGGTTTAGGGGTTCAAAGTGCAAGAAGAAGAAGAAGAGCTTCTCTTTGCGAACAAGTGTCTGCGAAGAAGAAGGGAGAAGAGCTTGCTCTTTCTGAAGAAGCTCTTCCGACTGGAGGAGGATATTGTAATACCCATCATCTTCTACGAATACCCAATACACGCAGAGGACGGAGCAGTCGACGAATTTCGTTTGCGGCTACTGATACAAATTCCTGTGGATTTCTGTGGATTCCTCCTGTGTAGGTAGGGTTGTGCACACAGAGATAGAGATTCCACCAAACCTACCAGTGCCCACCCACCCGCATGAGTGGTATGATACGACTGACATCAGATTCTTAATCCGCGCTCTTGTTGCTGTTGAGATTAGATTCTGGAAAAGTTGAAGAATCTTTTGGGGCGCTCAAGAACCAAGAATCAATCAGGAAGAGAGCTTGGAGATTGCCTGTGTCGGCATTGTCTGTTTTTTTTTCTTTTTTTTTGCTTCAATGGAAGCTTCTCATTATGGTCGGATTGTAGTAAGCTCATCTTCCTGCACCAGCATCATGATTCGTAAGACTCTCTTTCGGTTTTGTCTTTGCTTTCTGTTTGTTGCATTCTCTTCTTCTTCTTCTTCTTCTTCTTCTTCTTCTTTCTGATTCTTAGATTTCTTCCTCAGATCCTCTTTCTTTTTCTTTCTTTTGATGGGTTTGTGGTGCCATTCTTCTTCTTCTTTTACTGATTCTTGGATTTCTTCCTCAGATTCCTCTTTCTATTTTTTGTGATGTGTTTTTGTGGATGCAGGTGCAGCAGGCTCAGGCAAAGTTGGTGTGCAGGAAAAAGCCATTCGGACTCGCCTGCCACGCTCGACAGTAAGTTCAAATCTACTCTCTCTCACACACACACGCACACACACACACACACAAACATCACAAAGCTGATTCTATTATTGAACATTTGAGCTTGACTGATTTCATCGCAATCTCATCAGGAGGGCAATAGAGAGAGTTTTGCACAAAGAGAGTGTGATTCTCAAACTCAGTAACAGGAGCTCAATTTCTTGTTCGAGATCTTCAAATCACCTGTTGTTGATTTGGGGTTGTTTGTGTGGATGTTCTTCTCACAATGAAGATGATGAGAATGGGATTCAACTTCATGTGTAGGTTATGGTTGTTGTTGTTGAGGTAACAATTGAAGAGCTGATGATGATGCTTATTGTTGTGTGTGACTGACTCCAGAGGGCACTTCCCATGCGCGTGATCACAGTAGGCAAAGCACGAAGCATTGGTGTACAGAACATCGCACTTGAGTACACAAAGAAGATCCAGCACTACTGCCGATTTGAGGATGTGCAGGTGCGGTCCAATCCTAAAAACACCAGGCATGGCTTACCACCCACCATCACCACCACTGCTGCCACCATCTTCCCAATTTTAGATGCTGTGCTGTTTTGTTGATTTATTGGAGATGGAGTAGTATTGTGTATAGCAAAGTGAATGGATTCCTTTATCTTCATCACACCATCATTAATTATGCTGGGTTTTTTCTCTCCAAAAAACCATACTTTTGGAGCCTGACTTGCTTGTCAACAGGGATGTGAGTGCACAGATTGCAAGTGAAGGTGAATATGTGATGCGCTTAATATCTGCAAAAGAGTGGGTATGTAGTACATACCAATTTTGTAGTTCAAACAATTTGTTTCTCATTTTTGCCTTTTCAAACTTACAGAGAAATCTTCTGCAGATCTGTTGTGTACAAGGATATGCAATTGTTTGTGTTGCAGATTACGATGTTGAAGATGTAAATTAGGGTGTGTTGTTGGTGTGCTTATCTGAAGACTGTTTTGCAGTTAGTGCTACTAGATGAACATGGGAAGGAAGTCACGTCAGAGCAGTTTGCAGACCTAATGGCAGATGCAAGTGACACTGTATGTAGGTGGGCCTTTTGCAATGCTGCAATTGGAACTTCATTGCTTTCCTCTACTACTACTAATACCTCCATTTGCATTTCTCCATCTTTCTGCATTGATTCTGTAAAAGGGATATAAGCCAAGGTGCATGTTTCCCACTGTTTTTCTTTCTCCTGTGTTTCTTTTTCTTCTGTCAAACTGAAGGTGTTGAGTGGTTGCTGGCACTGGCAGGGAGCTAGTGCCTTGGTGTTTTGTATAGGAGGACCATTTGGGCATGGACCACAGCTCCATGCACGTGCAAATATCACCGTGAAGCTCTCATCAATGGTGCTGAATCACCAGTTGGCATTCGTTGTACTCCTTGAACAAATCTACAGGTTCTGCTGCTGCTTTGATATTATGTGTCTACACTTTGATCTTTAGTAGCATCCATGTGTTGTGGATTGTAACTTTTGTCTTGAAGAAGGGTCTTTTGCACCATCCTCATTTTGGGCAAAACAATTGTGGGATTTCTACATCTTGCAGGAGAGCATTGTAAGTCACTGATAAAAAGGGGACTTTTGTAAATCTTTGGTTGTTGTTGCAGGGGATGGACAATTCTCCGAGGAGAGAATTACCATCACTAGGTCAATGCATGTGATTTCATTTGGCTGTGGGTGTCATCATTCCTCTTCTTTCTTTGATGGGGTCTCTCTATCTTCGACAGGAGCTGCTTCCAAGAGTTTGGAACAACACTGCAACAGTGTTTGGATACAAATGCTAGTGACCTGACAACAACAGTTACACATGACATAATTGGACACCACCCACACAAATGACAATAGTTTTGAATTCAACCAGTCTTTCTGAAACTATGATCGGGCTTTGTGTTAAAATCATAGGAATAGATTGAAGCTTTTGCCAAATGAGGAAGATGATCAAGGTGGTGTGTTTGGTTTCATATCATTTTGCTTAGTGTGTATTAGTTTGCCCATTATTTCATCATCAATTGGATATTATGTTGATGGATTGTTGTTGTATGGATATTTTGGATGAAAAAACAAACTACTAAGCTTGGGAACTTGAACAAAAGGTGTAAGTGAAGTAAGGTGTCTTCCACATGTGTACCCCCTCCTTCACATAGTGTTCATGGTTTGATCATTGTGCTCAACATTTGTTTTCTTTGTTTCAATGATCATTGTGCTCAACATTTGTTTTCTTTGTTTCAATGATCATTGTGCTCAACATTTGTTTTCTTTGTTTCAATG
>Ga0116228_10005628_pt1 | contig 11158 bp, 9 predicted proteins | sample S1TSphfallax_2_FD_89694 | JGI IMG/M metagenome (GOLD analysis project Ga0116228, IMG submission 89694) | Host-associated microbial communities from peat moss isolated from Minnesota, USA - S1T2_Fc - Sphagnum fallax MG | ecosystem: Host-associated > Plants > Peat moss > Unclassified | place: USA... | reverse complement strand
CGCGAGCGGGTTGACCTTGTTGAGCGGCGTCCTCGGCGGCACGCTGACGGTCCATGTCGGCGCAGCGAAGAATGCTCCGGCGATGCAAATTGCCGGCGATTTGCACGTCGATCATTTCCATTCCGTCGATGACGGCCTGCATGAGGACTTCATCAACTGGGACCGACTCGACGTGTCGGGGCTCAACTATTCCCAAGGTCCCGATCGATTGCGAATCGCGCAAATCACGGCGCGTAAGCCGTACGTCAGAGCCATCGTCGAAACCGATGACAGCATGAACTTCAAACGCGTCATGATGGCGCCGGGAGCCGCGGCTACTGCTGCTGGCGCGGCTACGGCTGCCGCTGCCGCGACGCCTGCCGGCGCGAAATCCGCGGGGCCCCAACCTGCCGGCGCGAAGTCCGCGGCGGCGCCGGCCGCGGGTCAACACGGGCTGCCGCTCGACATCAAGAAGATCGTCGTTGAGGACGGTCAGGCGAATTTCGCCGACCTCTCGGTGGCGCCGCACTTCTCTTCCGGCATCAACAAGCTCGGCGGCAGCATCGTCAACGTGTCGTCGAAACCGGGCTCGCGCGCGACCCTCGATCTGCACGGTCAGGTAGATGCCTTCTCGCCGGTGGCGATCTCAGGTCAGTTCAATGTGCTTGGCCCGAAGCTCTACACCGATGTGAACGTCAGTTTTCGCAATATCTCATTGCCGATCTTCAATCCCTATTCCGGAAAGTTTGCCGGTTACGACATCACCGAGGGCAAGCTCAGCACCGAGTTCCATTACAAGGTCGACGGGCGCCAGCTCGATGCGCAGCATCACGTGGTGATCGAGCAGTTGCAATTCGGCGAGAAGACCGACAGCAAGGAGGCGGTGTCGCTGCCGATCAAATTGGCCGTGGCGTTGCTCAAGGATCGTAACGGCGTCATCGACCTCACGCTGCCGGTGACCGGGACCTTGGATGATCCGCAGTTTCGCCTGGGTACGTTGATCTGGAAGGTCTGCGTCAACATACTCGAAAAGGCCGTCACCGCACCCTTCGCCCTGTTGGGTTCATTGTTCGGCGCAGGCCCAGACCTGCAATATATCGATTTCGAACCGGGCGTCGGCGACTTGGACGCGGCGGCCTTGGAGAAGGCGAAGGCCGTGGCCAGGGCGCTGGCCGAGCGGCCCGCCTTGTCCATCGAGGTACCGATCGCTGTGGTTGCCGACGTCGACCGGCCGGCGCTGGTTGCGGCTGAATTCAAAGCGCGGCTCCGGGCGGCGCAAGCGGCCGCCAAGCTGGGCCCGCAGGCTTTCGATTCGCTCCCGGCGGCGACCCAGCTCGATGTCTTGACGCGGCTCTACAGCCAGGAGTTCGGCGTTTCGCCGAAGCTGCCGAGCGGCACGCCTGCCGCCAAGCTGGCCTTTCTCGGCCATGCGATCCAGGAGCACATTCAAGTGAGCGAGAATGATCTGAAGTCGCTTGGACAGCGTCGCGCCAAGGCCTTGCAGCAGGCATTGCTCGCCGACTCCGAAGTTCCGGTCGACCGCGTGTTTATCGTGAGCAACGACAAGGCAAGCGCCAATGAAGGCTTAGTGCGCCTCGAACTCACCCTGAAGTGAGCCCGCGCGTCGCCTCAATTTAATGCATGAAACATGCGCTGCGCGCCCGTACGGTGCAGCCCGCTACTTCTGCCGCGAGACCATATCGCTCAAGGCGCGGATCGCGTTACGATCGTGGTCTGTGGGCACAGCCGATGCTTGTAAGGCGCCCAAACAATTTGGGAACGAGCAAGGGATACTTCAAATGAAGCTCATCACGGCCATCATCAAACCTTTCAAACTCGACGATGTGCGCAAGGCGATCAGCGACGTGGGGGTGCAGGGGGTGACCGTCACCGAGGTCCGCGGCTTCGGCCGTCAGCGCGGTCACACCGAGATCTACCGCGGATCCGAGTACGCCGTGGAGTTCGTGCCGAAGACCAAGATAGAAATCGCGGTCGACAACACCATGGTCGATCAAGTCGTCGATGCAATCGTGAAATCGGCACAGACCGGCAAAGTCGGCGATGGGAAGATCTTCGTATTCAATCTCACCGGCGTCGTCCGAATCCGGACCGGTGAACGAGATGCCAGCGCAATTTAGATCAGTAACAGGGAGATTTCATGTGACGAAGATTGTGAGGCGATTGGTCGTTCTGGGCGTGCTGGCCTGCAGTGCGACTTGGGGATGGGCGGACGACGCGCCGGCGAGCGCGGCCGCCTCGGCAGTCGATGCCGCCGGCGCCGCGAACGGTGCGAGCGCCGCCGAGGGCACCAGCCCCACCGGCGCTGCCAGCGCCGTGTCCGCAAGCGCGCCCGCCGCCGCGCCGACCGCGCCCTTCATCGTCGGCGCGGACAAGATCAACGGCGGCGATACGGCGTGGATGCTCACCTCGACGGCGCTCGTGCTGATGATGTGCATCCCGGCGCTCGCCCTGTTCTATGGCGGCATGGTGCGCAAGAAGAACGTGCTGGCGACGATCATGCAAAGTTTCGCCTGCTGTTGTTTGGTGACGGTGCTTTGGTGGGTGATCGGTTATTCGTGGGCATTCACCGCGGGCAATGGTTTCCTCGGTGGGAACAGCCGGGCCTTCTTCAACGGCATGGTCTTCATCTTCGATGCGAACGGCAGCAAACTGTCGGTGTCGCATCTGGCGCCGACCATTCCGGAGACCGTCTATGCGATGTTCCAGATGACCTTCGCGATCATCACGCCTGCCCTGATCTGCGGCGCCTTCGCGGAGCGCATGAAGTTCTCGGCGATGTTGATCTTCCTCGGGGTTTGGTCGCTGGTGGTGTACGCCCCCATCGCGCACATGGTCTGGGAGCCGAGCGGCTGGCTGAACAGCAGCGGGGTCCTCGACTATGCCGGTGGAACGGTGGTGCACATCAATGCCGGCATCGCCGGTCTGGCGAGCTGTCTGGTGATCGGCAAGCGGCTCGGCTACGGCAAGGAAGCCATGCAACCGTTCAATTTGACCTACACGCTGATCGGCGCCTCGCTGCTGTGGGTCGGCTGGTTCGGCTTCAATGCGGGTTCAGCAGTGGCGGCCGACGGCCGCGCCGGCATGGCCATGCTCGCCACCCAGATGGCAACGGGCGCCGCCGCCCTGGCTTGGATGTTCGCGGAATGGGTCAGCAAGGGCAAGCCGAGCGTGCTCGGCATCGCGTCGGGCGCGGTGGCCGGACTGGTCGCCATCACGCCGGCGTCCGGATTCGTCGGGCCGACGCCCTCGGTCATCATCGGCCTGGTGGCGGGTGTCGGCTGCTACATCGCCAGCACGTCGTTGAAACATGCTTTCAACTATGACGACTCGCTGGATGCCTTCGGTGTCCACGGGATCGGCGGAATCATCGGCGCCTTGCTCACCGGCGTCTTCGCCAGCAAGGAGCTCAGCGGCATGGAGGGCTCGGTGTTGACGCAGGCCAAAGGCGTTGCGGTGACGGTGGTCTATGGGTTCGTCGTAAGTTATGTCATTCTCATCATCATCGAGAAGACCATCGGCCTGCGGGTCACCGAAGATCAGGAGCGGGAAGGCTTGGACATCTCGCTGCATGGTGAGAGCATCGGCTAGGCGCTACAATCGCCGCATGTCGACGAGGAGTGCGGCGTGTCCTGGTATGCCTGGCTGAGCTTTGTGTCCGTGTATTTCGTCGCCGTCGCGACGCCTGGACCGGGCGTCGCGGCGGTGATCGCGCAGGCGTTGTCGCGCGGCGCCGTCGGCGCCCCGGCGTTCATCGCGGGGTTCGTCATGGGTGACTTGATCTGGTTCACCGCCGCTTCCTTGGGCCTATCGGCCCTGGCGCAAACCGCCCATACGGCGTTCCTGCTGGTGCGTTATGTCGGCGCGGCCTATCTGCTCTGGATGGCCTACAAACTGTGGACCAAGGCGCCGCGTGTGCCTGCGGACGCAGGGCCCGACTTCGCCAACCAACGGCCGCACAAACTGTTCGTGACGAGCTTGACGCTGACCCTGGGCAATCCGAAACCGATGCTTTTCTTCGTCGCTTTGTTGCCGACCGTCGTGCCCTTGGAAACCCTGCGCCTACCTGGCTACCTGGCGATCGGTGCGGCCATCGCCGTCGTCATGCCCTCGATCATGGGTTTCTACGTGCTGGCGGCCTCCCGGGCACGGGTGTTTTTCCAAAGCCCGCGCGCACTCAAGGCGCTGAATCGTGGCAGCGGCACGATGATGGCCGCCGCGGCCTTGGCGGTCGCCGCCCGCTGACCTGCAGCGCTTTGCCGGGGCGGCAAGGCGCGTCCGCAAACGGCGACATGTTGCCGCCCGGAGCGTCGGCGCCGCCGTGATCCGTGAGGCGTTTCGCACTTTGAGCATGATTCGGCAGGTTAGTCTTCGGGCTTGCGTCCGACCTTATCGACACCTGGAGGAATTTCATGAGCAACCCCAATCACGGTGCGAACGACAGAGCTTCGGTCCTCGGCCCGACTCTGTATTTCAAAGGCGATCTGTCCGCCGAAGAAGACCTGTTGATCCAGGGACGAGTCGAAGGATCCATCACTCACACGCAGCGCCTGACGGTTGGACCTCAGGGTACGGTGAAAGCAAATATTCGCGCCAGTCTGATCGTCGTCGAGGGCACCGTCGAGGGCGATTTGCAGGCTGAAAAATCCGTCTTCGTGAAGGAATCAGCAAAGATCATCGGCAATATTTTCGCGCCCACGGTGAGCATCGTCGAAGGCGCCAGCTTCAGTGGCAACATCGACATGGACATGAAAAACACGACGGTGCAGTCGACGCAACAAGAGTCGGCGGGACCGCCTGCCAAGCTGGCAGCGAGTGCCGGTTGAACATGGCCTGGTTCAACAAATCTGACGAGGGAGCAATACCCATGGCGAACGGCACTGTCAGCGACCGCGGCAATCACGATTCACCCTCCGCATCGCGATCGGAACCGCGCGAGCCGCGGATCGAACCGCGGGGACCCCACCTCGAACCGCGCGCTGCGCAACAGCGCACGGCCGCGCAGCGAACCGGCGAAGCGCGTCCCGTGCAAGTCCGCGCAGCGGAAAAATCCGCGCCGGGGGAGGCCGCAAAGCGGACCTCCGTGCTCGGGCCGTCGTTGCGATTTCGCGGCGAATTGTCGGCGCAGGAAGATCTCATCGTTCAGGGTCGCGTCGAGGGGTCCATTACCCACACGCAGAGCCTCAGCATCGGCACGGATGGCTCGATGAAGGGCGACATCCGGGCGCGTGTCATCGTTGTCGACGGCAGCGTACTAGGGGATTTGTACGCGACCGAAGCGGTGCACCTCCGGGCGACGGCGAAGGTGAAGGGCAATGTCTTCGCACCGCGGGTCGCCATCAGCGAAGGCGCGTTCTTTCAAGGCCTTGTGCAGATGCAGGCAGCCGGCTCGGCGGTGCAGGAACATGGCACGCGATGGCGCGAGGCAGCGTCGTCGGCGGAGCCGTTGGGCGAGCTGTCCGTCGATCGATTGTTGAGTGCCTAGCGGCCTGGCCGAGCAGTGCGGGCAGGTCGCTGGAGAAACAATGACGGATCTACCCAGACGTGGTTGAGCGCGAGGCCCCAATGCAAATGCGGCCCGGTCGCCCGGCCGGTCTGGCCCACGGCGCCCAAGGTGTTGCCCAACTCGAGCTTTTGGCCCAAGCGAACCTCGATGGCACTCAAATGGCAGTACATGCTGATGAAACCTCGCCCATGATCGACGAAGACGGTCTTGCCGTCGAAAAAATAGTCGCCGGTATCGATGACGGTGCCGGCGAGCGGCACACGAACCGCAGTACCGGCCGGGGCGGCGATGTCCATGCCGGTATGCGGATTGCGTGCTTCGCCGTTGAAAACGCGGCGGGAGCCGAATGAGCTGCTGCGCCGCCCTGGTACCGGGGCCGCGAAACGCAAAGACTCCGGGGGAGGTTCCGAATAGCGCCCGAGGAGTTGGTCGATGTGCGCATGTTCGCGATTGAAGCGGGCCAGGTCGGCTGCCGAGAGATTCACCTGGGCCGGAGCCACTTTCAGCGACTGGGTGACATAACGCCGGTCGTTGACCACGAATGCGATGGGCGGGTGCTCGCCGGCACCGGCGAAGGTCACGTCATGCTCGCCGAGCGACGCATCCAAGGGTATGCCGATCACGGCAAGCCAGGCCGCGCCCGCGCGCACGACCAGCACTCGGTGCCCTTGGGCCTCGACGTCAGGCAGCGTGCCGCCGGGTCCCAGGGGGAGCAGCTTGATGCCTCCCGGCACAGGGCGCTCGACGGGCAGCTCGACGCTGCGAGCCGGGCTTACGTGCAAGCCAAGAGCAGCAGTGAGCACGGCGACGGCGACCGGGATCCAGCGCCGGAGAATCACCGCGATCCTTCGACCTTGGCGCGAAGCCGGCCATGCTCGAGACGCACGTCGATGATCGAGCCGGGCGCGGCCTCTGCGGCATCGCGCAGAATGACGCCATCGTCGCGACTGACGATGGCATAGCCACGCTCCAAAGTGGCCAGGGGGCTGACGGCATTCAAGGTACGCACCAGAGGGGCCAAGCGCGCGCGGCGCTGGTTTTGGCCGTGATGCCAGGCCCGCGCGAGCCGCTGCTCGGCCGTGTGCACACGCGCTGCCTGCTGCGCGAGGCGCACCCTGGGATTGACCACTGCGGCCCGGGCCGAGAGCGAGCGCAGCCGCTCAGCGAAGCCTTGCAGCTGTCGACTCCACGCGCGGGACAAGGCGTGTTCGAGTGCGTCGAGACGTTGCGCCTGTTCGGCGAGTTTGGCCATCGGGCTCACCAGGGCCGCCCGCCCGGTCAGCCAACGCAGTCGTTCGCGTGTCGTCTCGAGCTGCCGGCGCGCCGAGCGCTCGAGCCGCTGGCCCAGGCGGGCGAATGCCGCCAGCCATTCCGCGCCATCCGGAACCACGAGCTCCGCCGCCGCGGACGGCGTCGGTGCGCGTACGTCGGCTACGAAGTCGGCAATGGTGAAATCAACTTCGTGGCCCACCCCGGAGATGACGGGGATCGGTGAGGCGGCAATGGTGCGTGCCAGCCGTTCGTCGTTGAAGGCCCAGAGGTCCTCGAGCGAGCCGCCGCCGCGGGCGAGAATGAGGACGTTGCAATCGGCGCGGCGGGCGGCCAATTCGAGGGCCGCAATGATTTCCCCCGCGGCCGCCGCGCCTTGCACGGAAACCGGGTAGATCAGCACGGGCACGGCGGGAAAGCGCCGCGCCAACACGTGCAGAATGTCGCGAATGGCGGCGCCGGTGGCCGAGGTGATGATGCCGATGCGCGACGGCAGGAGCGGCAGAGGACGCTTCCGGGCCGCATCGAACAGTCCTTCGCCGGCGAGCTTGATTCGCAGCGCCTCGAACTCACGTTGCAGGGCGCCGCGACCGGCGTCCTCCATGTGATCGACGATCAACTGATACTCACCGCGCGGCTCGTAGAGCCCGATGCGCGCTCGCACCAGCACTTTTTGGCCATCCTTCGCGACGAACCCCAAGAGCTGATTGCGCTGCCGGAACATGGCGCAACGCACTTGCGCATCGGCATCCTTCAGGGAGAAATACCAGTGTCCTGAGCTCGGGCGCGCGAAATTCGATATTTCGGCTTCCAGCCACAGTGTGCCCAAGCCGCGCTCCAAGAGCAGCCGAACCTCGCGATTGAGGCGCGAGACGCTGTAAACGTCGCGCTCGGGGCGAAAGGGGCTGACTGGTCGTTCGGCTGGATCCATGCGCCGATGATACTGCGGTTTACCCAGGAGTACGCCCAGGGTACAATGCGTCGCCTCTTAAGCGAAATCAGTGAACGCGACCATGCGCATTCTTGAAGAGGCCCTTACCTTCGACGACGTCTTGCTCGTGCCGGCATACTCTGAAGTGATGCCCCGCGACGTGTCGCTTGCGAGTCAACTCACCCGTGAGATCCGTGTGAACCTGCCCGTGGTCTCCGCCGCCATGGACACCGTCACCGAGGCCCGCCTGGCGATCACGATGGCGCAGGAGGGCGGCATCGGCATCATCCACAAGAACATGTCGATCGACCACCAGGCGCGCCAGGTGGATCGGGTGAAAAAATTCGAGAGCGGGGTCATCAGCGATCCGATCACCGTCAGGCCGGACATGACCATTCGTCAGGTCATCGAATTGACTCGCGCGAAGAATATTTCCGGCGTCCCGGTGGTGCTTGGCACCAAGGTCGTCGGCATCGTCACGCACCGCGATCTGCGCTTCGAGACCAAGCTGGATGCGCCGGTGTCCTCCGTGATGACGCCCAAAGAGCGACTCATCACCGTTCGCGAGAATGCGCCCAAGGACGAGGTGCTCGCCCTGCTGCACAAGCACCGCATCGAGAAGGTGCTGGTGGTGGCGAACGAAGACTTGAAGGGCATGATTACCGTCAAGGATTTCCAGAAGGCAACGGAATTTCCCAACGCTTGCAAGGATGACGTAGGCAGCCTGCGGGTGGGCGCCGCGGTCGGTACGGCACCCGATACCCTGCAGCGCGTCGGCGCGTTGCACGAGGCCGGCGTGGACGTGATCGTCGTCGACACGTCCCATGGTCATTCGCGCGGCGTGCTCGAAACCGTCGCGCGCATCAAGAAGCAATATCCGGATCTGCAGGTGATCGGCGGCAACATCGTCACGGCGGAAGCGGCACTCGATCTCGTCAAGTACGGAGCAGACGGTGTGAAGGTCGGCATCGGTCCCGGGTCCATATGCACCACGCGGATCGTTGCCGGCGTGGGAGTGCCGCAGATCAGCGCGATTTCGCGCGTCGCCAAGGCGCTGGAGGGCACGGGTGTGCCCGTGATCGGCGATGGTGGGATCCGCTACTCCGGTGATATCGCCAAGGCGCTGGCCGCCGGCGCTCATACCGTGATGATCGGCGGGATGTTCGCGGGCACCGAAGAGTCGCCGGGCGAGGTCGAACTCTACCAAGGAGGTTCGTACAAATCCTACCGTGGCATGGGTTCGCTCGGCGCGATGGCGCAGTCGCATGGTTCGAGCGACCGCTACTTTCAGGACACCACCACGGAACTCGAGAAACTCGTGCCGGAAGGCATCGAGGGACGGGTGCCGTACAAAGGAAGTTTGGTGTCCATATTGCATCAGTTGGCCGGCGGCCTGCGGGCGGCGATGGGCTACACGGGCAGCGGCAGCATCGAGGAGATGCGGACACGACCACAGTTCGTGCGCGTCACCAGTGCGGGTGTCCGCGAGAGTCATGTGCACGACGTCACGATCACCAAAGAAGCTCCCAACTATCGGGTCAGTTGATGCTCGACATCCATGCTGACCGGATACTCATCCTCGACTTCGGAGCCCAGTACACCCAGTTGATCGCCCGCCGCGTGCGGGAACTCGGCGTTTATTGCGAGATTTACGCCTGCGATACCTCCTTCGAGGCCATTCGGCGGTTTGCGCCGAAGGCGCTGATTCTGTCCGGCGGACCGGAATCCGTGTATCAGCATGCGGCGCCCGCGGCCCCCGCGGAAGTGTTCACGATGGGGGTGCCGGTGCTCGGAATCTGCTACGGCATGCAGTCCATGGCCGCGCAACTCGGGGGCAAGGTCGAGTCGTCGGTGCGCCGCGAGTTCGGCGCCGCGCAGATCCGGCCGACAGGTGTCTGCCGGCTGCTCGATGGCCTTGCGGACAATCGCGACGGCTCGGGGCAACGGTTGCTCGACGTGTGGATGAGCCACGGCGATCACGTCGTGGCGTTGCCACCGGGCTTTCGCGTGGTGGCGGCGAGCGACAATGCGCCGTTGGCGGCCATCGCCGACGAATCGCGCCGCTTCTACGGGCTGCAATTTCATCCGGAGGTCACGCACACTCTGCAAGGCGGGGAGATGCTGCGGCGTTTCGTGCGCGAAATTGCCGGCTGCGCCGCCACCTGGGCCACCCTCAACATCATCGACGACAGCGTGCAGCGCATCCGTGCCCAGGTGGGCAAGGATCAGGTATTGCTCGGACTGTCCGGCGGCGTTGATTCATCGGTGCTTGCCGCGCTGCTGCACAAGGCCATCGGCACGGGGCTCATCTGCGTATTCGTCGATCACGGCTTGCTGCGCCTCGGTGAAGGCGATCAAGTGATGGCCACGTTTGCCGAACACATGGGTGTGCGAGTGATCCGGGTGGACGCGGAGCGGCGGTTTCTCGCGGCACTCGACGGTGAGAGCGACCCAGAAAGGAAACGCAAGATCATCGGCCGCGTGTTCATCGAGGTGTTCGATGAAGAGGCGGCGAAGCTCGGCGAAGTGCGCTGGCTTGCGCAGGGCACGATTTATCCCGACGTGATCGAATCGGCGGGCTCGGCAACCGGCAAGGCGCACGTCATCAAGTCACACCACAATGTCGGCGGGCTGCCCCGCGACATGAAGTTGAAGCTGCTCGAGCCGTTGCGCGAGCTGTTCAAGGACGAGGTCCGCAAGCTTGGTATCGCGTTGGATCTGCCCGCGGAGATGGTGCACCGTCATCCCTTTCCAGGACCGGGGCTGGGTGTGCGCATCTTGGGCGCGATACACAAAGCGCACGCGGATGTGCTGCGGCGCGCGGATGCCATTTTCATCGAGGAACTGCGCCGCCATGGGCTCTACGACAAGGTGAGCCAGGCGTTCGCTGTGTTCCTGCCGGTGCGTTCGGTGGGCGTGATGGGTGATGGACGGCGCTATGACCATGTGATCGCGCTGCGCGCCGTGGAAACCATCGACTTCATGACGGCGCGCTGGGCACGGCTGCCTTACGATTTTCTCGATGTGGTCACGCACCGTATCATCAACGAAGTGGCGGGAATCTCCCGCGTGGTGTACGACATTTCGGGGAAGCCGCCGGCGACCATCGAGTGGGAGTGAGCGGACCACGGACGCCCATTTTTGCTCGGTCGTTAGCTGTAGTGAACCCTGAGTTTGGGGGCAAAACTGGCAGAAACCCACCTCCCTCGGCTGCATGCGGAGCGGTTCGTCGAGGCGGGCTTTTGGTCAGCTTTCCCATGCTGTTCGACGTCACTCAAAGCCCGGTTCCCGGCAACCTTCGAGACCGCCACCAACCATGACAAAATGACCGGCATGGCGGCATCACCCTACGTCAAGGCGCTGGACGATATCCAAAAAGCCCTCACGGGCTTTCTCAAACCGGTTGGATTCAAGAAGAAGGGCAGAACATACAATCGCCATGTCGGCGACGGTCT
>Ga0116228_10005627_pt1 | contig 11159 bp, 9 predicted proteins | sample S1TSphfallax_2_FD_89694 | JGI IMG/M metagenome (GOLD analysis project Ga0116228, IMG submission 89694) | Host-associated microbial communities from peat moss isolated from Minnesota, USA - S1T2_Fc - Sphagnum fallax MG | ecosystem: Host-associated > Plants > Peat moss > Unclassified | place: USA... | reverse complement strand
TTAATATATTCAAAATATACACCTTTTTTTTTGGTATGATTGATATATTTTAATATGTTCTAAATATGAACTACATACAATTTTAATACATTCATTATACATACCCCCATTACACACTTGCACATTTTAATATGCTTCCAAAACCACTAGAATATCTTTAATAAACATTAATATACCCATAGGGCTGCAATTAATTTAGTCACATTTACAACTAATGAAGACATATATAGCCCTTCTTGAATGAAGATCAAATTAAAAGTCATCCTCTTATAAGGATGAAAAGAATAATAGTCACAAACTAGTTGTAATGCAATCACAAGTATGACCAAACATAACCACTAGTTCCAAAAATGACCAAAGCTAGTTGCAAATTACATTTAAGTCGCGTCTAGTCACAAAATAAATAGGTTACAAAACCCCATATCTCTTCTAGTGCATAGAAATAAGTAAATGCAATCACAAGTTCTAGCTTGATTGTATAACTAGATCTAATCTTCATGTGTTGTAAACATGATATAGATTGTGACATTGTTATGACTACTTCAACATCAATTAGGTGCCATTTTTTCTTTCACAAACACCTCAAGCCATAGCTCCTTGTCCACTTTACATGCACTTTAGTTGGTGTCATCCCCATGAAATGTGACAAGGGATCAAAATACACTAGAATGATAAAGATATGTAGTTGGCTTGTCCTATAGGGTCGTGTAAATGGGCTTGCCCAACACCTTACCCCACATATTATAATAAGGTTGAATAGTAGTACATGAATATCAAACATATAAAATGACTTATAGTTGAAATAAAAGTTTAATGAATTCAAATCTGTAGACAAAATTATTCATCCTTCATTTTGCAAACATATTGGTATACATCTAGCTTTTAAAGAGTAAGAACATGATCATGTAAGAAAACACTCCATACCTATAAATAATCATGATTGCATGCAAAACCCACTTACAATCAATCAACAAAGTAATATAATATTATTTATTTGTAACCCATGAGTATGTGTTGTGGAATAATATGGTGTAACCAAAAAAAGGAATGGCTTCTCACTACCTAAAAAGTAAGCTTAAAGAATGAAGCCTCTAGCCCAAGCAATATATCATGCTCATTAATAAAACAAATTGCATCACATACATATTCTAACATATACAAATTCAATCATGGAGTGAAAGCACATTAGGGTGCAACAAAAGTGACATCCCAAAGTACATTTTAAAAATTTTAAATTTTAAATTGTAGTTCATTCCAATTTATGTGTGAATGATGGAATAAGATTCATACCAACAATGTGTATCATGTATCAAAACACAATGTAAGGCCTATAGACCTACCTTAAATTTGTTTCCTCTTCTTGCACACCTTTATAAGTGGTATGGTCAAAAGTTAAAACCATGAATTTGTGAAAACTTGGAATATATTTTTCAATGTTACTCATGCACCTTTCTTTCATGACTAGTTTGCAACACCCTCAAAGACCAAAAGCCTTCATTGGCATTAATCAAACTTAAAATGATTCAAATAGAATTGATAATAACTACAATAAAAAATATTTTAAATAAACTAATTAGATGAGGTGTGAGCATTGGGCACACATGTTTGATTTCCTATTTACCTAATTTCATCATATAAAGTTATATCTATAACCTAGAGGTGTACTATGATCCCATATAATAAATTTGTAATTAAAGACATAAATGTAGATGAACTCATGAATGATGTGGAACAATCTTTTTTTTTGTCAAGGTAAAATCACCAAAAGGCAATACTAAGTCATTTTTTTAGCAAAAGGTTAATATTATTCGAAAATAAGAAGTCAAAAATTCTTTTTTTTTTTCCTTTTTTTAAAAGCATGTTGTCAACTTGTCATAGGTTTGTCTACTAGCTAATTTTTTAATGGTCCTATACAAAAGTGTCACCAATTAAATCAAAATTTCTTTAGGGATGCTTGCCACTACTACCACACTACAAAATTGGAAAAGAAATAGTGTGGAAGGAAAGTTCAAAGGAGACCTCTTTGAGAAATAAAGATGTTAAAATACCCAACAAACTAGGCATTTGAAGCTTAGACATATACAAGAAAATGTTTTCTACTCGGATTCATTTGCATCTTTGGAATAATAGAGCTATAATTAGATGGATAAATTATAGGAGGTTGTTGGTTTGAGAATGGAATCATGGTAGATTGGAAAAATCAAACATCATTGTAACAACACTTGAAAATCTACAAAATCTTTTCAATTTTGGTTACATGGTGAATTTAAGCACTCCACCAAAATGTGTTAGACCAAATGAGCTCCACCAATATCATAAACCAAGTCCAAATACCATATTAAAACACCCTATAATTTTGGATCTTCCCAAATAACCTAGAGAAACATTAAAGTTTTGGGCATTTTCTACATTGGCATAGACCCCATTTTGGGACTTGCATCGATTTTGTTGCGTAGTATTTTATTGCATGGTTTAACCATGAGATTAATTAAATATTGTGCTTGGACCCAAGTAAGAAAACATTGAATTGAATGGGCGGTAGTCTAAATCAAGCATCTTGAATTTTGTTCATTTCACAAATTGATATACACATTGTTGACATTGTTTGAGGGCCTTAGATCCCTTGTTCCCACTTATAGATTACCAACTCACCATAATATCCACTAAATGAATCACAATTTTTCCTTGAAATTTAAAAACATACAATGTTAGCAAAATTGGCCTCAAACATGATGCAAGCAATGTATTTTTTGATAACATATTTTCACCACCTTGGGAGGGAAAAAAAAGTGGTGCAAATGGCATTAAGAAAATCAGCAATAGGATTTGGAAAATTCTCCATAATTTGATGATAAAAAGGGGTGAGGTTGCCATCCTCTTGATGGATGATTTGAATTAGGTGTTGCCCAAATATACCAAACACATTTGTTGGATGCCAAATCACTACTCCATGTAAGGTTTCAATCCCCACTCCACTCTTAGCAACTTTCTTCGATTGCTTGTTACCATGAAAACTTCACATCATATAATAATATATTGAGATATCTTCTTTAAAACATCCTTGTATATTGATGGCTTGAAGTATAGCAAGTAGGAATGGCAAGACAAGCAAGATATGTTAGATGGAAATACTTTGACAAATCTTGCATTTGTTTTAGAGATCATCTTTCATTGCAAGCTTGCGTTTGATCTCCCCTTCCCACTCCTTTTTTAGTTGTATTGTATGGACATGGATGAATTGCATTCTGAAGCTTGTGATGGTGCAATGGAGTGTTGTATGGGCTTTTGGGAAAAAATAGGGTAAAACTTCAAGGTAAAGGTTCAACCTTCAAAAATTTTGAGTTTTTGTTTAACTAATCTTCTTGTTCCACATCAATGCTTATTTATTTGGTTTTTCTAGCTAATCTTCCTCGTGTTCCAACTTTGAGTGTTTCTATTGTGATCCATCAAATATTTTTAGTTCATCATTTTTTGAATATCTTGAATGGCGCAACAAAATTATATTTTTAATGACAATGTGTTTCAACATATTTATTTATGGTTATGACTTCATGAATGTCAACAAATGGGAGTGGTGAAATAAAAATCAAAACTACATTCACAAATTAGTAATGCACTTAGGTTTTTAGAGTTCTCACGTTTTTTTTGTTTACACATCACTTCAAAATTCATTTTCTATGTTAATCTACCAAAAGTTGATTTTGTGTGTGTCCATTGTGCTTGCTAAGTTCCACAACCTTTGTCAATTGTCAAAAGCTTATGCAACATTATTCAATCTACACCTATCAAAAAAAAAATTATGTTCACAAATTATTCATTTCATTTTGCATCATGATTCCTTACTATATATACCAAGCTCAGGAAACTTGAGTTTGTTGATCAAAACTAGGTAGTTTTCAAATCTTGATCATATATTCATTGCCTTTTTTTCCTTCTCTTGACCATTTCACCCTTTAGGCCTTCATGGAACTTCAAATTTCATCTATTTTTTCTTTCATTCCATCGATCGATCCTAGTTCTAACAATGTAAATTTCAATTATTCAAATGGAGTAAAACAATTTTTTTCACATACGCTATTTTTTAATTTTTCACCCATGATTGAAATGTATCTTCCTACTATGTCTATGGTTAGTGCATCTTGAAAGGGAAAGGAGAAAGTCTATAATCAAGCTACTGCAATCCCTTGTGGAGATCCTACTTTAGGCATAATCAGTAAACCAAAGAAGAAGAAGTTTAAAAGGTATGAATGGGAGGTCAATAAGGTTTACCATATTGTTGTAGTATTTTATATACTCTTGAAGTTTGATTGCAAAGTTGTGTCCATGTTTTGGGTATCAATAGTTCTTTCTTACACCGCATGTTCATGGAATTTTTTGAGGAACAACTTTATTCTAGGAAGAAAAGGTTTTAGATGTAGTTATTTTCTAGCTTGTGTCTCATGCAAGTTTGTGGTATTTGTCAACAACATGTTGAGGGATCTATGGTAAATAGGGGCTAAAACACAAGTATCACCACAACTTTAATAGAATTGGACTAGATGTTTAGGTGCGCAATTTTCACTTTTTGAGTTTTCCATGTTGAAGGCTAATAAATAGGTTAGTTCAATTCTATGAAATGAACTTTTTCACATGTGTCTCCTTCCCTCCATTTTTTCCACACTTGTTGCTAGTGTTTATGAAGATAGACTCATTGTTAGGTGAATTCCAAAATTGTCTTAAATTTTGGCATGTGCGACATTTGAATTTTTGTGTTGAAGAAAAGACATGTGAACATTCTATCTAGCACCAACCTTTGCATTCAAATAAAAAACATCAAAATTTATGCATTCCCAATAGGTGGGCCTTTCCTTACATTGCATCGAATTTCTCACACATACTATCACTCTAGGCACCACTTTAAGGACATTCATCCAAGCAATGTTCATGCTTTGTTGAAGTTATGGAACAAACTAATTTGTAAGCATCCACCCCCATGACAACACTAATCTCTTAAGTTTGTTTTGTCACCAATGTCAACAATGTCTTGTTTGTTCTAATGTGGAAAAAAATTATGATCTACAACTTGGATGCTCACATTTCCTAGGGGCTATGAAATTGACCTCTCCAACCTATTTGTCATCCACTAGTTGAACGGTAACCAAAAATGTTCTAACCTTGGAATCCTTTTGTTCTTTGTGTTTTACACACAACAACAATCAAATGCATGCCATTGTCGCATAAATTTGCTTCAACTTGAGAGCCTATGTTTTTGTCATCTTTCATGTCATAAATATGCATACCCTTTCAAGCAATTTTTGGATAGTGCCTATTATGCCTTTCATTCTCAATAGGGTTTGTGGCATGACCAAACTTGTTGAACAAAAATACCCAAATTTTTTTGGACACCCACAAAATTTTGGGTTTCCAGGAGAATTTTGGTTCAATTCTTTATTCCTAAGTTCACTATTTGGATGTAGGGTCTAAAGTTTAGACCCATTATAAATAAAAACTACAAACCCTAGTGACAATGGTAACATGTTGGGGTTTACAGTTTAGGCTAAGAAAAAAGCAATGGCGAACTGCCAATAGTGGGATAAGAAGCTAAAAAGTAGCAACCTAGAAGTGGAAAATCTACAAGTTAAATCAAAGTATACACACATCAAAACTTAATTGCAAACTAGAGATAAAAGTTGGGTGGTAGACATGGCACTATTTGGTTTGTATTTGATCACATGGCAAGCACCCAAAATGCATTTGGTGCACGATTCTTGAAGACTTTTCAAGTGTTGGATGATGGGAAAATTAGAGCCCATCTAGGCAAAAACCTATGTTCATTGATCAAAGTGTCATTTGAAACATTATGTAGTTCAATGACGAGGGGGAATATGATGTAGGGAAATCTTCCAAAACCATGACTTGGTCATTGGCAAAGAATTTTGCTAACAAGGTCACATATTTTGACAAGGAAGGCTATCATGTAAGCCAAATGGTCCATCCTTATGCTATTAGGTAAGTTGTCATCTTGCACAATAATAAAAAAATTGTGTCCTTGGTGCATGTAGAACAAGGAAGAAGGTGAATTGGTGCAAGATAACATTTAAGTACATTACATCAAAGGTAAAAAGGTTTTTAAAAGATCTAAACATGGGAGGGAAGACCTTCCATGGATCCTTGATAATAGACATGTTGTGGAGAAAGTAGTTTCCTTTGCTTGAGGACTAAGTAAAAGAACATGGACCTATTAAAGAAGTAGGGGAAGAAGAGGAGGAGGATGATTAGCACATACTTTACACCAAGAAATGGGTAGCAAGACATGTACCTTTACCCACTTCATCTCCTATTGGCATCAATATTTAGAAAAGGTCGCAAACTAAACCCCCTTTTCATAAAGTATAACAAGTGGATGAAGAACCAAACACTAAAAAACAAAGATACAACAATCTTCCTACGAACAACACAACATGAAAACTTGTAGCTCCTATACATGAGTTCTTGCACATAGGCAGAGGCCAAAGATGCAAACAAGGTAAATTCAAATGGTGAATGTAGAACCAAATTGTGGGATGTTAGGAGAAACAATTTCTCCCACTATAGGAACAACCCACCTAATTAGATTTTTGTCATATCTTGAGGAGGCTAAGTAACATGTACTAGTAGGAGAAATTATACATGTTGCATGCTCGTCGTCATCTTTTCTGCAATGGTATAGACAGACCAAAAAGAAAAAAAGTCAATGACAAGTTGCACACTTGTTGTCATTTTCTTTACAATGGGACAGATGGACCAAAACAAAAAAAGGATGACGATGAGCATGCAACTCATTGTTGTCCTTTTGTTTTTGCCAAATGCAAGTTTAATTTTTTTTTATAAATGATGATGAATTGCATGTTCATCATCATTTTCTCTACAAGGTGACAAAAATAAAATAAAATTGGACAATGATAATGAACATGTAGCTCATCATTGTCCTCTTTGTTTTAAAAAAAATGAAAACAAGGAAGAGTTGCGCACTTGTTGTCATCTTCTCCACAAAGGTACACAAAGACCAAAAAAAGGACGATGACAAGCATGTGGCCCATCATCATCCCTTATTTTCAAAAAATAAGTTTCCTAAAAAAGAAGAAAACAACATTATGAACATGTGGCTTGTTGTTGTCCTCATTTTTTTCAAAAAAACAAGGTTGTTGTACAATAGAAGATGACAACAAATTATGCAATCATCATCATTTTCTTTGCAGGGGAATACAAAGAGCAAAAACAAGAGGACAACAATGAGCATGTAGCTCAGCATCATCCTTTTTTTCTTTTCCAAAAAAAAAGTTAAAAAAAAAAGGAAATTGATAATGAGCTCTAGCTTGTCGTCATCTTTTTTGCAAGGGGACATAGAGACCAAAAATCAAGAGGACAACAAATGTCAAAAAAAAGGAAGACATTGACGAGATATGTGCTCATCATCATCTTATTTGCAAAGGTCATAAACCAAGAAGAAAAGAAAAATGACTTTTTTTGTCCATTATGTTTTCAACATAAATGTTTTGAAAAAAATGTGACGACAATGTTTGTGTCATTTTCTATGTAAGGTGACACAAACACTAGAAGCTCATGATCAAAAATTTGCAAGAAGATAGTGAATGCATAGAAGATGTAAACAAAATGACATAGATTTACTTATGAACACATATGCATGTAATTGTAAGCTAACTTTAGCAATAGCTTGTTGTGCACTGTTTCCCCTTCTAGGAGTTTTTTAGATTGCAACAACTCCTTGTTTTGCAATGTTGTGATAATTTGTTACTTTCCAACAAATCGTTGTGTTGCAGTATTGTAGTAGCACCTAATGTTGTAGTCGTTTAACTTTTCACTTAATGATTCTTCTCTTTCTCCTACAAGTGGCAATAATGGTTACCTGAATGAGCTTTTCATTTAGCAGCTCTTTAGCTATTCCTCTTATAAATGGAAATAGTTATTACCTCAAAGTGGAATCAAAATGGCAATGAAAGTGAGAATAAACCCTAAAGTTCTATTTACTAGGTAAATAGATCATAGATGGGTAGGGTGTAGGTAGGTAGATGCAAAGTTTGGTAGGTAGCTTGGGTGGAACACTTGGGTAGATGGAAATATTTTTTTATGGGTAGCCTATAAGTAGGTGAGGAAAAACAAATATGACCCAACTTCAATGCCTACATAAGATCTAATAATTGGGATGAACTTGAATTCATTTAAAACAAAATTGGTGTAGTCATGGAAGTTGGGTCATTCAAGCCCATTAGTGGGTAGTTGTTCACTATGGCCCCTTTTGTAATTGAGATTATATATGTAAGGTTTCAAGTATCACATGAAAAAATAAAAAATGAGCGATGAGCTTTATGCATGCAACACTCTCAAGCTAAAGCATTCTTGAAATAATAGGCCCTTGGCCTTTGTTATTTCATGAAGGCCTTAGCCTCAAGTGTTGCCTTACATGAGGTTTGCCCAAAATGTTGCCTTATTTTTAGGAATTTTGGTTTGTAACCAAAAAAATGATAATCCATAAGAAGATAACTAGATATAAATATAATTTTGATTCATCTTTCTATACTTTTGGCTACACATATAGATTGTTGGGGTTGTAGGTTTGTTTGGTTTGAACATATTTGTGTAGTTGATGGCAAGATGAGAATGGTGAGATGCAAGATTTGTTCAAAGATTAAGGAGAGAAATAAACTATGGGTTCCAAAATTTTACTCTTTAACATGCAAGATTGAGGAAATGAACTACAACTAGTTTTGAACCATGCTTGGAGTTGTTGGTGCATATTTTGTGAACCCTACTAATGCACATGTGTCAAGAATGAGAAGTTGTATGCAACCATAGGGGGTGACACAATTCTTTTTCAAGTTTTAAATGTAAGAAAGGTTGAGAAGAAGTATGTGCAATTTATTGCAATTTGGCATTTGTTGAAGCAAGGCTACTCCATGATTGATTTTGAAGCTTTCAAGGTGCATTTCAAGTTTTTAAAGATGACAACTACACATGCAAGCATTGTACCTATTCTATAGGTTGGACAATGGTATAATTGATGCATAACACTATTTTACAAGCTATCAGAGTTGCAATCCAAAAATCAACATTCATTCCAATGAGTTGTGATCATTACCTTTCATAATCAAACCTAGTTTATTCTCCATTTGTAAGTGATAGATGAATGGAAAAAGATCCCAATTATTCTCAATTTGCAAAGGGTAGTAGATGGAAGCACTATTAACAACCTAATGTCTTTTATTGCGTTGAGTCTTGTTGATTATGGGTGCTTAAGTGAAATGGACATTGCCAACAAACTAGTTTGTTTTAGGGCAAATGAAGTTATTATTTTCCATGGTATCAAATTTGGTGTCCCTGAAAACAATTAATGCAAAAACATATTGTTCTGTATGTTAGTGGTGTGCATTACATGGTGCACCATGCAAACTTGGATGTTTAAAGTTCAAACCTTGAATGGTTTGAGTTTGGTAAAAAAAAGCAAATCCTTGCTCTTGTATATATACAACTATTCTGTTCCTAGCCTTAAGTGGCATCTTGAGGTGACTAAGCTTACAAAATTGTTGGAATGCAAGGGCAACAAGAATTTGAAAAATGTTAAAAAGTGATGGATTTCAATGCTATCACTTTCCAAGAGAATTTTGACTAATTATTGAGCTATGGTTGTGAAGATGACTCAAGATAGTGCTAACATAGAAATTGCAAAGAATAACTATGAACTTTTGTGTGATGCAAGACCTTGCTAGGTCTCACATGTATCTTACCCTTGTTGGAATTGGTGCAAGGATTGTCCAAGTTTTCACAAGGTAAACAAAATTTCATCTATGACTCTGTTTCTGCCATGAACTTAAGCTAAAGCATATTTTTTAACATGTATTGTGAAGTTGAAAGAGGTTTTGCCTTCCACACTTCACATTTTTCCTTGAACTTGTTGAGGATTGCAATGATGCACTATTTTTGACTCGGTGGATAGAACCTACCACCCATATTCAATATGTTGCCTTTAATTTTGGATGCAAATTATATATGCTCCATGCCACCAATTCAACCACTCGTATTGTGAGCATGGAAACCAAATGGAATCTATGTTGAAGTGTTAAAATTTCTGAAAGCACAATGTTCTTCAGCTGCTATACATTTAATAATAGTGTTGGAGAAGTGTTTTCTAGCACATGAGTTACTAAATGCCATTCGTGTAATTTATCCTTGGTATTGGTCAGATTCAGAAGCAAAGGTAACATGTCCCAAATGGCAATCATTCAATCACACTTTGGGTACCCCAAAGCCTTTGGGAACCCTAGCCCAATTGTGAGGGCATTGTTAAACCTTATTCTCCTTCACTAACCATCTTCTTTCTTCAAATTGACAATGCAAAATGATGCCAAGTTGCAATGTCACCTCCGCATGACTGCCACCCAATTCCACACTTGTGGGAGAGGCTCAGATCTAGTAGAATTTTAAATCACCACCTCTCTAAGTGGTTTAAGTTGGTCAAGCTCTACATGGTTATGGTGTTGGGTAGCATGGAGGATGAGTGCACTTTCTTCAACCTTGCATTCATGACGACGATGTTGCGAAATTGCTTGACAATTCACCTCAACTTAGTTGTTTAGATGTATGCTGAGAGTTTTTACAATTGGATACCTTTCTGTTCTACATAGCAATACATGATTGAAATGACAACTACATTCACTATGGGGTTCATAATTTGCTCTGGTTTGGATTTATATGCTAGCTGGAGTTATTGCAGCTCCTATGTGGGCCACTAGTGCATGTTCAATTTGTTCTTGGTTGGAGAAACATTAACCAAGGCTCAATGAAGCTTAATGAGACTCAAATGGCAACCTTTCCGAGTTTTGGCGGTGCTTTTAGCTTCTACTGTTCACTTGTTCAGATTTCAGCTTCCACTGGTTGTCAATGGTGGTGACATTGTTGTCACTCATCAATTTCTATAAGTTTCTATTTAGTTTTGTTGTTTTTGCTACTAACAAGGGTTTGGGTGCAGGCAGGGCTGCCATGCCTGAAAATCTTACTGTCAACTGGATGTTGACACCATGTATCCAATTCCCAGATGTACAATGCCATGCTTGTATGTAGGACTTCACTGTTTGCAGAGTCTGCAACTACAAACCTTTTGCAATTTGTGCCTGTGGTTTAGCTGC
>Ga0116228_10005626_pt1 | contig 11159 bp, 5 predicted proteins | sample S1TSphfallax_2_FD_89694 | JGI IMG/M metagenome (GOLD analysis project Ga0116228, IMG submission 89694) | Host-associated microbial communities from peat moss isolated from Minnesota, USA - S1T2_Fc - Sphagnum fallax MG | ecosystem: Host-associated > Plants > Peat moss > Unclassified | place: USA... | reverse complement strand
TTAATCGCAAACAATGTATAGAAGCAGTTACAATCGGAAAGTTTTGCGATTGTATCAAGTTCCGGAGTTGCGAAGGACTTGCGATTGTACGGGTACGAATGTTATGGTATCGCAAAAGCTTAAAAGTTTGCGAGGAATTATGGTTCACAACAGCGAGCTTTTGGAAACTTCTTTCTTTGTTGTTTGCGATGATATTAAAATCGCAAAATAGCCCCCTATTGTTGTAGTGTTTATAAAAAGTAGCCCCAAAAAAGTCCATGAGTCCTTTCTCCTCTTTTTGGAACCCCAACTGTGAATAAGCCCATATATTTGTTCATATATTTTTCCATGGGTGTTAGTTTTTTGTCATTTAACAACATATGGATGAATTTATTAACAAAACTTGAATACCATAATATTTTGGCAGCCATGACACAAATTATATTAATTGTATAAATGTTGAATTTTTTTAAAAAATTCAAAGATTGTCATATTGAGAAAACCAATAACCATTTATTTGTAAAAGCATACAAAAGCAATGTGAAAAAAATTGTTCTTGCAAAACCAAAGATTAATTTGCAATATCATTTTTGTTAATGCCATTAATGCCATGAATCCAAACATTTAGGATTGTAATGTTCACTTTTAAAGAAAACCTTGAAATTTGATAAATTTTCAATGTGGTTTGAGATTCTATTATTTCATAAAATCCAAGGAGACTAAATATCAACATTGATGTATATGACATTTGTCAACATTAATTAGGAAATGGATTAGATGGTGGGACTTGTGAGTCATGACCACCTTGTAAATGATTGTGAGTTAAAATCATCACATGTCATGCTCGTTATTGTTTGATATAGCCAAACCAATTATGATACTTGGATGGATGCATCAACTAGTTATCCAAAACCATGCTCATTGTTAAACCTTCAAGGAAAGTTGGGCAATCATGTTGGCACCCTATGGTGATGGTTCAAAAGGTGAACAAAATCAATAACCCAAGATGGTAGAAACTTGATCAATCACCCACAATTGAAGAACAATATGTCTTCTTGTTCATGTTATCATAGTACCTTGGTGGATATTATTTTCAAAAGATATCATATAAAAAATTATTCTCTCAAAAAGAGAATTTGTGTGAAGAAAAATTAAAATTATTTTGAAATATTATGAAATATTCTTTTATCGAAATGGAATTTTCAAAATTAAGTGATTACCTAATAAACATGTGCCAAAGCCCCCAAGGTACTATGGTACTTTATTTTGAAATTTATTCAATGATCAAGATATTAAAAAAATTATGCGCAAAAGATGAGGACAAATTATTGATTACCCTTTTGTTAACATATTAATGTTTTGAGAATGTATCCAAAAACAAATTGTAACTTGACAAATTTGAAAAAATAAACCTTGATTACATTAGTTCAAAAATGAATCCGAAAAATGAAAATATGATTTTTTTATAATAATTTAATTAGGGAAATATGCAATTTTGTAATGAATTTAATTAAGGTAGTTAACTCAATGTAATTCTATAATTTCATAATGAAAATTGGGAAATACATAATTATAATTTCTAGTGATGATAATTCATTGTAATTGGTTTAAGTAGGATGACTATAGGGTCCCATAATATTTCATCCTACCAAATTCCAACCCAAAATATCATTAACCCATTCCCAAATAAAGGAATGAAAAGGTGTATTTTCAATTTTTTGTCTTTATATTTAGGTTTTTTTCCCCAATTTCACCATACTCGTGAGTAGATTTTCCATACCTTTTCCACCAATTTGTGTCCCATTTTTTAATTGGATTTTAGTCCAATGAAATTGAGTTTTAACCTAATTTTTAAATTGAATTTCATTGAATTGGAACTCAATTCAAAGCAAATCAAATCAAATTCCAATCAACGAATATTCAATCAACATCCCACCATGAATCACAACCCATGTAATTTGTGAAAATTGATTCTTCAACCCTAAGGATGGAAATCAACTCTTTTACCACCAAGCCACCCCACTTCTGACAAAATAATAATGTGCATTATATTTACGATATTTCATTTAAAACATTGTACAATACATCATTTTTTATCTTTGATGTCTTATTATTTTTTTGTCCAAATGACAAAGTTTAAACTTAAAGTCATTTCAATAATGTACACAATTCTTTTTTTCCTTCTTAAAAATAAAAATTGATTTGAGAATAAAAATATTTTAATTTCCACGACCATTTTGTGGTAAAAATAAACTAATCACATGATTTATAAATGGATAACAGAATAATAAATAAAAATATATCTTTCATATCTTAAACTTTCATTTGATTTTTAAATTTATATTATATAATTTTTTTGACATATAATTTTTTTACTAATATAATCAAATTTAAATGTGTGAAATATAAGTTTTTCACATATAATTTTTTAAAAATGGGTCATAAACAAATTATAATATAAATCTAATAATAATTTTTATATTAGCCATATTATTTTTAATGTAAAAGATTAATCTAAATAATCTTTTAATTTTTAAATATTAATTAATTTCATATATTTAACTGATTTTATGGAATCTTTTCTTACTATCTTTGCACATATATCATGTATTTAGTTTATTTTCAACTTTTGAAAGTCCAAAATTAACAATTGACCATTTGGAAGTTGGAAAATTAAAAAAAAACTTTCATTATGGGGCCATCAAATGGTGCAACAATAGATATTAATTATTTTTTGCCTCACTAAGTGATACAACAAATAAATATTACCAATGTTTTGTTTCAAATTTGATCCAAACCACTAGGTTAAAAAAAAGTTTAAAATTGACAGCTTAGTTTAAAGTTAATTAAATACACATTATATAATATCTTAAGTTTCACTTTTAAAAAATGATAAAATACATATGTAAAAATAAATTATGTTTTTTCACAAATCAAACCTTTTTTTAATTTAAAAAATTATACTATAAAATTTTGCTTATAATAAATCATAATTGTACCAACAAAATATAATTTGTGGTATGATATATAACTTATTCACTATATAATTTTTATAAATAGGTCATAAATTACTTTTAGTTTGTAACTTATTCAATAACTAAATTATGTTGTTTACTTAATTAATTAACTACACCTATTACTTAAACCCAACCTAGTTAATAAACAATTATATGGACTAATTAATTAAATAATTAATATAAAAACATTATCACATATCAACATGAAAAAATACCTACTATTTGACATGCATACATATTGTGTACTATTTATCACTTTACAATTAACAACTTACTAATTGATTAATTACTAACCTACCTAATTAATTAATTAATTAGAAATCATTATGACATATCAACATGATAAAATATCATTACTTAACCACATATATATTACCTAGTACCTAATCTTATGTTTACCATTATTTGCCATGGGACCCCTAAAATTTTCACAAACCCACCAAACATTACTACACATTTAATGGTTAGTTCATTGAAGAAAGTTAAAGAAAAATAATTAGAACACTAAATCCAACAATTTCATTAGCCAACTCTCTTTTCACATTTAATTACTTGTGCATTTGCACCTAGGATTTACGGTTATAAATCAAGTTGAAAAGATGCCACATTGTGTCCAATGGCTTATGAACCACTTTCCAAGTCACATAAATAACTACATTTTCATATATTTTGGGATGCCATTATAAATGGATGATATACGTGTTATTTTTCATCTTCGTATTCATTTAAATCAACATTAATCGCAAGTATAAGTTGCATATGAAACTACAAACCACTTTGTAGTTGGTCATGCAATTACAAATTATTTTTACCAAGTGACATGAAAAACAATTGCATTTGTAGTTGCAAAAATGATTATTTCAAAAAAACATGAAACCAAAAACTCAAAAACCTTACACAAAAACACAAAAACGAATCAAGTATTTTTGAAATAATCTCATGAAAACTATGTGGTTTTCATGTTTTGTGAAGGATAGGTTTCTTGAAATAACCTTTCGGAAAATGCAAGCAGATTTATATTTCATAAAGTTGGGTTTCTTTGAAAGAATTTCAAAAAGTATGCAAGTGGTTTTCATAGTTTGTAAAGTCACTTTTTTTAAAGAATGTAAGGGTAGATGTAAATTAAGGTGGCTCAAAAGTGGCAAAAATCCCAATCCCAAAAGTCCATATTTTAACACTAGAATGGAAAAAACAGTTAAAAATCAATTTTGAGTGGGCCCCATGTGGTGATTAATCAACTGATAAAATCCATATGAAAGGCTACCCATCTACACAATTCTTTGACATACATGTTAAGGGGGGAAAAAATCAATCCAACAAAAAATGACCAAGATAAGGACTTAGGAAAATAAGGTCCAAATTTGGTCATTCAAAAGTCCATAGTTATTTGTTGGTTAAAGTTTTTGTTACAATTTTTTTGAATCCATTTTTTTTTTTTGATATTTAGTTTCAGTAAAAACATATTGAAATAAAATCATAACAAAAAATGCATTTGAATGTTAATGCAAAACCCAAAATGTAGTCCATATGCTCACTTTAAAAGTCCATTACTATATGATTGGTGTATGTTTATTGAATTTTACCCTTCAATAAATATTCTTATTCAAGTTAGCAATTTTAATTTATAAATATTTTTATCAAATTGATGTTTTTACAATGTGTTTGTGGCATTTGAATAGAATAGACTTTACATAAAGTCCATAAAGGGACAAAAAGTGAACCACTTTAGTGTGAATTCATTCATATAAAAAAATTCAAGGAAAATTTTAAACTTCTTGCACATTAAGTTTTTTATAAAGAATTTCAAGCATTTTCGATTACCAAAATGAACTTGAAGCTAAATTTTAGAAATGTGAAAACGCTAGTTCAAAATAGGGGGTTCCCAAAAACTACTAGGTTGAAGGTGGAGGAGGGGGTTTTAGCACAATGGGAACTAATAATCTATTTCTTTTTTAAAAATAAGTGTGTTAGGGGTGCAAACTAATGTTTGGTGGATTTTAAATCTAGTCCCAATTATTTGCAAGTTTTTAATACCTTTATAGTTTGCCTATTGATTTTGTGACAAGTCCCTCACAATCCAAAAGGGCCATAAGATAACTTATAAAAGTTTCCAAGAAAGGTTGCAAGATAAATATCTCCCAAAAGGGTTGCAAAACAAAAGGTAAATATAATGTGTTCTTAATTAGAAGTGCAAATTCTCATCTAATTTTGTCATTCATCGCTAGAATTTTCTTCTAAAATCTTTTGAAATAATTTGCACCTTGTTCCAATTTTCCATGAATTAGTTATGTCTATATAATAGTATCTCTTGGCATACAATATCATTTGATGATTAGTATGGCCATTGGTTTTAGGGTTGAAACTTTAATCTTTGAAGTGTTCTTATGTTAAGTGAATAACTATGGCAATTTTTTCTAGGTGGAATATTGTTCAATTAGAATACATGTATTACTAACATAATTGAACTAGATATTGGTGAATATCCTTGGCTTCAGTAGTTAAATTATGGTTGGGTCGAACCAACACCTACATTGTTACCTTCACATTTTTAGAGAAACCATTTAGTAATTATATTTACTTCTAGAAATGTAAAAAGTTGGATTCAAAATCCTAATTATTTGTAACACAACATTGTTTCATTGCTTACAAGTAATTTGATGATCAAACTGATGTTAAACAAGTTCTCATCACCATATAATTGCCCATCACTAAACATGTACCTATCATTGAAATTGGGCAATTTTTGCAGCATTGGAAGTGCTAAGTGAAGGGTTGCAAATGTTATTTGAATTTCAAAATCAAAAGAATAATGTGTGAGGAAATGACATCCTAATGTGGCTTGATGATGACATGTAAGTATTATATAAATCAAATAATGAAAATTCAAAAAATATTAATAAAATTCAACTAATTATTTGAATTAATAAAATATAGAATGTAAACCTAAGGAGGTACCCCTAAGAATGTGTAGGCCACTTATTAGAATGCATAGCTAAACTTGGACAAAACTTACTTATTTAAACTTGGGCATTTAAACTCAACTTAGTTAAACTTGGCTAAATTTAACTGCCTTTGGGTATTTAAACTAAACTTGGTTAAACTCAACGAATTTTGGGTCAACTTGGTTTAATTTAATTAAACTTGCTAAACTTGAATACTTTAACTATAATAGGTTAATGACAATCATTTTTTGCTAAACTTGGTTAATTTGGGTTGAACGTGGCTAATTTTGGAGACTTTCAATCATTTTGGTTAAACCTAATTAAATTTCATTAAAATTGGTTTAACTTGAATAAACTTGGTTAAAGTAAAGTACTTTAGTGAATTTTGGTTAAGATTTATTAAATTTGATTAAACTTCATTATACTTGTTTAAATTTGGGCATGTTAATTTAGGATAAACTAGGTTTATTTTGGCTAAACTAGTTTAACTTAAAATTAAATTTGTTTACTCTAGTTTAATTTGGCTAAATTTAATTAAAATTGGCTAGACTTGGTTAAAATAGAATAAATTTGACTAAACTAGGGTAAATTAGTTAACTTTGGCTAAATTTAGGTACTTGAATTAATTTTGGTTCGAATAGGTTAATTTTGTTAAAAATTAAGGTACTTTAAACAAATTTGGTTAAATTTAATTAAAGTTGGTTCTATTTAGTTTAACTTGGTTAAACTACACATAAAACCTAAAACCTTAAATTGTACATTCTTAAGTAAAACTAAACATTCTTAAGTTAAACCAATTTAAGCCAAATCAACCAAGTTTAGTTTAACCAAATTAACTAAATTTAAACAAGATTAACCAAATTTAATTAAAGTATCCAAATTCAGCCAAAATTAACCAAATTGAGTTAAAGTACCCAAATTTAACAAAATTAAATATTTTAAAACCAAAATTGGCTAAATTGAATTTAAGTGCCCAAGTTTAGCTAAAATTAACGAAATTGTTCATTTAAATACCCAATTTAAGCCAAATTTAGCTAGGTATGGGAAATTTAACATAAGATCAATTTAAAGTTTAACCTAACCTACCTATTTATTACACACCTACCTACATACATGTACATATGTACTTACTAGTGGTACCCGTGACCTTCGGACACCTGTGGCTACGCCACTCCAGCCACCCTGAACGCTCTGTTTGGTCGCCATAATCAGAAATTTTCCCAAAATAACACTCGTGGGTCCCACCCTAAGGCATTTATATCCCCACAAATAAAAAGAATATTGTGACTTAGCGTAGTGGTCCTGACCGACGTTGTGTGGGTATCAGAACCAGCCGTGTGTACCCTCAGGTTATCAGTCCGGGTATTTACTCCCTTACCTGACGGGGGTGAAAAAACCCAAAACCCCGGTTCTGACATTTTGAACCTTGGTTCCCGAAAGTTTGGGAAATTTCCTTAAACACGCTCTCTATATAACCGTCGATTCTTTTGGTAGGCGGGGGGCGGGGGGGGGGCGAGGGGAAGGTTTTTATATCTGCCTCTGGTGTGGTGGGAGAGGGATGCGATCCGATCGTCATTCCTTCCCTTCGGACGGCTGCGATGCTTTGTGGAGATCAGGTCTTGGTTTGTACACATGGCCGGTGCGGAAACCGTGGTAGTCCAACCCCCGTCATAGACTGACACCGGTCACTCGCTACTTCATCGGCCTCTCCCTCCCCCACCCCCCAAAACCCCCGTCATAGACTGACAAACGTAGTGAATTAATATATTAGATTATGCCAAGTCATTTACAACATGACTAAAATTAATCACATTAAGGTAGATAATATAAACACCACATCGACATGGTTAATCCACATCTAACTGACATTGTCTAATTTTATTTAAATTATTAATTGAGTTACTCAAATTAGACATGTTAATGGGGGGTTGGGGGGGGAGGACAAAAACTACCCTTTTAATCATTTCAAACTAGTAACTTTGCAATTTAATCATTGTAATCAAGATTTTGGGGGTGAAAAACACCATGTTTTGTTGTAGTGTTATGCCCCTTATGCCAAAGTTGAAAGTTCAAATGCCTAAAATGAATCGATAACCAACAACACACCTTGAAAGATGGAATGTACTAAATGGTTAGGATTCTAGTTCCCAAGCTAACCATGGTAGGTAGCTTATTTGTTTTTACCACCTATGGATTACCTTTTTTTTTCCTTTTTTGACTACCCATTTGTTCATTTGAAATGTGTTTGGAGGTGCCCATACACAATTTGGTGCTACCCATTATAGGTCCAAGATTTGCATAACAAGACCCAAATTGTGAAATGGTAAATACCAAAATGGGTATGGGCATCATCCTTTTCTTTTTGAGAAAAAATGGATGAAACCAAGGATAAACAAGGAGAAAAAGAATGAGGAAACCCCCTTTAGAACCAAAATCAGAACTTCAAATATTGTTTTTCAAGAACTGGGCCAAAACTAGACCAAGTTTCCATTTTTTTGTGAAACCAAAATTATATCCATTCTAATTGATTTTTTGAACCAAAATTGGAAGTTCTTCATTAAATACAAGATATGTTTAACACTAATAAGAGTAGCCCTTCCTATGTACAAACATACAAACCATTTACTTAATAATATTCACCTATTTTCAAGTATTTATCTATTTATGTATAGGATTGTATTAATTATAGAATGGGTTACCAAGGTGAAAGTTACTCATAGTTCACACTAACACCTTATGAACATTCTTTAAGATGCACAAGACCAAATGAAGTTTAATTTACATGGTTTTGTAAACTCCCCTTTAACTAGTAGAACCAACAAAATGAAATTAAAAATTTGGAAAAATGTGAACATTGGGGTTCCATCTTCCTAAATATCTCTCCATATTAAATTTTTTAGATTGTAGCAATTCCTTTGAATTTATGTAAAAATCCCAATGAAGGTGTTTCATGTGTTCATAGATTACGCTATTACATCTCCACCCATAGTAATAAAATGTTTTGGTAATGCAATATATCATTAGTGAAAGATTGTAAACTAGTGTTGTTCGGTTATTAAATATTAGATGTACCCTTAGCATATTTTCATCTATCCTTTTCTTTCTTCCTCAATGACAAAATTGGAGTGCGAGCCTTATTACACATTGTAAGAATTATTCCATTGTGTACAAGGTGATGCTTGGCAAATACCCTATTCAGCCTAACAAAGGGACCTCCAAATACAAAGGAAAAAAAATTGTCCATTTTTTATGTTCTTACAAACTTGTGTTGCAATGAAAAACCCCACCACCCATTGGAAATCCATGTTGAACATGGTCTTAGAAATGTGGTATCTCACCCAAGTTTTAGTATATTGGCTTCCACCAACAAACACACCTTATTCCTTCCAACCCCTTGGTCTCTCCCATAAATTGCTCAATTGGTGATCACCCATAAGAACATTTAGCCAAATTACTTCTTAGTCTTTCCCACTAGTTGCTCAATTGGTGATCATCCATAAGAATATTTAGCCAAATTTCGCCATATTCAAAATAAGGTTCAAGTAGAAAAAATTTAAGAACTTGTTCATGTTGTAAGCAATTGTGGCAATTTTGGGCAACTTTTTAGATTTTTTTTTTTTGACAAAATTTGTTCAGACATTAGGGAATATATTACAGAATATTCCTTTTTCAAAAATATTTTGTAGAAAATGGCAAAAAGTCACCACCAAATTAATTTTTTTAATAAAAAATCACTAGTGTCATGTTGCTGTAAAAATATTTGGACTGGATTTATGGGGTTTCCGTGAAAGAATTGTCTAATTTATTGGAGACGAAATAAACATAAAATCATCCAAACAAATTGGAAGTAGATCTAACCACCTCACACATTTGACTACTTGTACATCCAGGGCTGATTGCTCATATACTACTACTAGTTTACGCAAATGGGTACATACAATCCAATAAGGTTTAGGGTTTTTTTCAAAGGATTTCGATCATTTTGTTTGGGAATATGAACAACATGGTGACCACCTTTAGGTATTTTAAGGTGAGGAGAAAATGCTCCAATAACCCAAGTGTTGAAACCTATGGTGACTTTTGCAAATGGTTGTGGGTCTAAATAGACATTAAGTCATGTTAATGTTAACCAAACCAAATAGACACAATAAACTCAAATGTGATATTTGGGTTTGGGTTTACTATTTAACATGAATGTTTAGTTGCTTACTATGGGGTCTTATCCATCAAAAGGAATAGTATTTTAGACTAAAATTTAAGTTTTAATGGAACTAAGAGTAAATTGTTGAATGAGAAAAACAATAATGTGAATCAAACATCAACAATTCTCATGACTTCTTATGATGTGGGATATTTAAATTCTTACTTTAGAATTTAAGACACAAGGTTTAAGGTTTAGGGTTTACAATTTAGGCCTCCTAGACATTCAAATGATGACTCCTAGATGCACATCACGCTTTCTTATTTGAACACGTTGTGGATAAACTATCCATCAAAGTGATCATAAAAGAAGTTATAGAAAAGACCTACTTGTGCTAGCAATTGCTTGAATATGGTTGTGTGATCAAAGTGCAAATTTTCATTGTTTTACATGATTATTTTGGATAGGTGTTTTCTCTCCCCATTAGAATCACATTGGCCACCCAACAAAAATTTCGCACATAAGATTTACATTCCTCATGATTAAACAACTTGAAGAACTCTACTTGTTGATATTCTATTTTATTTATTTGCTATGGGGAGAAAATCATGATGGCTATAGATGTGGTACCTCATTTGACATTTGGTTAAATTAGATGTTAGCAAGGTCTTGGTTGGGTCTTTTCCAGATTCACATTTTGGTGTGTTTGAATGTGGTGAGGAAGGAAGGATATATTTGTGAATGTAAAAGAAAAGTGTTTTTACAAACATAACCAAAAATTAATTTTAAAATAATTTTAAAATATAAATAAATAAATAATATATATATAACCCAAACTAATTCCTATTTAAAACAAGTTTGTTGGGCCCTGTCCCTATGGACTATGGCATTAGATTTTTTAGCTTCGATTTGCCACCTTTTGGTCTTGGACCCTCATCTAAAGGTCATGGGTCCTATTTATGGCTCTCATCCAATAAGATTGCTCTATTTCATTGGACCCATTGGACCTTGGATCTTCATCTAAAGTGGCCCTTAGTATCTTGTTGACCTATGGGGTAAGTGTGTAGGAGACAAAGGATC
>Ga0116228_10005625_pt1:5000-11159 | contig 11159 bp, 8 predicted proteins | sample S1TSphfallax_2_FD_89694 | JGI IMG/M metagenome (GOLD analysis project Ga0116228, IMG submission 89694) | Host-associated microbial communities from peat moss isolated from Minnesota, USA - S1T2_Fc - Sphagnum fallax MG | ecosystem: Host-associated > Plants > Peat moss > Unclassified... | reverse complement strand
ATGAATTTTAAATAAATATAAATTTTAAAATCATCTTGTTGTCTCTTTTCATGTTTCTTAATTGCACAACATTACTATATAAATATCTATTTTCCAATCATCATGAATATATACATATTACTTTTTTTAATAAACGGGTAATGAATGTGATTTTAATTATATTTTTCAATAGTCTTATTTGCACAACATTTTTAAAATGCGTGATACTTATATATGACAGAAATTATATAGATAGAATAGATAGCCAGGCGCTTTTTGCATAGAATGCGCAGGACGGTGTTAGGTGTGCTTGCATCGCGTATCCCCCAGACCGTCATGTGTGCGTCACTATATATGTACAGTCTGGAGATGCTTGCGTGGGTAGACAAATTTTTTGGCATGGAGTGCGCAGGACGGTGTTAGGTGTGTATCCCGCAGACCGTCACGTGAGTCACTATATATGTACAGTGTGGAGATGCTTACTTGGTGTGCTGCATGCGTGGAGAGAATATGTCTGCCTGGCTTGCGCAGGGCGGTGTTATAGGTCTATCCCCCAGACCGTCATGTGCGTTACTCTATGTAGCTGGGTGTGCTGCATAGTGCTGCCTTGTGCTATACGTTTGCAAAGTGTGTGATTTTTGGACTTGGTGGCACACATCGCTGCTGTGGCACGCTAAAAGGTGCGTTGCAGTTGGTTAGAAATTTACAACAAGTCTGCCGTATCCTCACGACCATGAGTTGCAAAACTAGTGTTATTGGAGTAGGCTGCTCAAATGGGCGGCTCTACTTCCATGTCCTGTGTATATTATTCATTTCATATGCTAAGACCATCAGTCCCACGTCAGCACTGGCTACATGGGGAAGGTTCTGAACTTAAGTGTCTAAGAACTTGAACCATGCGATCCGACTTTACTGGCGTGTCAGTAGGCCTCTGATGGAGTGGGGGCATATATAGCCCACTATAAAACTTACAGTGATGAAGCGCTCTTCATATGGCGCAACTTACGTGATGGTGTCAGGAGTGGAAATGTTGTACATTTGAAGCTCAGCTTCTCCTAAGCGGGAAGGGCTTCATTGCCGATTGTATCTGGTCAAAATGTCATGTACAGTGCCTCGATAAAATGTCGAGTGACACTAGCGAGTAAACAACGAATTTGAAATTCTGTCTCAAGGCGCAGAATTTCTTGGTGATATATTATTTAATGATATGGACGGTGAAATGTGCAGGTGAGAATCACGTTTGATGGGCACACGCGAAAATGCTCTCTTCCATCGCCTTTCACGTTTGTGAGTGAAATTTGTAACTGATGGGAGGGCGTTGTGGCTCATACGTGTATTTTTTTCAATTTGCACTTCACTGGAAATGTTATTATATCTGGTTGATCCTGCCAGCAGTCATATGCTTGTCTCAAAGATTAAGCCATGCATGTCCAAGTTCACGCCTTTACACGGCGAAACCGCGAATGGCTCATTAAATCAGCTATTGTTTCTTAGATCTTACCATACTACATGGATAACTGCAGTAATTCTGGAGCTAATACATGCCAATATGCCTCGGCTTTACCGCTGAGGCGGGTTTATTAGATCAAAACCAACCAGCCTTTACGGGCTGTGGGTTTGATGACTCTGGATAACCAACCTGATCGCATGACCTTGCGTCGGCGACAATTCTTCCAAGTATCTGACCTATCATCTGTCGATGGTGAGTGATATGCTCACCATGGAGATCACGGGTAACGGGGAATCAGTGTTCGATTCCGGAGAGGGAGCCTTAGAAACGGCTACCACATCTAAGGAAGGCAGCAGGCGCGCAAATTACCCACTCTCAGCGAGAGGAGGTAGTGACGAAAAATAACGATGCAAGACTCATTACGAGGCCTTGCAATTGGAATGAGTACAATTTAAATCCTTTAACGAGGATCCATTGGAGGGCAAGTCTGGTGCCAGCAGCCGCGGTAATTCCAGCTCCAATAGCGTATATTGAAGTTGTTGCAGTTAAAAAGCTCGTAGTTGGATCTGAGGTGGGAGTCGTCGGTTCAGCTCACGCTGCGACTGTATGTGCTCTACCTTACACAGTCATTAGACGCTCTGTGGTGCTCTTTATTGAGTGCTATGGAGTGCATGGCACGTTTACTTTGAAAAAATTAAAGTGCTCAAAGCAGGCCTCAGTGCTTGTATACTCTTGCATGGAATAATGGAATAGGACTTCGGTTCTATTTTGTTGGTTTTCGGACCCGGAGTAATGATTAAAAGAGACTGCCGGGGGCATTTGTATGGTGGCGTTAGAGGTGAAATTCTTGGATCGCCGCCAGACAATCTACTGCGAAAGCATTTGCCAAGAATGTCTTCATTAATCAAGAACGAAAGTCAGAGGTTCGAAGACGATCAGATACCGTCCTAGTTCTGACCATAAACGTTGCCGACCAACAATCGGGGGTGGTTTGACTTTATTGACCCTCCTGGCTGTCCCTGGGAAACCTTAAGTAAGGTTCTGGGGGGAATATGGTCGCAAGGCCGAAACTTAAAGGAATTGACGGAAGGGCACCACCAGGAGTGGAGCCTGCGGCTTAATTTGACTCAACACGGGGAAACTCACCCGGCCCGGACACTGTAAGGATGGACAGATTAAAAGCTCTTTCTTGATTCAGTGGGTGGTGGTGCATGGCCGTTCTTAGTTGGTGGAGTGATTTGTCTGGTTAATTCCGATAACGAACGAGACTCTGACCTGCTAAATAGTACGTCGGTATTGGCGCTCAGCAATGAGTGTCCTAACAGGCGCTGACTTCTTAGAGGGATTCGCAGTATTCAAACTGCACGAAATAGAGCAATAACAGGTCTGTGATGCCCTTAGATGTCCGGGGCCGCACGCGCGCTACAATGACAGCTTCAGAGAGTTTTGCAACCTGGTCCGAAAGGATTGGGAAATCTTGGCATAGCTGTCTCCTCAGGGATTGGGGTTTGTAACTGTCCCCCATGAACGAGGAATTCCCAGTAGGCGCAAGTCATCAGCTTGCGCCGATTACGTCCCTGCCCTTTGTACACACCGCCCGTCGCTACTACCGATTGAATGGTTTAGTGAGGTCCTCGGATCGCGGTCTTTGCGATGGCAACATTGCTTAGATTGTGAGAAGACGATCGAACTTGATCATTTAGAGGAAGTAAAAGTCGTAACAAGGTTTCCGTAGGTGAACCTGCGGAAGGATCATTATCTGAATCTCATGAGTTCTCCCTGCGCTTGCTGTTTGGCTTGCCTGAAGGCAGCTTTCAGTGGGACGTGTGTGTGAGAATGGCATTATATTTTGAGAGATTTTGACCGACTTGGTCTCCACATTGCGAAAGTGTAATGTGACACTTGTGATAGACGAGTGGCGCTGAGCAGACGCACTGGGAAGAGGCCAGTGCACACCCATTGCTCGTGGTGTCTCTCTCTTGTGATAGAGAGGTCTGACTTGCAGTGCGCTATTTGTGATTTTACGAGAGACTCCTGTCAACAAATCCCTACAGCTAATGCCAAGAGTCGGGCATATTGCCTCTGCCCGATTTTTTGGGGTTGTTGTGGGTCCAGCGCTCGCCATAGCGTTGTCGACGTCGGTGACACGTTGGTCCCTCTGGTTGCGTTTGTGAGTTAATACAGAGTGGATATGCAGCCCATGTGTTCATCAATTTGACGTGCATTCCTGTGACAGGGTATCTACTTTTGCTCAGTGCTAAACAAGTGGCCTAAACACTTGGAAGATCAGTCGTGTAGAGATTCTACACACATGGGGCTGGCCATTGCTCGCGTCAGCAACTGATCCCATAATTTGTGCGAGGTCTAACGAGACAAATGAAAATGATGCGAGAATTCATAGCATAATAGGACGCCATCGCCATTGCTCGTGCGGTGGGTAGATGTTGGTTGAGTTGAAGTGAGAATATCGTCAGACCCATGGACGAATATCTCATGCATACTTGCCTCATCGCTCAGTCCTCAATTTAATGCGCGCATCATGGAAGTTTGTCCGCCCTGTCGTGTTGTTTCATTGTGAGAATTATTGCAGTAACATGCAGATCTATCGCGACTTAGCTACCAGTGTGTGGGCGGCGATAACGTGGCATGCCTTCTCTCTATATATTAAAAAGTAAGAGGGTGTGCAAAAACAAAAACTTTGAGCGGTGGATCACTCGGCTCGTATATCGAGGAAGAGCAAAGCAAACTTTGTGATTTATTGTGAATTGCAGAACGCTTTGATCATAAACCTCTCGAACGCACATTGCGGCTATTGGTTAACAGTAGCCCCGTTTGTCTGAGGGTCGGTTGTCACATCTATCGTCACGTTTGTGAGTGGCGGATTGTGGAGTGTCATGGTTCTCATGTCATGTGTAGAGAGCCGTGTGTGACGCTTCATTAAGGTGAGTCTCTTGTAACAGACTCGGAGTGTGGGCTAAACGATGTGTGAGCTGGTTGAGTGGTGAGTGCGGCATCTGTGAAACTACCAACAGGTGTGCCATTTTCTACATTCTTTCGGTTGCGGTGTCTGTGTATTCCATTGCTCGAGAGTACACAAACACTGTCATAAAGGAAGAGCGTCACTCACTGCGTGTTTTGGGGTAGTACCCAGCTGAGACATTGAGAAGCACTTTATCCCAGTACTTGCCTAGATTACGACTGTGTGCATTGGTGTGACAGTTTAGGTCGCGGCTTGATAAGTTGCGCCCTGTTGCATGGGTGTGCACTCACTGGCGATCCATTGCCGGATAGCTGTCGTGATTGCACTATTAACGGCGAGGAGAGGAACCCCCCCAATGATGTAACTAAAAATGCATTTTGATTTTGCGCATTGCCGTGCAAAAGCCTCTTGTGTTCTTGGGTTACATTTTTTTCATCCTGACCTCAGATCAAGCGTGAATACCCGCTGAACTTAAGCATATCAGTAAGCGGAGGAAAAGAAACTAACAAGGATTCCCTTAGTAGCGGCGAGCGAAGAGGGAGTAGCCCATAACCGAATCTCATGGCGTGATGTCATTGAGACATGTGGTGTTGGAGTGGTTTCTTGCTGCGCATTTCCAGAGTCCTAAGTCCACGTGATTGTGGCTCATTCCCCAGAGAGGGTGTAAGGCCCGTTAGGATTGCAAATGTGCAGCGCGAAGCTACTCAAGAGTCGGTTTGCTTGGGAATGCAGACCTAATCGGGTGGTAAACTCCATCCAAGGCTACATATAATACGAGTCCGATAGCGAACAAGTACCGTGAGGGAAAGTTGAAAAGAACTTTGAAGAGAGAGTTCAATAGTGCGTGAAACCGCTCAGAGGTAAACGGGTGGAGCCGAAGTTGGTGTAGTGGTTGATGTCTTCTGATGTGCTCATGGGCTGCGTTGTGGATCCGTTTGTTAGGAACACGCGTAGTTTGTGGTGTATGTTGGTTGGCTGTTTTCCCTATGCTGTCACCACGATCGGCGATGCTGCTGCTCTGTTGCTGAGAGGAAGGTAGGGTTGTGCTTTTCGGAGTGTAACCTGTTATAGACTCTTGGCGCGCGGAGTGGTGTGTTGCCGTGTATGGCGAGACAAGCCCATTGCTCGTGGCGCATACAGGTGTCTGCGTTGGCTTCCTCAGTGGGGCACTCATTGCCGAGTGTTTTATTGGGTGTGAGCTCATGTTGGATGCTTCCCTGTGCATTGTCTCAACAATCTGTGGTGTGTTGTAGGCCATCCACCTGTCCCGTCTTGAAACACGGACCAAGGAGTTTAACATGTACGCGAGTCATTGGGTTCTACGAAACCTAAAGGCGCAGTGAAAGTAAAGGTCTCCATTGTGTGTGACTGAGGTGCGATCCGTGCTCTCATGGGAGTGTGGCGCAGCACCGGCTCGTCCTATACATTTTATGTGGGGCGAAGCAAGAGCGTACATGCTGAGACCCGAAAGATGGTGAACTATGCTTGCGTAGGTTGAAGCCAGAGGAAACTCTGGTGGAGGACCGAAGCGATTCTGACGTGCAAATCGATCGTCAAACGTGAGTATAGGGGCGAAAGACTAATCGAACCATCTAGTAGCTGGTTCCCTCCGAAGTTTCCCTCAGGATAGCTGGCACTTGCACAGAGCAGTTTCATCCGGTAAAGCGAATGACTAGAAGTATTGGGGGTGAAATGCCCTCAACTTATTCTCAAACTTGAAATGGGTGAGATGCTGAACTCTCTTAATTGG
>Ga0116228_10005624_pt1 | contig 11159 bp, 6 predicted proteins | sample S1TSphfallax_2_FD_89694 | JGI IMG/M metagenome (GOLD analysis project Ga0116228, IMG submission 89694) | Host-associated microbial communities from peat moss isolated from Minnesota, USA - S1T2_Fc - Sphagnum fallax MG | ecosystem: Host-associated > Plants > Peat moss > Unclassified | place: USA... | reverse complement strand
TTAGAGGTTCATTGCCACTAACTGCCATCACACCTTTGGCTGAGTTGCTGAACTGTCAGCAGCAAGGCATCCTTGCTAGATTCTTAGTACAATGTCAGACGGTTAGATCTGAATTGCTTTATTTGACTTAACGTCAATTGGGCTCTGGCCCGGGTGCTGTTTGGCCCACTTAATGACGCTAAATTGTAAGTAAGTAAGTAAGTGCAGGTATTAGAAATTATAGCAACCCCTCACTGGTTAAGATCTCATCAGATTTTCCTTATGTATTTTAGGAAGGCACCTTACCAGGGCTAATTTTGCCTATTGGAAAAGGTAGGTGTACGAGACCCTAGTTATGCACCATGACTATGAACGCTTGATAAGATTTTCATTATGCTATTTTATTTAAAGGACAATTGCACCCATTGTAAATTTAGCAATGAAAAATTATGCTAAAGCAACGTATAACTCTGTGCCGGCAACTTTTTATCTAACTACATCTATCTTTGATTCAGTTGATCTCATCTCTTACATCAGCCTCTTTGTTACATAATATTTGTCGTAATCCTCAAGGAACAAATTGCATTCTTTCAGGTTGTTTTTGCTTTCAAATAGATCGACAATGGATGGAAATTGTGAATTTCTACTATCTAATTTTATCCATTGTTCTTCTATTTTGTTTGTCTCCACTTTCATCCTTTCTATGAGTATCTCATTCGATTCCAAAATGTTTTTCGTCCTTTCAAAGTTCAGATCATTAACACCCAAACCAACATCACTTTATGTTTCTAGTGTTTCTAGGGAATAATAATATTCCTTGTTACCTTTGTAATGTATATTCCCTGAACTCCTTTGTTGATTATTTCCACTAAATAAAAATTAATATTGGGAAACAACTTCAATTGATTCTAGCTACTTTTTCTTAACAATATCATTTTCTTCCATTTTAGTGCCATTGTTAACAATCAACATTGAACTAAATTTTTTACAAAATATGTGATACTTATAGTCTAGTAGACAAGTTTCATTTGTATCTATGCATATGGTTACGAACATATGATGGTGAAACCCCTTCCTCCCATTCCACAATTCGATTGTGAGTTGGTTGCATGGCACACAAGACTCGTCATTCTTGCTTTTTGTGTTTTTTCCTTTTTCAAATGTTGATTGCAATTGTGTTGTTGGCTCCTCCTCTTCCATTGGGGTTCCCGCTTTCTATTCTACTAGTGCATCCTAGTTTGCATCATATTTTTAAATAAGCACATCATATTTGTCACCATTTCTATCTTTTCATTTTTTTGCCACTTCTTGAAGGGTTTCTATCAATGAATATTTCACGCATTCCCACACTCTTCAAAAAACTCAAATGCTTGTCCAAAAGTGAAAACAACAAAAGAAAGAATTGAGGTATGCTCTCTAACTCATAGCATTTCAAGGGTAGAGGGACATGTTAGAGTTTTGAGATGGGGACTATAACAAATGACAAGCGGGTCAATTATTCACGTGCACCTACACAAACCAAACAAAAAGTCGGTTAATGTGTGGTTGGAACACTTTTGGTGCATGGGTGAACCAATAGCATACATGGACTTGCAAGACTCAAAATGGCCCGAACTTGGAGGAAACCACCACCTTCTCCCTTATACCCAAACCAATATCGTTTTTTATTAACCACGGGGGTTACATCCAATTGCATTTTGGCCCAAGATTCCTAAGTTGGGAATCCTAAAAAAATTCAAATTGGGTTTCTTGGCACTTTGAAAGGCCATAATTTCTTTTGTAGACCTTTGATTGAGATGAGGTCTAAAATAAAGTTCTAACCTAACCTCGAGATCTTTTCAACGATATCTAACACACCACTTGCACACATGTATTTTAAGGCAATTCTTGACTTTTAATGGGTAGAAGTCAAATTAACATTTTGACTCCCAACCTTTCTTTTGGCCATAACTTATGTTTTAAGTATTCAAATGAATCATGTGAGCCCATTTTAGAAATTTACGTTTCAAAAGATTTTCAATGATATAAGGAACATTTTAATCCAATGAATTTTGACCACTAAAATATTTCTTTTTGAAAATTTGGGATTCCATAGGGATTCCAACTCCCAAAATGAGAATCCACTTGGGAGTTTGTGGGTTCATTCCCATGAATGCAAATATGACTTTCGTGTTGCATTTTCAACCTACACCTTTCCATGCCTTTGCCTTGGTCACAAGCCCAAGGTTAGGGTTGTGACAATATTAGTCCATTTTGTTCATCCCCAATAAGTATTCTGGTTAGCATAATAAACGAATCTTATAATTTTAGTTTGTTGGTTACACTAACCATGGATGGTACTTAAGAGCTTGTTGCAAGATGTTCACAAAATCCGGATTGAACATTCATATCATTGTGGCATAAACTTGTATTTTTGCATGTTATTTTTTGATGCCTAATATCTTATTCTGACATTATAGTCTACATTTATTACTTTCATTTGTCTATGATCCATTATTAGATACAAATCCAAGTTTTTAGCAGTTATAACAAGCATTTTCATAGTTCTAAACCTATATATGCAATGAAAAATTTTCTTGTCCAACCTACATTTTCCTCATTACATATAATCATTGAATAGGTTTTTGTCTGTTTTACATTTATCATTTTTTAATGTCCCTTTTAATGTGTTGCATGTGAACACTTATGGCCATCATTTGTTGACATTATATTATTTGATCAATGACTATTTATTTCAATAGTCATAGGAGATTTTTTTTTATTGATTTCAAATTAATGTAGGATGTTCCAATATGTGTGATTCAGCACCAATTCATTCATTTGATGGTGGACGTTTTTTAACACATTACTGTTTCTACATCTTTTTTTTTTTTCAAAGTGTGAGAAGTACCAATTACATAAGCATATGCATAACCTTTTAATCATTAATGCTTAAGTTTTGCTTTTGATTTAAAGTAAAATATTTATGATTTTGTTTCCTCATGTTTTTCTCCTCTTATATGTCCCTCTAGTTTTGTTATAATTGTTACCAAAGAAAACATTTTTATGCCATAATTACAATTGAATCCATTTTATTTCAATCCATGTTCAATTCATTACATATGATTTCTACATTTGGATAATTCATATTACTATGTGTATTGCATAGTGTGATTAAATAAACAATATTTTTTCATGAAGGGTTTGAATGTTGTCTTCTTCAACTATCCCACATTTTTTGTGGTTTCAATGGCAATCCAATCATTTGCCAATTCACAAGTGGTTGGAGGACTTTGTTTTGTTCATGTTGTGGGACCTAGGCTTGCCCATTTGGAGTTGCTACAATCTTTTTTTGGGTTTTCCAATTTTTGTTGTTAATAATTCAAATAGGGTGACCAAGTCTTCATTTGATAAATCTTTCAAAAAGCTAGCAAAATAATGTTTTGGAAATGACTTTTTCAGGCTTGTTTGTTATTTTAAAAATTCCATTGCATGTTTAAACATCGCCCAATGATAGTATTTTATGTCTTGTTGTATTAATTAGGCGTTTTGCCTTGGTTTTTTCTTAACAATATATGGACCTTGTATTTTTATCTTTTCATTTGCCCACTATTAGGTGGCCCATTCATCTATGTTATCCACTTTGTCTTTTTGTAGACTTTCCCATTTCTTGATTTCTATTAATCCACATAATGGGTCAAGTAAATTGTCATCTTAAAAAACTTGCCATGGTTATTTTATTTTGCTTGGAAATTGTGTCCAAAATTGAATGCAAGGATGCATTTTCAATCATGCATTGAATTGTGAGCAATAGCTTGCTAATAATTAGCAATCTATTTGTCATTGTTTGGGGGAAATCCAACTGAGATGGTAATATTGAATAACACAATTAAGTACTCAAATAAATAATATTGGGTGCAAGGATCCAAATATTCTATTGAGGTAATAGGCATGCAATATTATATCAAACATATAATGCAATAAAATAATGATGATACTGAAAATGCAAATAGATAATAGAGAGTGAAATAATGGAGTTGGAAATTTATTTGAAATGTAATGACAATGCAATCACTATATATGGGTTTTATATGCATCCTTTGTAATTCTAAGGATTAATTAAGTACTATATATGCATCCTTTGTTGTTATAGGGATTGAATGGGTATGTATATGCATCCTTTGGAGTTAAAGGAATTAAGAATTTTGGATGAATCAGTGGATTTTCCAAGAAACAACCTTTATGTTAAACTTCAACCCTAATCCATATCAAAAAGTCTATTGAACCACAAATCACTACAAAGAATGGTATTTTGGTTTTTCATTCAATTGTTGGGACATCTTTTTTTTCAACTATTGTAAACAATTCATGGTTTTGGGGCTAGGCCTATCATCTAATGTTTCACAAGTTGTTTTAATATTTTGTTCTTTAAAATCTTGTGGCACCCAAGCTCACTTGCTTGGAGGTGCATAAAGTCATCAATTGGGTTCCATCAATTATGTTGATAAGAGGTTTCCAAGGGTTATTAAATCCTTTGTTAACAAATTCTTTAATAAGCTTGGGAAAAAATGTTTTAGAATTGGTTTTTTCAAACTTACGTGTTGTTGGAAGAAATCAATGGCATATGTAAATATTGCCTAATGGTAGTTTTCCATATCCTCCTTTAGAATGTTTATAATTTGTTTGAGCAATGCAATATTTTTTTTGTATGTCTTTGCATTCACCCATTGCCATGCCACCCATTCATTTGTTTTGTCAATTTTCTTTTTCCATTATGATCCCCATGTTTTAACTTGTAGCAATTGCTTCAAGGGGTCTAGCAAGGTGGGATCTCTTGGAAATTCCGAAGGCAATTTTTATCATTTTGCATATTTTATCTCATATGCTTGAGATTAAGGTGTATTCAATCATAATTTCCAAGGTGTTTGGTGTGACCATTGTTATGAATATTTTTTTTGCCATTGTAAAATAAATATTTAACAATTACAAATGGGTGGCAATTGTAGAAAAGATGGAAGTAGGCAATTTAGGTGGAGAGGGGGAAAAATGTAATTTGATTATTCAAGTAGTAAGAATGACCCTAAACATAAAAGGTCTGAAAGATTGAATTCAAATAAAAAACAAGTTTAAAATGGTATAGAGAATGTGTGGCCTCATATTGTTTCAATTCCTAATGGGAACATACCTCTTGGAGATGAAGAGGTGGTGTTTTGATTAACATATATTTCTTGGATATGAAGAATTGATGTTTTGATTAACACATACCTCTTGGAGATGAATAGGGGGTGTTTCAATTAACACATACCTTTTAATTGTGAATAGGTAGAGTTTGGATTGATACATAATTCTTGGTTGTGAATAAGTTTCTTTCATCCTTTTTTTTGTTCATCTATTTTCATTTTTCATCCGTTTTATCATTTTATCCGTTTTAATTTTTCATCCATAAATATTGTTCATCCATGTACACGTGGTAGATTAATCCTCAATGTCCCATTTTGTTCCATGTGCCAACATAATATTTTAGAAAAAATTTGATCCTACTCACGTTCACCAAATAGTAATCCCCCTAATGGGGTTACCACCTTCCAAGACCTTTGATCAAGAGTGATAGTCTAAATCCAACATTAATATGTTCCATTTGTTGTTGGTGTGTATTGTATGGCACATCATACCAATCTTGCAATACAAACCCTTTCAAACCTACCTTTGGTTTCTCACATTGAAATTTTGTTACAATGTTTATATGGTTATTTCAATCATATCATCAAAATGCATTTGGGGTTTACCAAATGGGCAAGGATCATGGAAATTAAAGGCAACAAAATTTTGTGGAACATTAAAATAATATGGATCTCTATGATCAATCTTATCAAATGTGTCTTGTCTATGTATTGCACTCTTTTCATGAAAATGGCATTAGATGCACCCATAATACCTTCTGCCAAATCTAATTTGTCTTCGCTGATTGATGTGGAAACTTTGTTGGGCTTGAATGTGGTGATGTAGATGTTAAAGTGGTACATTCTTTGATTAACTTCCACAATTAAAGGATGATTTTGTTTGTGATTTCATAACATTAATGAAGATCTATGAAGGGGATGTGTACAACATGTTTATGGTAGGCAATCATCTTTTGAAGGTAGTGTGTTCAATAATTTCATTATTTTGATCAACACTGCTTGTGAGAGCATTAGTCTTCATTGGATTACATTTTTGAAATTGGAATTGATCATCTGGCTTGTGAATTTGCTAAGAACCACATGTGGGCAACATCTTTAAATCAAATTGAGGCTTCAATTTTTGTTATGAAGGAGATATATAAGGATGTTGCATTTGTGAAATAACAATGTCAAGAAGCTACCATTTAATTTATTGTTGAAATTACAAGGGTGGTTCATTCCTTGTTCAAAATTTGATGGATATAATACTAGTTGCAACCATAACCTAAAAAAATGTTCAATTGTTCATTTGGCAATCATCAAGGCATCCTTCTATTAGTTTAAAAAGGGAGGACTTGATGAGATATGGGTTCTTGGCTTGTTTTCAATTGTTGTTTTTAACCTTTAAATATTTATGTTTGTATTTAGCATGACATACAATGTTAAGTTGGCAATGCAAAAACCTTTTCATGTCAACCCTATTACTAAGTTATGGAAAACCTTTACTTCTTTTTCAATTTTGAAAAAAAAAATCCTAAAGTATATCAAGTTGGTTGAACTTGCTATTGTGAGAGTAATTGGTTCTATTGAAGATGAACATTACTTTTCTACGTTGACCTTTATGAAAACAAAATTATGGAATCAATTAGCCATGCATTTGGAGCTTGTCGTTTACATGTTCAAACAAAACTTTTTCAATTTGTAGAGCTTTCTTTTTGGAGCAGTTATTTAAAATTGGAAAGACAACATAATTTGGTATGGTGTAAAAAGTTGAGACTTAAGCTACTATTAACTTGTAAGCTTTTAAAAATAAAAATAAAAATGCTTTTAATGCCTATTTCTTATTTATTTATTTTGGCATTTTTATTTTTGGATAATGGATAGCACCATGGGCATTGTGTGTTGTTAAGATGATTTGAAATCTTGATTTGGCATTTATGCAACAACAGTTAACTAGTTGCATTCCAATTGGCAAAGTGAAACTATTTCCCTTTGTTTTTATGATCTATGGTTTCCAACCCCTTTCTTTGGGCTTACAAGGATTTTTTTTTTGCATTCTATATAGTTATTGACTAATGAGTTTTGTTTATAAACTAGGCATTTTGTTGTAGTGGGCAAGGCCTTTTATGATCGAGGTTTGATTCCCTCCTATAAATGTTGCTACAAATTAAATTTAAAATAACACTCATCAACAAAAGAAACTAGATTAAAGATGATTAAATGTAGCTACAAATTTGACTCAAAATAACTCCCAATAGCAAATTAGAATCGATCATTTTATTTCTCTTGTTTGCAAAAAAACCTACATATTGTCCCACCAAATAATTGGACACATAGACCTTCAATGTGTCAATGTGGCAGTTCAAGCTCCAGCAAAAATTGCCATGTAGGAACTTAGCTAAAACAAAAAACTCCAAAAAAAAAAAACATTGTCATGCATAAGGATAAAAAAGGTCAATGTCTTAATAACATATTCAACCCCACCTACAATATTATGCATTGCATATCTGTGAAACATTATTTTTTGACCTTGTGCCTTAAATGAACATAACAACATTTATATTTTCAAAAACCTTGTGGCACCAAAATTTGAACCCAAGACATCATGAATTAGTAATCCCCAAACTAATTTCCTTATAGTAATTCGGATGTCTAAATCCAAATATAACATCCAAAAGAAAAGGGTCTTCAAAATTCATCATGTAAGTAAATCCCTAAATTGAAAGTATTTAAAGTGATTTGATTTAAAGCTCCCAATATTCATTTAGTCTATATGTAAACACCCACTCACTTGTTCCTCTTGTAATTTCTTTAGCACACCAACACCTATGAGATGTGCAACATATTAGGCATTCAATCCCATCCTACACCAACACCTCTGAAATCACATCAATAACCATGAATACCCAAGGCTTGTACCCTTTACTAACCTTGCAAAAAATGGGATACATAAAGTTAATTCCATTCGAAACTACAAATTAAACAACTAACTATCTATGGTGAATTCATATTCATGACCATTATTGCCACTGAAGTGGACTGCAATATGAAAATAAATATTCCATGAAACAATATCACAAAAAATTGCATATCTCACTACCATATAAATTATGGTTTGAACTATAAACAACCTCCCACAACAATATGCATATCATATGGAATCATTGAAGGTCTTATGAATAGGGGAATATTTCCAAAACTCTCCACTATTTCTACAAGTTGCATCCCATACCACCCAATGTCAACCTGGGTGCAACGGTGCACACCTAGTTGCCCACTAATACTTGTCACCACACTTGTTGCAATTACGTCTAGCTTGGTAGGGCTGGTTAATGTTATTTTATCCCCCAACTGAAATTGTGCACCCACGACATCTCACTATACATCTTGAACCAATATTGGTCCACAACATATTTGGCCTTATTCCTAATTGTTATGTTTGTTTCCATGCATCTAACTCACCAGACATAGCCACCAAGGCACCTTCACTTTCACTTCTACTTCTACAATTGGCACCTTACACATTCCAGTGTGTGCCCTTGTCTTCACACCCTCCTTTGGCTCTAGCCTAGTCTTCTTTTTACTCTACCATCCCACCAAATTTTGATCAACTCCAATTCCAACATGTGTTATTGTTCAATGTCTCATGCCATTAGACTTAGTGTAGATTACATGCCATGGTGCTAAGGCTTTAACATACCTTGCTAACATGGCCTAGACCGTCTTATCCATTAGTAGCTTTATCTTCAAATCCATTCCCCACCCCAAGCTTAGTAAAGTTAAAGCCTATGTGGAATTGTACAATGTCTGTCCCAACTACTATGGTACTATGGTAGGGGTTGGCACCATTGTTGTAATGTCAATAATAGTTGTCAAATTTATTTGCCATGTAACATGCACCCCAACATTTGCTTGTGTTAAAAAGCTCGCCATGGTAGACTCCAATGTTTCATGAACTTGTTCAATGCCTTTTGTAATAACTGTTTCAAGTGTTGTTTCTACTTGCCCAACCATTTCTAGGAGCTTGGTTTCAATTGCTCTAATTCAAGAAGAAATATAGGTTGAATTGGATTCTTACCATAACAAGCCACCACTCCACACCAACTTGTGTGAAATACACAACATCTTGTGATTTTTATAGTATTGGATCTAAGGGTTCATAATAGGTAGTATTTATAATTGTATGGATAGTTCAAGTAACATACCCAAATATAGATTCTACTTGCCCAAATTACAAGGGCTAGTAGTACTTGAATAATCTTGCTACCCCTAACAAGTGCACATATATTGTTATGTGATGTAATATGAATTCCAGTCTAATCGTCATTCTTTATCAACTTTGGAAACCTTACATTGTCCTGCAACAATTCAACAACGTGGCCATATTTGATTTGCATGTAGAAGCAAATAATCAAAATGTTTAGGATGGACCTAGGTGTTATGATTTCAATTGTTTAATTTGCAAAATGCACACATTAGGTTTTAACCTTTTGTTAACCTTGTGTACAATGTAAACACCAACACAACATCCTAATGTAGACCCCAAAAGATTTGCATATCAACGTGCCATGAACAAATTAGTTGTTTGCTAAAACATGGAATTTGGATAGATTAAATTTGTGTCAATGATGGTTAGATGTCTATGTTCACATTTAGACCAAGTGCATAACCACACCCCCTTCCGCATTTGAATACAAACAATATGTGGGCAATTACTATATTTGGATTGTTAATCAAATCAAGACTTGTACTTGCCATCTCATACAATGATGGGTTTCGATGGGATGCAAGTTTTTGCAACACACCAAAATTCAAGCACATGTTTATAGTTAATAGATTGCAACACAAATTTCCCATTACACCAAACAATCCATATCATAGTAGGTTGAAAACAATGTGTTAACAATTTATATCCGGCCATTGCTTTTCCACCTTGTCCATATTTGTTGACCTTCATTATTACACCTCTTGCACTTGTAAGATGGTAAGTCCTCTTCTTTGTTGCACGGTTAAACTAATATGCCACAAGGGTGTCCCGCTAGGATGTTTCCACACCCATAGCGCACATTGTTTCTAAATCCCCGATCACTCAACTCATGTTGAAGATGCTTAAACTCAATGTCCATTACCTTATGGAGTTCACCCGTGTCCATGGCATTTTAATCCCCCACCTTCACAATTGCCATGTTGAGGTGGCATGGTGGAAAACCATGAATCTTGTCATCCTAGATATTCTTACCATCACATGCCCCGTAGCAACTCGGCCAACCTAAGTAGTGAGTCCAAGCGGACATGCAACAATGTGCGTATACAAACAAAAGTTGGCAATGCTCGAGTTGCATCTTCAACTACAAAGGAGATGCCCAAGTTGGTTTGAAGTAAATAGACATTTATTAAGTCACCAAAACACGTTGAGTCCCCATGGAAACCATGTCATTGTGTTTCTTAAATGAATTTCCAAGATAGGTGTAACACAATTGAATCATAATGTAAGTATTTCTTTGGTTGCTTGAAGTGGGACTTGTGCATGAGGTAGTATTTGTCATAGGAATGAGAAAACATGATGTTTAAAACTATCTAATGTTCCCACTGACCTGTATGTGGGGTTGGTGAAAACAAAAATGCACATCAAAGAGAGTTTGTAGCATTGACCCATCACAAAGGGTTGAAGGGGGGGTGTGGGTAGCTTACATTCTTCACCCAATATAAAAACAAGCTAGTTTTAGATAAGGTGGCCTAGGCCTAAGATGTGATGGGCAACCTTGGAAGCCAACTTGTGGAAGGCTAGCTCATGGAAGGACAAAATGTGATGCACAATCTATGCCACATTCTAGGCTTTGTGGACATGCAAGCCAACAATTAAGTTGTTAAGGACCTTGGGAAAATTGTTCTCAAGGTATGTGCATGAATACCAATGTTGCCCAAAATTGGGTTGGGCATAGGAATTTTCATTGTGGAAGGTCGATGTAACCAACTAATGGGGGTGGGAATAAGGTTTGTGAAACAAGTGTTGAAGGCTTTGCGAGGCACCAAACTATAAGC
>Ga0116228_10005622_pt1 | contig 11162 bp, 9 predicted proteins | sample S1TSphfallax_2_FD_89694 | JGI IMG/M metagenome (GOLD analysis project Ga0116228, IMG submission 89694) | Host-associated microbial communities from peat moss isolated from Minnesota, USA - S1T2_Fc - Sphagnum fallax MG | ecosystem: Host-associated > Plants > Peat moss > Unclassified | place: USA... | reverse complement strand
GATGGTGAGGATCTGAGGTCACACAAATGCAAAATTTCACCACAAAAGTAAACACTGGTTCATCCCCTCCCTTTCCCCACCCCCAACTTTTTTTTTCCCAAAGCATTCTTGCAAGTAAAAATTTGTTGGCCTTGCCTTGGTAGGGTATTGTGTTTAAATTCATTATAGAGTATAGTAGCTTAAGGGATTTTGGCCCTGAGGTAATAATAATAGGTCTATTTTTATATGAGGACTTTTGAAAGATGATATTTTGGCTTGTGTTGAAACTTGAAAGTAGTTATATAGAGTTATAATATGATCTTGAAGGATTTTGGTTTCTTGTAGATGATTTTGTTGAAGATTACATTTTTGCATGGTGAAATATTTGAGTTTCCATAATTCTTCTTTTGCCTTTAGATACTTTTTTAGTGTAAATGACAGGGCCACGGTGTGACACACCACCCCTTGTTTTATTTTGACGAGAACGTGTGGAATTTCTCCTTGTCGTTCTTTCTTTCTTTCGAGGGTTTCTTTGTGCGCGTGCGTGCGGTGGTGTTTGAGGGTTTCTTTTTGACTCGCTCTGTGGTCCGTTGTAGGACGGGAAGAAGAAGAAGAAGTTGTTGCGGCCGCAATTCTGTCATTCGATTGAAGAGACGGGAGCCCCTAAGGGAAGAAGAAGACGGGATCAGAAAACATGCCGGGAAATCCGGATGCGACGGTGTATGTTGGTATGTTGTAACTCTTTGTTTGTTTTTCTCTCTCGTATTCTCTGTTTTTTATTTCTCTATCAAAGGGGAATGGAATTGCCGGCCGGACATTCCCGGGGCTTGTTCGCATGCATTTGGTGCTCCACTTCAATTTTTCTTTTTATAACATGGTACGATTTGCCAAACGCTTGGTGGAATGTTTGACGAATTTGTGCTCTTTTGTGTGAATGCTTCTGGAAGCTTTTTGGACTGCCGTAAAACGTTTTGTGTTCTCATTTGTTTTGTTATCCGGGGGCTCTTTGGGCTTCAATAGGCGTGGTGTTTTTAGCATTCTTCCGGGCTTCTGATATCCTTCTGCTCAAAGAGCCAGGGTCATTTCGGTGTATTAGGGTTTGGTCAAATTCCAGCGTTTCAATTTTCTATAATCAGCTGTAGTACTCTCTTTTTTCAGCTTTTTAATGTTTCTGTCTTCGAGGGCATCGAAAGTATACCTGCTCTGGACCAAGCGCATATAGATATTACCCCAAAGGCAGGATAAACCATGTCTGTGAAGAGAGCCTGGTTAGACTGTTGGTTGAGACATAAGGGTTTTGTTTGATGACAGAAGGAAGAAGGATAAAAGACACAAAGTTGTCTAATACAAGAGAGTGATGTTTACAATGATAGGGAATCTGGATGAGAGAGTGGACGAGAGGGTGGTCTACGAGATCATGGTGCAAGCGGGACCGTTGGTAGATGTGTATTTTCCAAGAGACAAAGACAGCAAGCGCCACAAGGGTTATGGATTTGCAGAGTATGAGACAGAGGAGAGCGCTCAGTATGCCCTCCGTCTTTTTTCAGGGCTTGTATACCTTTGCAATCGTTCTGTTCGCTTTGCGGTAGGTTTTGGTCATACCTGTGCTCCTTTTCAGGGAATCAATTGGTAGACTGTACTCCAGATGTTTCATCCTTGAGATTTGTGAGGTGTCTGGTTTCAACACTGGCCATAATGGGTTGTATAATAGCACAACTTAAGACAAATCTTTGATGGCTTCCTTTATACTTGCCTTTCGGGCTTCCTGAGACTTAGGAATCATGTTTTGACTTAGGAATAGTTGTTATGAGTGCTTTATGAAATTGATTGAATTTCAAAGCTAAATTAAGATACAGTTGGAATCCATGTAGAAACAGGGTGGTGTTCATGTATTTTTCAGTTTCACATGTATCCCAGGTGTCGAAACAGGCTTGCTTGTTGCTGTACTGCCCCATGTTTCTGCACCTTTTTTTTGCTTGTTAATCCATTCCCTCAAGTGCCCAAATGTTCTTTCTTGGCATGTAAGCCTGTCACCATGGTTTTAGGATTAGAGCAACAACTCCATTGGTTTACAGTAACTGTCTTTATTGAAATTGTTTAATTTCTCTGGCATGATGCTAGTCTAGGCTCCAGGTTTTCCAGATGTTACAACTTCTGGTTGGAGAGTCCTCTCTATACTTCAAAGTGGTAGGTTCATGTACAGTCTATTAGCAAAGACTGGAACATTCAGTAGAGGTTCTGTTCAAGTAGCCTGAGTCTCCATTTGGGCATGGTCTGTCTGGTGACTGTTAGTGGCAGATTTGTTTTGCATCAGATTTTGGTTCATGTACCTTGTTTGGACTTGAATTTCAAGGTTGTTGATGTTAAATTTGTATAAACTTGTTGCAGATCTCTGGGGAGAGGTCAGCACAACCTGCACGTTACGACCCTGACAGCAGCAGATTGTTTGCAAGATCACATGAGAAAGATGGTGATTCTTGGCAGATGACCCCTCCGCAGCACCCCAACTATATGTACCTTAATCATTCTCCTACAGGTATGATGATTGTGTCTTTTGGATTGGCAGAGGCAACTGGCTTGTGTTTACATCTCAAATACTTTGTTCTGGTGTTTCATTTGATGCTGTTGTGGATGGTTTCCTTGAGGATTGTCAGAAGGCCCTATAGTTCTTTTACCTCAAGTCAACTCTCAGTGCTAGTTTGAGCCTTTGTGAGGGTAGTCTATGCAAGAGTCCAGCACACACCCAAAAGTACCCTGATCTATCCTCTCAGTAAGTCTAAACTGGTTAGCAAGACTTTCCAGACACAAGCACCAATTCTGACAGTTCCTACCTTTATTCCTTGCCCTTGTGGGTGCAAACTCCAGAAACAGTCCCAGTAGGGTTACTATCCTGCAATGTATATGCTTGCATGGCAGTAAAATCTACAGTTGGGCACTTTAGTCATTTCTGACTCTTGTACATTGTATTGTGTGATGCAGCTTTTGCTGGCATGCGAGTGCCAGGACTGTTAACAACAGTAGCACAGACTAATGCTCAGTTAGCAGCTCTAAGACCTTGGGATTTCCAAGGGCACCACCATAGCCACCAGCATGCTTATGCATCATATTGACAGGTCTACAGTAAGTTCACTGTAATGTAGTGGAAGGTCTGGTCTGCAGATAGTCAGTAGTCATCATTCTGTTGCCAAATTTAGGAGTTCCACTGTTTTTGACCTATCTCTCTGATGGCCTTAAATCTGGCTAAGAGATGAGAGCCTGGTACCATTGCCATACTCTTGTTGAGATTCTTCTGATCTGTACAATGGAGGGCACCAACTTGTATCATAGTTGATCCGAAGTGTGAAAATTCTGTGTTTTCATGTCTGTACCAGAATTTCAACCAATAAGAGTTTTTGAATAAAAAAAAACCTCCATTGTTATTAAGATTGGTGTTTTCCTTGAGAAATTGCCAGACAGGCACTCTCTGAAGCTGCATCTTCATGTCTTGTGAAAATATATTTCTCCTCCCACTCTTAAGGAGTAATTGGAAGACATCCCTGAAAATAAGAGTAATATTCATGGATATCCTAAACCCTAAATACACTAAGAAATTTCTGCAAGTGCATTGGATTCTTGCAAAGACATTTTTTTCACAGGATTAAATATGTTGAAGGTTAGTCAAACTCAATTCTCTTCCAGTCATCTGACTGCAATCCATCAGCTTAACAAGATAATGTTCAAAGTGATGTGGTAACTATTAAGTAAAAAGCCCGAAGCTCCAATTGGCAAAAGTGGCAACAGGAGCAGCGCTTGATGCCTGAACAAGACTAAAGAAGTCCAATCTCTTCGCCACCACCAAAACATCATAGCTTATCAAGAGTTTTCTGGCACTAGGGACTAGGGAGTCAGAAACAGGTCCTGTTCTGAAAACAATGCTTATGATATCTTTCCCCATCTCCCTGCAGCCAGAACAACATCAGCCAATTACCATTGGGTGTCTGTCCTTCTGATCACCCCTGGTCAAAAAACCAGTAGCCATTCACCACCCAGTGTCTGTCTCTGTGATTGCCATCGGTCAGAATACCAGCAGGGATTTACTACCTGGTGTTGTCTCTCTGAATGCACACAGTCAGAATGCTTACCAAGGAAAAAATGCCAGAATTCACTATAAAGAGGTCACATTGCAGACAACCAACACCTTTTGAGTTTCTTGACACCCTTTGTCCGATTATTCCTTGAGGGTTCTGGGTTCGATTTCAGCTTGGATTTTACACTAGCACAACATACAACCATGGAAGCCAGCACAAGCACCAGTAAACCAAGAATAATCAAACATGTCTGGCAAAGCACCTATGCCTTACTGTTAGCAAATGCAGGCCCTTCTGATTCATCATACAGAAAGACTTTCAGTGCCAATTGGCAGGGATGATATATAGTGCTAATGATGACAATCCTGTGATTACCAATGAGTTGATAAATCAACCTAGCATTTCTCAGTGACTGCTGACTTTGTGTCCCCTGGTGGCTGAAGATGATAAGAGACCAAGTTGGCACCCTGTTTGGTCATATGTGCTTTGAGACACTATGAACCATGAAATCAAGGATCCAAGGTTACTTGTAAGGGGATTCTTGAATTCTTTTACATTGCCCCTTGCCAATCCTCACATACCTTTCACTTAGTTTTGTCAGTGTGGCACACCCTAATTGTAACCAAATCCACAATGGGTGGCAAAACAGGTTCTAGAAAAGGTCCAATGACAGAGAACATGTGGCTTCCTGTGGCATGCCGAAGACTAGTCTTCCATGTGTTGAATCTCACATCAAGATCTGATTGCTGGTGACACTAAAGCCAAGCAAAGATGGGTCTACCACCTTCCCCTTTTTCCCCTTCTTCCTTTCCCCTGTTGCACTGCTGGCACTATTCTCCAGATCACCAGGAACATCCTCCTCTAAAAATCTAGTGACATCAGCTGAGCACAACTTGCTTCACTCAGGGTTTTGGCCACTGGTAGGTAAGAGAGAATTAGAATCTGCTGGATTGCTAGGATAAAAACCAAGATTCCTGGAACAAAATGTGGCTATCACCCATTTGGACTGGACTCTAATTCCCCTCAGTAGACAGAAAGAAAGGTGTAACAACACCTGGTATGACAAAGAAAACCAGAGGCATGACTGGTGGATGTTTCTTCTTCAACCCTTCAGTGGTAATGAATTCATGATCCCTTATGAAAATTGAAATAGGCTCCCCTTTCAACTCTCTACCTTAATTCCAAGGTGCAAGAAAAAAAGAACCATAATCCCACAACAACAACAAAAACAACATACATACCTACATATTCCAAAAATTAGAGCTACAAAATGCCCCCCTGCCTGAAGTTGAGAAAAACAGGTCTATTAGGGCCCACCTTCTCTCACTAGGGTATAATAGAAAGCACCCCACATGACAATCCTCCTTCCATCCTCCTGCAAACAGCACCTTATTTGGCTGCCACAAATATGAAAGCAAGATGATGATGATTCAAAGGTTCTCTGTGCTCTTGCTTTCTGGACAAAGAAAGCAGAAGAGGGCTGGGAAGAGAGGGAGGGAGGGAGGGAAGGAGAGAGACAATGGGATCTTTTTCTCTTCTTTTTATTTTCCTTCTGTTTTAAAATGTCATACCATTATGGTGCATTCACACTTGATGTTAAGTCAGTGTTAAATGAAAATCTAGGTGGCATCCTAGGTGGCATCCATTGTTAAATGGGCCATAGCTCAATGTTAAGTGAATGCTAGCTTAACATAAAATTTTCATGGCAACTAGGTTTAAGTCCTAAATGGCTAGCATGGTGTTCCGGGACTCTACCCTAGAGTCACTAACACCAAGTGTGAACACACCTTTAGAATGGGATTTCTGTGATTGAAAATTTTTAATTTACCTGCTTGGGAAGTCTCTCCAACTCCGCCCTTTTCATATGCTGGATGTACATAGCCAAAAGTGTTAAAAAAGCATGTGCTTTTTGAGATTATATTTAGCCAAAAGTATAGCCAAATGCTTTTTTGAGATTTTTATTAACCAAAAGTATTGCTAAGTGCTTTTGGAGATTTTTATTAGCCAAAACACATCTAGATGGAGGGGGCAAGTTTGTGATGAAGACAAATAACAAAAAGGTGACACATAGAGAAATCAAGTTATTTTAAGAAAATCCAAACCTAAAAATGATGACAAATATTAAGGGTTGAGTATGAGTAACAGCTTATCACAAATTTTCTTCCTCCATGTATATGTGCTTTTATAACACTTTAACAATATGTTCAAGATGAAATGTTAGTGAAGTGTTAATCAATAAGTGATACAATGTTACAATGGCACTATAATACAATGATAAATTATCATAATATATTACTATGCCATCACAACATAATATCAATGATCATATTAACACTTAATTTTAAATACATTGTAAAAATGTTGTAAAAGTGTTGCTAAGTTCTTTTTGAGGTTTTTGTTTGCCAAAATTCTGACCAAAATTTAAGGAAAAAAACCAGTTTTCTACACATGACTCTAGCATGTAGTCAAAAATATATAAGTACTTTTACAAAATACTTTCATATATAGCTTTAACCAAATTTGGGTAAATCTTCCTGTGAATCATTCCACTTTTGAAACATCAAAAAATTTGAAAAAAAAAAAAACAAACAAACAAACAAACAAAAGCTGCAAGTTTTTCCAACTAGAGGTTTTATAAATCCAAAAAACATAACTGTAGCCAAATTTGACAAAGTCCTCTTGTGAAATGATAGCCAAACCCACTGTTATTTAAAACTCTCAAACAATTCACAATTGTCATGAAATTAAATCATTCGCAAGTTTGGCAAGAATCTTATTTGACTGCTTCTTTTTTGTTTAAAAACTACAATTTTGTAGGTATAAGAAAAGTACATGCCCTTTCGTGATTTGAGATCTATTCTTTGATTTTAGAGAAACGTGGTTGAACCCTTTCTTTGATTTGTTTTAAGAACCATGGTTATGAATCTTAGGGAACTGCCTACCTAATGACCATTGGTTATTTGTTGTCATTTCTAATAAATGCCCAATACTAGAAAATGCTGTAATTTTCATTTGGCCAGAAAGATACGAACCCCACAACAAAGGCTTGAACTTTGAACTTGTGATAATGGGCAGAGCCATTATGCACATTGAGCTACTTGCATTTTTAAAGTTGATATGGTCCTTGGTTTTTTATGTGTAGGGTAAACCCTAAGACGATGGGCTTCACCATGTATAAAGACCTGCTCTGGTTTTTTTTTCCCTATTTTGTCCTGTGATTTACATGGCTCATGAGGAAAAAAAAAAAGGAACAAATTGCAGGGTGTTTTTAAAAACACAAGAACAATTCAAAAACAATTCAACAAGCTTCAATTTTTTTGAGGAAAGAATAAGCTGGGTAAGGTGCCCTCTTATTACACTAAAACATTTGTGCAAGTCTTTGCAATCTTGTTTCGTTTCATGATGACATTTTCTTCGTAGGTTTGTAGTGGGGGATGTAATAGTAGTTTTGCATTTTCTTTTCTCATCTCTCTTTCACCATTAGATGTTGTTGCTCATTACTTCAGAGTGCATTGGTTGTGGAGCAATGATCTTTTCATCAACTTCAAAAGGATAAGACGATTCCAATTTCCAATGGATGAATGAACAAATGAAAATATCTAAACTTTTTCACAAACTTCAAGAGGATTGGAGTATCCAAATGGGTAATTGAATGGATGAGTTTTCTCATCAACTTCAAGAAGATAAGATCATCCAAATGGATGGATGGATGAATGAATGAAAAATAGATTAGTCTTGCAACAACAAATGCTCAATCAATGGGGCAATAAAGTATCAAGTGATATCCACACAAGTGAGTATCTAGTAGTTTTTCAAGTTTGACATTAAGTTATCAAATAATTGTTTTATTTCTCAAAATTCAGTCCAGTTCTAAAAACAATAATTTATGTAATTTTGGCAATAATTATAGGTTGCTTTTGTGGACTCTTAAACCCTTAACAAAATGAGACCTTTTACAACATTTTTTACCACTTTCTTTTGCAAAAATGGAGAGAAATAATGTTCCACCAAATTAAAGGATTAAGAGATTTTTTCAATAATTGGGTATGGTGAATTGGCCTAAAGCAAGATGTTTTTGGGTTCCACTTATTTGATATTTTGTCCTCCTTCATGTCAATGCATACACGGTCTTTTTTTTCTTTTTTTTCTTTTTTTTTAATTTTTAATTTTAATGTTGTCAAATTCAACTCAAGATTATCCATTCTCTTCACCAGGTCCCCTTTGCTTCAATAATGGATTTCATGGTCTCCATTTAAGAAACTGACATTTTTAACTCATGTCTTTTTATTTTTATTTTCATAATTGTTTTTTCACACTCTATCTCTATAGTCTTCTTCTTTGATTCCTTCTTCATTCTTCAACTTTGTTCACATTTATTTCATGTAAGATATCACATTTATAAGCCCCCAACCTTAATCATTGTAAATAAGAAAATTTTAAATGATTATTTTTTTAAATTATCATTTGTAATCAATTTTTGTCATTAAAAAATGTTGTTTACCTAAAAAATCGAAAAACAATTGCAAATGATATTTTTAATTGCAAAAATTGGTTGCAAACAATAATTTTTCTTCTAGCGAATGTGTTAAAAAATTTATGTATTGTAAAAACTAACCTAGTTTCAAAAAATTTGAAATCCAAGGGGAATATATATTTTAATTTTTAACACTTTAAATAAAAAATTTCTAAGAAATTGTAAATTTCAAAATTAATCTAACTAGTGTTGAAAAGGTACTATGATATATATAGAATTTTCACATAGTGCTAAAAATGTATTTTGGAAAACTTTGGAATTTAAAAAAATTGTTAAATTTTTGAAAAATATTACCCAAACTTCTAAAACCACAAAATTGGAATTTTAATTTTAAAATATTAAAAAAACCTTGGGGCTCACAATTTTTAACAAGTACTTCTTAAAATTGTCAATTTTTTCAAAAACCAAATTCAACACAACAATTGTCATGCTTACCTAATTCTATGTAAAAAATTGACATGATGTTTTTTGAATATTTATTTGATTAATTTCACAACTTGTGTGTTGTGGTTTCAGTTTTTATCCCATGTTGAAAATTAATCATCTAAATGTTATCCAAGTGATGGGAGTTTATGCCAAAAGAAGTATTGAAAAAACAACATTGGAAACCCACTAATGATTCCCAAATATTTATTAGAATACAACATATAAACTATGAAAAAGTGTCAAATTAAATATAACGTTTTCAATTACAAATTATATCCAAGTTTCTAACATTAGTTGTTTTCTTGCATGTGACCATTTTGAAAAGCCATTTTTATGACCAATGAGTTTAATTTCATTTCACTACTTTCCTTGATGCTTATATTTCTCAACACACAACTTTTGTTAATTAATTGTCTCATGTCATGCATTTGTTATATTCTTCCTTGTTTGAAGGAGTAAAATTATTCATCATAATTGGCACATGTTCATTATATTGATCAAATTACATGATTCTCATGTTTAAATTTTGCTTCCCAAAGTTTTGGCAAATTGGTCCCATTTATACAATGATCCTCACAAATTTTAATCATTTGAAGGTGGTCATCTTGAAAACATGTAAAGCCATAGACTTCAAAGTTATCATTTCACCTTTTCAACATCTATGAAAGTCAAAGTCAAAGCATCTTATCAATATTTTGAAAAAAAATCTACTTGAACTGTCAAATTTTGAAGTTGTACGCTATTAAAAGTTTCAAAAACCTAAGGGTTATAAGCTCCAATCATTGGCATGTTTTTTATCTTTCTTCTTTGTCATCACAAACACACACATTTCACTTGGTCAATAATATCACTAATAGAAATCAACCAAAGTGTAACCATGCCATTTGCAACTACATGTGACTTGTAGTCCTTTGCAACTAGCTTGGGAGTGTTTGCAACCATAAGATTAAATTTCAATTATTTTGGTCATTCTTATCACTATCTTGTGATTATTGAAATTTTCTTCTTATGGGTATGGGTTGGAAACTAGTTTTTAAAGACTATTTTCATCCATAAATAGGCGGATGTGTCCCATTAACCACAATAGCCACCAAGTTAATCACAACCTTAGAAATATTTTATGGTGACTTAGGGGTAATATTTTATGTATGTGTTAAAGTTATATTTAGGATATATTACAAATATAATATACATATATATATGAATTATGCATATGTTTTTATATTGTTCATATCTTGAATCTAGAAATGTTTATTTCAATTCACAATTTGTTATTTGATTATGAAAAGTGGGATTCAAATATAATTCTTCAATACTTATTAATAAATATATGTTATATATACTAAAACTATTATCACTATTATCATTATTATGATATATTGATGTTTTCCTTTTGTTTATTTGTATTTTGTCATGAACTTTTTTAATGAATTAAACTTTCATTGGCATTTTGCATAGCAAATCAAGAATGTAACAAAATATTAATGGAACAAAATGACATATAATGAAATTTACAAAAAAAATAATTTAGAAAGACAAAATCGATTACAACAAAATTATTGCGTCCACTTAAAATAATTTAATTATCATCACTAGTAGTGCAACGCAATGTGGAGCTTAAATCGTATAAATATGTGCACTTCAAATTTTCAAAGTGCAAGTGTCATTTAAAGGATGAACCAAAGATGCTCAAATTTAAATATTAAAACAAAAAATAAATAACATTATCTTAAAAATACTTAAGCCTATTTACTTACTTCTTCAAGCCTGAACCTTCTTTAGTTATCCATGTGTTGACATCTTATTAACATTAAATTAAGCAATCCAAAATTAATTAGATAATTAAAAATATTAAATACTAAATTATAGGGTTTAAATGTGCCATGTGTCACCAAATAATTGGCCTTCAAAAGATAAATGAACAACAATTATATGCCCCGTGACACCAAATAATAATTGGACCCAATTAGTATGCCATGCAACAATTTTTATTTTTCCATGTTTCATTTTTTCAAGATTAAATACAATAATTCTGAAATATTAAAACAATGTTGCCACTTGGCAGCACATCATTTGTTGTTAAGGTGACCAAATTATTCGCATGGTATGTCACAAATGACAATACATGTACAATAAATGAAAGGATGAAATTATAT
>Ga0116228_10005621_pt1 | contig 11165 bp, 7 predicted proteins | sample S1TSphfallax_2_FD_89694 | JGI IMG/M metagenome (GOLD analysis project Ga0116228, IMG submission 89694) | Host-associated microbial communities from peat moss isolated from Minnesota, USA - S1T2_Fc - Sphagnum fallax MG | ecosystem: Host-associated > Plants > Peat moss > Unclassified | place: USA... | reverse complement strand
TCGTCCCCGGAGGTTGTTATGTTGGATAGACGGGCCCATTAGCCCGAAGCGACATATGGGTGAAGAAAATTACACAAAGTATATACTTTTCGGAACCACAAAACCAAATATCCTTTAAGAACTTAATTTTGAGTTATATTGAAATTTTCAATGACAAAAATCACTCCAAATTCAATATTGGAAAACCATAATATCAAATATCCCTTTAAGAATTGAATTTTAGGCTATATTGAATTTTCAATGACAAAAATCACTCAAAATTCAATATGGGAAAACCTTAAAATCAAATATCCCTTTAAGAATTGAATTTTTAGGCTATATTGAATTTTCAATGACAAAAATCACTCAAAATTCAATATGGGAAAACCATAAAATCAAATATCCCTTTAAGAATTTAATTTTCAATGGAAAAAATCACTCAAAATTCACTATGGGAAAACCATAAAATTGAATATCCCTTTAAGAATTGAATTTTGAGTTATTGAATTTTCAATGACAAATTTCACTCAAAATTCAATATGGGAAAACCATGAAATCAAATATCCCTTTAAGAATTGAATTTTAGGCTATATTGAATTTTCAATGACAAAAATCACTCAAAATTCAATATGGGAAAACCATGAAATCAAATATCCCTTTAAAAATTGAATTTTGAGTTATATTAAATTTCAAATGACAAAAATTACTCAAAATTCAATATGGGAAAACCATAAAATTGAATATCCTTTAAGAATTGAATTTTGAGTTATATTGAATTTTCATTGAAAAATTTCACTCAAAATTCAATATGGGAAAACCATAAAATTGAATATCCCTTTAAGAATTGAATTTTGAGTTATATTGAATTTTCAATGACAAATCTCACTCAAAATTAATAATTTCCCCTAAAAACTGAATTTTGAGTTACCTTGAATTTTCAATGAAAAATTTACTTAAATTTCAATATCTTCCATAAAAACTGAATTTTGAGTTATATTGAATTTTCAATGACAAAAATCACTCAAAATTCAATATCTCCCATAGTTTGAAAATTATGAAACCACCTTGGTGCACCCGTATGTGTCAAGGGCTTTCACGGGGTACCAATAGGAGCACACCCCCATTTTCTATCAAATTGTTATTTTTTTGAATTTTATTCAATTTTCATTGATGAAATATTACTCAAAATTCATTAATCCTTGCATTTCTAGTCTAAACTCTACACATTACAAAATCACCTCATTGCACCCCTACTTTTCATCCATTTTCAAGTTGCAACCTTTTTTTATTGGTGAAGTTTTGCCCAAAAGTGAAATTAAAGTTTGAAAATATGTGAAAATAATTTTTTTTGAAATATGAAAAGTCATTTTTAGGTGTTTAATAAAATTGTGAAAATTTTAATTTTTTTAAATTTTTTTTTCAGATTTCTATATTTGATAGGTAGCCAAAATAGAAGGATGTTTAAATTGTCTAAAACCAAATTTGGCTTAATCTTCATAAGGATGAAGGCCACTTTGGCTACATAGAAAAAAATTCACAATAAAATAAAATAAAATACACCACTCTCAATCAATAAGGGATTTTTTTTCTTCTAAATTCCACAATATAAAAAAATTCAAAAAAATCCAAAAATTAAGTGAAATGATTCAATTACACAAGAAAAAGAAAACCTTCCCAAAAAAATTAATTGAACCATTGAATGAAAATATTGAATGTCATTTCATGAAATTTGAATTTAGATGAAATTCAATTGAATTCAAATGCTCAAATCTAATTCAAATATGTTGAATTCAATTTGAATTTCATTAATTTGAATTCAATTTCGATCGAAGAGTAATGGGTTACAAAATTGGTGCAAAAAAATATTGAAATTTTATTCATCATTATGGCATTTGAAAAAAAAAAAAAAACTCTATGAAAAAACTCACAAATTCCAAAAAACACCTTTCCATTCCTCTTTACTTACTAGAGAATCAAGTAAAAAAATATTAACTTTGGAACTGTCCAAAAAAATGACTTATGAAACTTAAAATTATGCTAGTTGGCTTTACCCTACACCTTCCTTCTTAATAGGTACCTACTACCTACCTAGTCTTTATTCTCTCATATATAACTAATTAATTAATTATTTATTTATTTATTTAAATTATTACTTAAATTCAATATTTAAAGCCTAGCCTACCAACAAGGTTCAAATCCTTAATTTTTAAGCCTCTCTCTTCACCAGTGGTTTTTTTCCCTTGGTCCATTTTGTGATATAGCCAAAATGGTGATCATCAATATGAAGATTTAGCCAAATTTGGCTACAAGCTCAATATGAAAGCGAAACTTGGCTACTACATACTTGAACCATGTATAGAAATCTGGCGTTTTTTTGCTCAGAATTTTGGTCGAATTCTGGCTATTGAAAAATCTCATTTGAAAACCACTTGATTTTAGCAGGTTTATTTTTTATTATTATTTTTATTATTTTATTATTTTATTTATTCATTGGCACAAATTGAAAAATCTTCATTGCCAAAAGGAAAGCAGTGAACCATGTATAGAAATCTGGCGTTTTTTGCTCAGAATTTTGGTCGAATTCTGGCTATTGAAAAATCTCATTTGAAAACCACTTGATTTTATGTATCAGGTTTATTTTATTTTATTTTATTATTATTTTATTATTTTATTTATTCATTGGCACAAATTGAAAAATCTTCATTGCCAAAAGGAAAGCAATTTTTAATCTTTTCAATTTAGCTTTTTGGCTATATATAGCCATCCAAAATATTTTTGAAAAAGGCTACAAGTCTCTCTTCACTGCAGCCCCTCACTTGCTGGCCGGCAAAGCACACAAGAAGCAGAAGAAGGAGGAGGAAGAGAAGCACGAGAGACTTGGCAAAGGCAAAGCCCCAGAAGAAGAAGAAGAAGAAGAAGAAGAAGAGTCGTAGAAGAGGTAGTAGGGATACTGGGACTAGAAGAAGCAAGAAAACAATCATCAGAGCAGCAAGAGTGCCACCTTTTACCCAAAGAAGAAGAATCCCACAAACCCAACAGAAGATCGCAAAGATCGAGACCTCAAGAGCTTGTACAAGAATCTCACAAAAAGAAAACAGAAGAGAAGGAGAAAAGAAGATCTCAGGAAGATTGAGAGCCATAGCAGACATCCGAAGAAAGGGAGAGAGTACAGAAGAGGGGATAGCATAATTAGGGGCACCACAGAGAGAGAGAGAGAGAGAGAGAGAGAGAGAAGAGAGAAGAACAGGAACAGGGAGAATGGTGGAGTTGGTGAAGGATGGGAGTACGGGTATGGAGAAGGTGGTGTTGCGGGAACCTGGTGGGGCGACAGCGCAAGTACATCTTTACGGAGGACATGTGACATCGTGGAAGAATGAGAAAGGGGAGGAGCTTCTCTTCTTGAGTAGCAAGGCAATATTCAAGCCACCCAAAGCCATCCGTGGCGGCATACCCATCTGTTTCCCCCAGTTCGGTACCTTCGGAAGTCTGGAGCAACATGGGTTTGCTAGGAACAGGTTTTGGGTGATCGACCCTAATCCTCCGCCTCCTCCTACTGCCTTGACTGGAGGGAACAACGGGAACGGGACCAGCAGCAGCAACAACAACAACAACAGCAGCAGCAAGCACCAGCCGTTTGTTGACCTAATCTTGAAGCATGGGGAAGATGAGCACAAGATTTGGCCGCATAGCTTTGAGCTTTGTTTACGTGTTGTGTTAGGTCTGGGAGGAGATCTCACCCTCATCACGCGAGTGAGAAACACTGATAGCAAGAACTTCACCTTCACATTTGCTCTGCATACGTATTTGTCAGTCTCGGATGTGAGCGAGGTGCGGATAGAGGGTTTGGAGACGCTGGACTACCTTGACAACTTGAAGGACAGAGAGAGGTTCACTGAGCAAGGGAATGCCATCACTTTTGATGCGGAAGTGGACCGGATCTATGTGGGTACACCCACCAAGATTGCCATCATCGACCATGAGAAGAAGCGTACCTTTGTGCTGAAGAAGGAAGGCCTTCCTGATGCCGTCGTCTGGAACCCATGGGAGAAGAAGGCCAGAGCTATGGTGGATTTCGGAGATGAAGAGTATAAGCATATGTTGTGTGTGGAAGCTGCTGCTGTGGAGAAACCCATCACTTTGAAGCCAGGAGAGGAATGGCGAGGTCGGCAGGAGCTTTCTGCTGTGCCTTCAAGCTACTTCAGTGGTCAACTGGATCCTTGCAAAGTGCTGCAGGGCTGATGATGATAATGCTGCCTCTCTCCAGTGCTAGGTATTTCTAATGCCACAAGCTCTTTCTCCTCTCTCTCTTTGTTCTCTCACGCACACACATACCCAAAAAAAACCTACAAAAGTCATTGGCACCACCACCCACCAGCTTGACAGTGGCAGGCAAGATGTGGCTGGCCCTCATTTAGTACTATGTAGTTGAGAAAGAAATCTTCCACCTGAAAAAAAAATTCTTACAAAAAACATAGTCTGTTAACTGCTCCTCCCCACATGTTTTTGAACTTACTGCTTGGTGCAGGGGGGCCCTCTCCTCTCTCTCTCTCTGTCTTCCAGGGTCACTCACTCAAACCAGGGCTTATTTCTGTCATGGATACCTATTTTCTTCTGCAACTGAGACTTCCTTCTGTAAGTGTCACATTAAAACATTTTGGTGGCACCCACTCTCCTGGAGATTGAATAATTTTTTTTGGTTGAGAAGTACCGTTGTGAAGTACATATTGCTTTTTTTCTTCCAAGCTTGATTTGGTTCACTTGCGTATGACATGCAAGCAAGCAAGTAACCTACCTACCTTTGAATGTCTTTACTACACAGTTTGTATGATTACCTATACACCTCTTTCTCTGATTGTGCTTTTGCCCACTACAGTTGACAATCTTTGTAGGGTTTTTTGCTACTGAGTTGTGGTGTAATTTGTATCGAGTACCCCTTGGCAGATGTACCCTGTGGCTGTTTGCCATCAAACAATAAATTTCAGCTGATATACATACAGGGGTTGCTTGTGCTGTATATATATTTTCCCCATGAGTGAAGTTTGTCTGCTCAAGGGTTAAAAACTTGTGGTCTTCGGAGAGTGATCTTTGAAGACATTGTCAGAATATGAGTATGTGAGAGTGTCAGGACCTGAAATTGTAGATATGCATGGGAGCTGCTAAAGGGTTCTTGGATTGGATTGTTTTCTTTCTGCTAAATTGCTTCAGACTTGTATTGTGTAAGAGCTAGCTGTACAGAGTTTTCATAAGGTTGCCTCATGAGGATGGAGTGTTCCAACTGCAGAGTTGTAACCTATTGTAGAAGAGTTGGATCTGCTGGTTTCTGCTTCGGTAAAAGATTAGATATTGCTTCTGATGAGTTGGGAAGTTTCATATTGGGAGAGGCTGATGCTTGATTTGTATCTTCTTCATATGCATAGTGCAGAACCCAAAGTGAAGGTTGTAACTATGAATTGTGAAGTTGGATTTCCTGCCAGATTTCAAGATTCCATGGCAGAAAGGTTTCAAAGTACCCTACTGTGGAAGGGCAATCCACCACTACTCTTCCAAAGGCACTCGGGAGGGAATTTTATATATTATACTGAAAACTCAGAGCTGTCTTTTAGGGTTTTCTGTTCTCCCTGCCAATTCTGCCAGCCACCTTCTCTTTTGTGACCTAGCTGGTTTTCAATGACTTTTTTGTGCAACCTGCCTTCTTTAGATGTTGGAGAACAGGCCTTCTAGGCTCAGTTCTGTGAGGTGCCCATGTGCAAGGCTTGCCCTAAGAGGCTTACTTGGCAGATCTGGCCCGCAGGGCCCTAGTACACAATGGCACTCTACTTGGCCAACCACCAATCTGAATGATCTAGTGCTACCCATGGTTCCAATCTGCTTTTGTGCTGCAATCCCATCCTGAAGATGCAAAGTTGAAGCTGATAATTGATAGTTTACAAATCTTTCTGCACACTAGTGTGGCCTGTGTTACTGGGTGAAGTGTGAACAGGACTTTGTAACTGCTCCAAGTGTGAAAAGGATCCTCAGTTTTGATTCATTTTGTTGAATCTTCAACGAGGATGTTATTCAATAATATTCACAAAGCAGGGTCTTAAAAATATTTTGCTTCACAAGGTGATTTTTAAAATTTTGAAAATTAGCTCTAAAATGTTGACAACACAACATCAATTTATTTAATGCACAAGATTTGAAACTAATTATAGCAACAAACAATGAAGAAGGTGCTGAAAAAAATTTAAGAAAATGAGGTGAAACTCTCATATTATCACTAAGTTTGTTTATATTATTTTTTAAAGTTTCACCTTGCTTTATGGACCACACTTAGGATATTGATGATGTGTTTCCCTTCATTTTATGCATTATCTCTAGTATCATTATCCCCTTGTTGCACCTTTCCCTAACAATGCCATTAAATTAGAATTTGTGTACCCTTGAAATTCAAAAATGCTAATAGTACATATAGCCTTAAGAAATCCCAATGCAAAGCCAAAATAAGATGCAAAGAACCCCAAGGGAAATATATATGTTCATGAGAAAATATGTGAACCAAGTGAAATGCATTCAAATGAATGTTGCAAATCACCTTACAAAAACTCTCTTATGCCTCATGCCTTAGGTTTAGGGTTTATACGAAATCTCCCACATCTCAAGGGAAATTATGAAAAATAGTTATGAGTGGGAAAATTGCAATCAAGGAGGTGCTTTTAAGATAATTACAAGAATGAGAAATTGTGGTTAAGGAGGTCTAGTTTCACCTACACAACACGGTGTGCAAGATTGAAAATTTTGTGAAGTAATAGAGTTGCTTGTGCAACCAATTAAATTGACCACATGACCAAATAGTACAACCTTAACATCTTACCTTTTTGAAAAAGTATTATTATTTCATTGCGTAAGGAATCACAACATCATGTGTTTGCTAAGTGAAAAGTGCAACTATAGCCAAATAAATACGGGGTCCAACAATAAGGCGAAAAGGCTAGTAGCATGGAACCAAAACATGTGTAAATAAATAGGGAGCGAGTATGGCAATAATTCAGTTCAAGTCTTGGTTTTAGGCTCACTTTAGATGGGGTCCATGGTCCAAAGTCTTAGGAACCAAATTGGACTCATTCGAAGCAAATTGAGTCCTTGAGTTGCACCCTTCTTTGGACCCTAGCTTGCATCTTGGTTCTTCAAATCATGAGCTTTCCTATTTAGATTTTTTTTAATTAAAATTTAGTTTTATAAAATTTTAAGGGTTTGAACCAATTGATTTTCTCTTCAATAAGTTGCCATGTAGGTTTAGGGATGGTGAATTTTAAGTATACAATTGGGCTATTAAATTCTTTCATATGTTATGTACAACTACTTATAATCAATTTTCGTGGGTCCATATGCACATGCTACTTGGAGTGAACATGGCATTCCCTTGGCTATTTCAAGTTTTATCACAACAAAAATAATTAATATTTATTATTAATTCATGGTCAATAATCCCCATAGCAAATTAGAATTTTCACGTAACACCTACATCTAACAATTATGCACTACACAAACCTTGGAATTGCAAGCAATAAGATATATCATATGAAGACTCAAGGAACTAACATCTAACTAATTAAAAGTCATTTTGTCCCCTTGACCATATGTGGTTGCTCATGTAAACAAGTTGCTTTTTAAGTTTTAATGGCTTCAAACTCTAGAGTCCAAAGCACACCCCTTTTGACAAGTTCAAACTTATAATAGTTCAAACAAAAAAATAATGTTTCGCAAAGTAGTATGGAAAATTAAAATGTACTAGAGACAATTGATGAACATCTTTTGAAGCATCCAAGTTTGCAAGTTTTCTCATTAGAAGTTGGAGCATTTAAGATTCAAATGTGCAAAGTTCAACACTACATAATGTCCATGCCACACTTAGGGGAATTGAACCCCAACCTTTGTAGGTATTGCCCTTTGCAATGGTTGTGTGCCTACACCCACAACCCATACAACCCACCCGCGCACATTAATGTGCCCAAAAAATCAAAATAGAAATTGTAGTTACCCACCCACTCACCCCAAATGAAATGTCCCAACCTCACTCCTTTAGAATCTTCATAATACAAATGTCAACTACCCAACCTCTAAGGGACAAAAGTTTGAACAAAATCCATACTGCAACATCAAACTTGTTATTGTGAAAGTTGATGCAAATAACACTTGTCACCTCTAATCACAAAAAAATTAAAACATACAACAACCATTAAACATACTAGAAAAACTAAACACAAACCTTCATGTGTTATAGTCGTATTATTTCTTGGCCTTCTTCTCAACAAGAATGATGTCATTGTAAAGGAAGTTGTTTACTCTAAATTTTTTATAAAAATACATGCACACTACTAAATCTAAGTGGTCAATAAGCCTATTGCACAATTTACTTCTCATGTAGAAAAACAATCTTCATTTTCCACACTTTCAATCATATGAATAACATCAATTTCTATCACTTTGATATATTCCAAAATCTTCAAAGTTAGAATTTGGGATGAGGTTAGATCCCACCACAATTTAGTGGCAAGGTTCAAGTCATGTAATTCTTTCAATGTAGGTTTTACATTATTTTTCATGGTGATTTTGCTAACAAATCCAAGTGTTATGAATTCAACAAGGCTAGCACTTTCATTTCATTAATCATCCTTGAAGTGGCATATACACCTTTTATGGCCTCCAAATGTTTGTAGAATGATGTTTCAACATCTTTTCAAATGAAACCAATATTGATAATAAATCATCCCATGGCATCCATAACAATCGAAGTTAGGAACCTTGCTTCCAATTCATTCACTAAGGCCATAATAACACTGTAACATTATTGCTTCACATAAATATCCACATCTAAAAATACTTATTTAATGACCTAGAACACATTGTTACTGGTTAGATCCTTACATGCCTAACCCATACGTGTTGCCCTAGACAATCAAAAACCAAATGATGATTCAATGGTTGAATCTGTGATTCACTTCATCATGTGTTGTGTTTGATCTCCACCAAAAAATTGAAATTGTGGTTGGGTTATAATATATAGTTTAAACATCCCCTTGGCACATTTTGATTACAACAATGAAACACATAGAAAGACATCCGACATTTGCCTAAACTTGATATGGTTGTGTAGTGCTTTCAACAAAGGAAATACACATGACAAACCAAGCAAGACTTCCACATCCACTAGGTGTTCCAAGTTAGAAACATCCTTAGCGTAAGTTGATGCATCAAGCCCCATCTTTAATGATAATGTGTGGTACTCCTCCATCATTTCATTTGTTGAAACTAACATACTAATCCATCTAGTGCACACATTTTTCAAAATTTTGTTCCTTTTTTGTTTCCATCAATTTCATTAGCTTCTAAAATTCAAGGTGACATTTAGGGTTACATGGGGAAAAATAGGCATATAATAGTTGGAATAGGCCTTCCATTTGTGAAATAAAGGACAAATGGCTTAAGGTTTGGACCACCAAACTCATGTGATGTGCCAAACAATTTGTGTGGGGTGCATACTTATTTCAAACTTGCATTATCACAACAATGTGGATGCTTTGAAACACAACAAACCCCATCAACTCCAAATGAGACAAATTTCTTGGCTATATTTTTCTTGTTCAATTCACCTCATGATGGGGATGGGGCATGGATGGGGCTTCATGGGATGTGGGGACATGGGATCCAAAACATAGCATTAAAACTTGCCATGTTTTGACAAGTTCATGTTTCAAGGTTTGCTTGCCTACACATCGAAACCATGTTGGGCCGCTTCAAAACCTAAACAACATTTATAAATTGAAGTTGAAATAACTTTGGGGATCACATCAAGACCTTTTGTCATTTGACTAAAAAACCTTGTGTGCTTTACGCTTTCAAGAATGTTTGTTCCCATAAGTTTTTCCTAATTTTTGAAGGTACACCTTTAGACTATTGCTCTCAAGGTTACAAATGTCAAATGAATGATACACTCAAGTTGTGGGGATGAGTACAATCTCAACATGGTGAAGTTCATGTTACATCCTAGTGTGTCAAATGATAACTTCCAAATATTTTCATAATCAAAGCGCCCATCTTGTGGGATTTGAACTACATTTTCCAATGCTATGATTTAAAGGTGAAAATGCATTATGCCCCTCAATAATTGTAGTCACAAAAACAAAAAAAATTGCATTTGGTTTTTTGGGTACATGTGGACATCACATCTTGGATTTTTTTTGTTCATTTCAAATATATTGCATTAATTTTATACTTAAATTAATTTTTCTAAAAACTCCAATAAATTTACAAATTTGAACATATGAAGTTTACTTGTGTCAAAAAAATACACGTTGCTAATTATGAAAAATTGCAAATATATTTCAAAATTAAGGCTATGGGTGAAGTTTTGTAATGATTTTTTCGGTGTTGAATGATATTGATGTATATAAACTAAATTTAAAATCATTTGGAAATTTATGATTTTTGGTTGAAAATTTATTTTTTAAATGTGTTTTTTTTGCATTTCTTAAGCAATAAATGCATAATAATATTTTTTGGGGGGAATAAACCATTACTTTAAGAAAAAGGAGAAGATTTTATAGGTGGGCATTGGATTGTTTTCCGTTTTTGTTTGGTTTGGTAACGTGTCATGAACCACAAACATGAGGCCCTATGGCCATTGAAAAAATGTACATTATGTATTGTATGCACATTGATTTTATCCAATTCTCTTCATCTAATCATTGAATCTTCAACTTAACTTTGATTCAAAATGAGCTTTGAGTTCCAAAATATTATCATGCACATTCTAAAGTTCTTTTTCTTATGTTTAGTGTTTCTAAAAAATGTCTTCAAGATTTCAATTTACTACGCACCTATTATACTTGTTATACATCACTTTTTGGGTGAAAAATGGTTCACTCATAGTGTGTTTTTACCTTCAACTTGATGGTTATGTTCATACAAATGCAACAATTTCCCCTCCATGCTTGCAAAAACCATTGTAGTTCTTAGATATTAGTTTATATTCACCTTATGTCATTCAAATTTGTGATAATCAACATAAAATTAATCTAACATGCTAAAAACATGATAAATCTTTCACTTGCATAAAATTAGGTCATAATGACATGTGAAAACCTTATAAAAACATTAAAAATGCATTCCAAAACCCTTGTGGAATAACATAAGAAAAACATGTG
>Ga0116228_10005618_pt1 | contig 11167 bp, 7 predicted proteins | sample S1TSphfallax_2_FD_89694 | JGI IMG/M metagenome (GOLD analysis project Ga0116228, IMG submission 89694) | Host-associated microbial communities from peat moss isolated from Minnesota, USA - S1T2_Fc - Sphagnum fallax MG | ecosystem: Host-associated > Plants > Peat moss > Unclassified | place: USA... | reverse complement strand
GTTGCAATCTTCATCAGCCTTACCGAGCCATTTGCACCAAATAAATAAATAAGGAAGGAAGTGGTAGTGAGGGAGTATAACTTTCTATGCAATTTTGAGCTACCTACAGAGAATTTGTTGACTTATGGTCCTGTACTGGAGCGACAACAATAATATAATTTTTGAACCATGTCTGAATATAGAATAAAGGGTTATAGGATTATATTAGTGTTGGTAGCAACCATGGAATGGTTTCACAGTGGAAATTGAGGCCCATATCATTCGGCTTCTTTGAAATTTTATTTTCTTAAATTTTTGAAAGAAATGGGAAAATCCATTGCAAAGAAAGACACCATACAGAAAGGGCGGAGTGACCTGGGGAACCCAAACCCAAGTCAACCAAAGCTTCTTGGAATTTTGATCTACCTCAAGACAATTTGAAGACAATTTGTTGACCTTATGGTCTGGTCGTGTATGGGAAGAACAACAATTATATAATTTTTGAACCCTGCCTGGTTACAGATCATGACGGTTATAGGGCCCCAGTGAACCAGCACCCACCAATGCACCAACGTCCATGGATGGTGCACTGACAGGATTCTCTTTTCTATCCCTGTGCCATCCCAGGTTCACTTTTTTTCTTTGCCCTGAACAGCCCTGATCTCAGTTTTTTTCTTTGAATTTTTTTTTTCTCCCCACTGTCCATCCAGTTTCTTTTTTCTTTTTGCTTTTGAAACTTTTCCAACCCACCCACCTACTGCCCCCCAGTGTCCCCCACCCACCTACTCACCTATATATTTAAATTAAAAACTAAATTCTTCGCCATCTACCTTCTCACCTATAAACTAAAAATGTGCTACTCTCATCCCCACCCACCTACCCACCCCCCATCTATTTATCTACCTACCAACACTTTAGGTAGGTACCTACCAAACCCCACCTACATGGCTACACCTACCTACTTGGTTGCCACTCTGATAGACCCCTAACAATCGAAAACAATGAGGAAAGAACAAAATGAAAGTATTGCATGGAACTTGGTCTTGTTCATCGAAGCAAATTAATAAGGGCATAATTAAAGTATTTGTCTCCCCCCTTATAAGGGTATTGTAGATAGACATTGACTTTAAACATGATGTTTTAGTGCATTCTAAAGGTATTGCAAAAACTTTTAAAAATCCAAAGTATGTGAAACCCCCCAATGAGGGTATTGCAAGTTGTGCTATGAAAGTGTTTGCCATGATGGGGATATTACAAATCTAACACATTTAATGCATGTTGTACTTAGGTTTATCAAACAATTAGGCCTAGACTAAACAATTTCCTTTGTTTGTTTTGATGATGTACTTAAGCAATGTGGATTAGATTTAGCAATATTATCTTTCTACAATTATTTATATTATTTAGCACTAGGGTTTTAAAAAATTTGGTTATGGAAACAACAAACTTTTATGATTTTTTACACATTTTAAGCTTAATTAAAATCAAAACCTAATATGGATTTTGGGAGGAATTTGGCATTTGCACATATATGCCACAATGCACATTCAATTTTAATTTTTTTAACAAATAGATTGGAGAAAGACTCACATTGATAAACCAAAACCAAGAGGTAAGAAACATGCCACAACTTTCATTCATTTGTTTATTTCACTTAGTTAAGGTTTCAAATTAGGGTTTAATTCATGGTTATGATAAGGTTCCATTTAATTTATGTTTGAATATTTGACTTCAATATTGACTATGTGTTTTTTTGGAAGGGTCATGTGACAACAACACATCTTGGGTTTTGTGACTAGTTTAAAAAACAACCATTTTTTTTTTCGATTATGTTTACAATTACTTGGTCAAAAAAATGATTATTTAGTTGCAAAGGACATAAAAATGCCACATGACATCATGGTTTTGTGACTATAATCAATATGACAACTTCAATTTTTGGGTAAATATATCATTATTTTTTAATGTATATTAATATATTTGAATAATTTAGAATTTAGAATTCCTAAATGCCATTTATTTTTGTGGACTAATAACAAGTAATAACAATTCAATTTCTAATGATGATGATGTGGCATGCCATGTGTCAACAAGCTGTCACAACTATTATCAACCACATGACTTGAAATGAGATTAATTTTAATCAAGTTTCATTTATTGATTGGTTAAAAATGTTCATGATGCAAAAACATGTCTTTTACAACTTGTCCTATGCAACTATATTGTCCAACATGATCAAAAAAATGAAGAAGAATGTTTTTAGCAACTTATAATCAACCTAATGATTCATGACATTAATTTCAATAAATTGCATTTATTGATTTGTCACAAAGGCTTAAGTTAGGTTGGTAGGTAGTAGGTAGGTTGATTAAACCATGTTAACCTAGGGTGGCCTAATTTAATTTGAGGCTAAAAATTTTGATCTTTATATATTTGTGTTTAATAGATTTAATATAAAAAAATGTGATAGTGCAATAGATGAAGACCTAAGCCCCAAAGTGGGGGTAAAGGGTTCTAGTCCTTATTTTTGCAACTCATAATACCTAGGCCACTTAACCTAGGTTAAGTAACCTAGTCTAAACTACCTAGGCTAGGAGGCCGAAGTTTGTTATTAACATAAGCCATTTAGCCTAGGTTAGGTAAGTTAAGCTAACTAGGCTAGGCTAGGTTGACTTTTGCTCATATGTGATGACTCATGATTGAACATGTGTTTATAGATTTTTGACACATGTCATCCATCTATCAAAACATTTTTTATAATTCTTAGTTGAATAAAATGACTAAGTTGACATGGCATGCACTTTACATGTCATACCAAGGTCAATGATGACATGGAACTTCAATATTATAAAAAAATAAAGAAATTATAGTTGACAAAAAGACTAGGCACATTCACATCAAAACACCCAAAAGGACGGTCTAACAAAAAAAGGACTGCAAAGGACTATTTTGGATTACATTTATTATTTCATGATTGTAGGGGATTGTTATATGTCTATAATTAGAATGATGTCATGTTAATATGTTAAAAATATATAAGAATAAATTGGATATAATATAGATGTCATTTTGAGTAATTTGAATCTTTGTCTTAACTATAATTTTCATCTTAAAGGTATCAAAAGGAATGTATTAAATAATGCAATTGATTTCAATTTTCTTCATGGATAAGTAATGGATACATCTATGTTTGGCAATGTTCATATAATGCATTTGATTAAATAATACACAATATAAATTTTTTGAAGGCTACAAAATCCATTCTAAAAGGGCAACAAGGAAAATGATTCTTTTTTTTCCATTTGCTTGATTTTGGGTATTCACTAAGCTTAGAATTTATGGTCCCAAGTGTTGGAAAAATGTGTAGGAAATTTTCATGCAAGAAAACATGTTAAGTTGTATATAAAAACTTATGTATTCATTTTCTGCATTTTTGGTTTTTTACCAAAATATTTGTGCATAATTACATACGCATGTGAAAAATCACCACCACCATGAAATTATCATAATTTGGATTATCCAATATCTTTCACCTAAATTTATTCCATTTTAATTTTATATTTGGAAGATACCAAAAATAAAATCCTTGAATCCTATGGTCAAAAAATGGTACCCTGATTATGAATATGCCCAATTAGGCTTTGCAACGATATGTCTTTTGTAACTAAATGGGTGAAATCACATGGGTTTAACAACTCAATAATCACTAGTCACAAATGTCCTTTCTAATTAATACATAGTCATAAAAGCTAGTTGCAAAACCCAAAATGTGTTGTTGTGTGTAATTGATTGTTTAAAATTATCATGGTTCATGGCATCCACCATTGGAATTACTTAGGGTTTAGTGTTGATTTCTTTAATGGCATCCATGTTGATCCATCCATGGATATGCTTTCATATAGGGCCAAAACCCCATTGAACATCAATGGCATCACCCTTAAACATCAATGGTACAATATTCTCTCAATAAAATCCTTTCATTTTAAAAATATTTTGCTTTTACTTAGGGAATTTTGTTCCCCATTGGATATAGATGGTCATGGAAGTGTCAATTGCATGTGGGTATTGCACATTTTGATTGAAAGTTTTACATATATCCAATTGATTGTCTCTAAGAGGATAAGGAATTATAATTTTTGCATTAGTCTAGATAGCCATAAAATAGTTGCATGGTTATTTTTACCGTTTGTAAATTATTGCTTCTTTATGGGTTGTGGTAAGGTTCACTCATAAGGTTTAAGGGTTTTGTTGATTAAGGTTTAATGGCTTTGTTGATTAAGATTATTACAATTTGTAAACTTGTGAGGGTATTCATGGGTTTTCACAAGTTGGGGACTCCTACTACAGGGTTATTTCTTTGACAATTCAAAACATGGGGCAAATTCCATTGTCCCAATTGATTCGAAATCCAAAACTTAGCAAAGTCACCTTTCTCGAATGTGGACTTGGTGTGAAAATATGGGTTTAAACATGAAGGCCAAAACAAGGTGGCAATTGAATTTGCATACATCCCCCATGCTTGTGTTTCTAAGTTTTTGTAAGGTGAATGAAGGGATATGCAAACTCTAATCAATTGAAACATTTCCAAGAATTTGTCCTTTCAAGAAGATGTAAAAAATCCAATGATAAATAATCACTTCAAACATACTTGTTATGGTTTCAAAACCTAAAAACGCTTTCCATTGGTCACTTTTGCAAGTTTTAAGGTTAGTCATTATTGTGTCTTTTGATTTCATTGAATGGAAATTATGTTTTTTAGGTATGAATGTGGTTATGGGCCAGAGGACCACTGCGAACACCCCAACTACATGGGGTTAATCAAGCATGGTTGTTTGGCCCACTTTTTCATCAAAAGGTTTTTTCATCACACGACCAAATATGGTGGAAATCATTTTTTACTATCGGACCAAAATTGAACCAATGGAAATCTTGTTCATGGTGCATGTGACCCAAGGTCCACATCATGGATGTCAACATATGTTCCACATGTGTCTCACAAGTTAAAGAAGATTATATGAACCCAATTACAGTTAGGGTACATCATGAAATAAATTGATGACAAGCACAAGGAAATTTGGTGGGCACGGGCAAATGCAAGTGAACGGATGACCCATGATCATTTCTTACGATTCCAAAAATATCATTTATTTGGATTGGAAGCATAAGAGGGGCATTTAGAGCTTGCAAAAAAACCTAATGCTTTTCATTTAATCATCAATTTATGTTCATCTTAATGATCCTTTTTATTTCCAAGATGTAGGTGAAATGAATGGGATTTAGGGCCCTTTCACCATAGGGATCTACATATTTACACATCTTTAGGCCATGCTCTAATTCAATCACAATGGGCTTTTTTCTATGGATGCCAGGTTAAATGGTACCAACAATGTGAAGTACCACCTATTCACATTGATGATGTTTGATTTTCATCACATAGGAATGTCAGTTGCTTAAGTCATTACGAATTGGCAAACATGTGAAGATTTGATGGAATGGTTGGATGCCCTACAAGCAAAGTTTTGAACTTGCATGTGCCACATTGGAAACCATCATGTTTCACTGTGGATGATGCCCCATAGGTCTGCAAATACAATTAAAAGAGCCAAAAACCATGTTAAATAGTGGTGAAAATTATGAACTTTTTTACATATATTTTTCTCTTGATATTTTAAAGTTATGTTAATCATTCCAAGTTGTGCTAAACGATTAATATGAATGTTGTAAAATTCAAATTCAAATTTTATTAAATTAAATTTTGGGTTTTGGTTTTAGTAAAAGACGTTTGAATTTGAATAGGTGTTATGTTAGATTGTGGTTAATTTTACCAAGGATTAAGTTAGGACTATTTTAATAAAAAAATTTTGATGGTAAGAAAATTTAGATGATAATAACCTACTACCCACATTCAAAGAACATTCACAATTTAAAAGATGTGACATTTAATTTTTCTTTAAATTCAAAGTATTTTTCAAATTCTAAATTTTCAAAAGTTCTTATCACATGTAAATGGGGTGTAATGTGCATGACATACAAAAAAAAAAAAAATTTACATTACAAGAAACAAAAACCTAAAGTAGTTAGCACATTTTGGTATGATTCAAAATTATGATAAATTTTCAAGATGACATGCAGAATTTCGTAAAATCTACACACTTTGAAAAAATCATATTTATTCAACAATGATTAACACAAAACATGTGATATATTGGGGCAACTATATGTATTTTAAATAATAAGTTACAAAAGATTTCATTCAAAAATTCTTTCATATGAAAAAATGAAAAAGGACTAGAAAAGATTGATAGTCCTTTTGTAAAGTGATCCCATTGGTTCCTTTAATCATATATGCACCCATAGGAACTCCAAGCATTGCGGTAGATTATACATTTAGAAACAAAATTGTTGCATTGTTTTATGTTTTGATACTATGTTAACATGGGAATTTCATAACATATTTATTATTCATGGTGAACACATTGATGTTGGGTGTACCATAACAAGATTGTGTGGAGTCGAAATCCTATCCTAATTTTTCTTTGTGCATGGCATGTGTTGAAAGCATGGCACTTACGTTTGGAAAAATTCAAAGATTCAAAGGTGAAACATGCAGTACTTGATCGCCTCCACACACTAATGTTCATGTCCATCAACCCAAATGAAACCATTGATTATTTCAAAGCACATGGGAGGGAGATGGTGGTGGAGAGTTTTGATAACCTACAACCTAGCATTATTTGGATAAAATACTTTTGGACTTATTATTACCAGCTTGGTAATTAATTTTCCCCCTTCCAAGTATGGCATGTTTTTAAACCTTTTTGTTATGGATGCAATACAAGTTGCATGTTGACTTTTCACACATATTTTAAATACATCAAAAGTTGAAATTATGTTGTGCATGCCCATACAAATCTTTGGATGGTTATTTAGGCTTTGTTGGGTGCTATATTTGAATCAAAACACACAAACTAGCATAAAGTTTTATCACAAGGGTCCATTACAATAAAAGGAGCCACATGCACCAAGGTCAAAGTCTTTACCAAGGACTAATTTTTACCCATGTCTTTCGTGGATTAGTCTATAAAATACCAAAATTGTATTTTAAATGTAGTTTATGGGATTAATATCAATATTGTGACCAAACATGACCCATACTATAATAATTATTAATTTTTTAAAAATGAGGGACCTAGATTATAATCAAATGTACACTTTTGTTTTTAACCATGATTACAAATTTTGAACCTTTTTAGCCATTAAGGACATTTAGAATCAAAATTAAGAACATTCATTCAAAGGCTTCAATACATGTGCATTTAAAAATATTAACACATGTGGCCCTTCTTATGAAGTATATTAGAACCCATAATAAAATTGAGAACATTTTTAATAACAAAAAACACAATCCAAATTTATAGTCCTTAAAAAGACCTTATCAATAAATGTTTTGTGTATGACAAAGGACTTTAATAACATAATGAAATGACTCCAAATTTGTAGGATATATTTCATGAATAAATAAACAAATATCCAAAATATGAACAAATATTCATTATATAGTTATTGGTGATTTTCAAAATAATAGAGGTGCAATTTTCACTATAATCAACAAGTGATTTGCCTCCTTTTATTCTGAATGGACCCATAAGGCTCTAAAACATTAGTTTTCTTTCAAGACCAATGGTTTGAAGGGGTGTCGCATCAATTGATTAGTGTGGAGGCTAACCATGACAGTGGCACAACATTTTATGCACCAAGCCGAAATGAAGAAGCAAGGGTTGATAAAAAAACAAGGTCATGGCGTAACTTGTGGTGACGAACATTTACAAAGTTAGTCACATTCCATACACCAATGTGATCCCACCTACCTTTGAGGGGGATGATGGCAATGATGTTTGTCGAGTGCAAAACTAACACCATCCTAATGTTACTTACAAGATTCGTGCCCCTTTCATTGAGTACACAAGTTGCACTTTCGAATGGGCATTATGAGGCAACTTTTGGAAGCATCAAGTTGTTATTCAATTAACTTGTACCAACCTTACAATGTAAAATATCATTGAGTATTGTGGCACATATTATGGAACTCATCCTGGTGGTTTGAAATGCATGTTTGTTGATTCACCATACTTACAATTGGATGATGGTGTGTTTGACAATGAAGATTACAACTAAGATTTGGTTGATGAGGTTGGCATTATTAACATTGCAGGGCTTACGGCCATGGATGAAGACAATCATTTTGACAATGTCAATGTGTCAAAATTTTCATTTACCCGCATGGATTGAGCCCTACTTCACTTGCATGAAACAATGGCCAAAATCATTACAAAGTGCAAAGTAGATACAAGCATTGAATTGTGCAACCATACAATGTCATTTCTTTGAGAAGTTGCATCAAACACTCATTGCATTTATCTAGCCCAAGTCAATAAATCCATGCACCTGTGAATGGTATTTCATTGGGTGGATGATGGTTTCAAAAGCTCCATCAATCAAATGAAATATTAGCACAAAACAATGATGGAACACTTAAATACCCATAAAAAAAGGACTAAGTATATAAAAAAAATTGACACTTATACCCATATTTGGACTTAATATATGTGTGACCCAATTTTCATTTATACTTAACCCTTTACACCTTTCACCAAATCAAATTGAATTATGCACAAATTGCATAGGAAAAGAAATTACAATGCATGTTTTAAAGTAATATCCAAATGTTTAGGTAACCAATATGTGTCAATGAATAATTGTTAATCACAACTAAATGTGGCCAATATGGAAATCTCAAACTCCAAGTAATGCACAAAACAATGAAAGTTTTTTGCTTGTAAAGATCCAATTTAACTACAATACCCCACATTGTGTAATCCATAAATGCCCTAGGTTAAATCATTTTTGCATATGTTATCAAAGGGGTATTGCTTATGACTAGAAAGATGAAGTGAATGTGCAATACCACTTTCAGGGTATCCGAAAAATGCTTTGGGGTCAATCAATTATCTTTTGACACTTCAAGGGGTATTACATAACCCTACCAAAACCTAAAGGAAAAACAATACTCTCACTAGGCTATTTTGTAAAACACCATAGGCTAATTCATTTTGGCCTATGTTATTAGAGGGGGTATTGTTCATGACTAGCAAGTTGGGATGAACATCCAATACCCTTATTAAGGTATCCTAGAAATGTTTTGGGGTCAATCACATAAGTTTTGACACTTCCAAAGGTATTGCATAACCCTACCAAAACCTAAACGAGAAAGCAATACCCGCATTGGGGTATTCTATAAAACACCATGGGTTGAATCATTTTGGCCTATGCTATTGGAAGGGTATTACTCATGACCAAAAGGATGGATTGAAGTTGCATTACCCCTCTCAAGGTATCTTGGAAATGCCATGGGGTTAATCACATATATTTTGACAATTAGTGGGGTACTGCATAATCCTACCAAAACCTAAAGGGATTTTCAATACCCTAATTGGGTTATTTTGTAAAACATCATGGGCTAAATAATTTTCCACCTAAGCTATCCGAAGGGTGTTACTCATCGCCAAAAGGATGGAATTAAATTACAATACCTTTATCCAAATATCCCAAAAATGTTTTTGGGTCATTCACATATCTTTTTACACTAAGTAAGGTATTGCATAAGCCTACCAAAACCTTGAAGGGAAACAATACCCTTACAAGGCATTATGTAAAACACCATGGGCTAAATCATTTTTCGCTTAAGTTATTTGAAAGGTATTGTTCATGACTACAAGAATGGAATTAAATTGTAATACCCTTATTTGGGTAACCCATAAATGCTTTGGGGTCCTCACATATCATTTTACACTATGTGGGGTATTGCATAAACCTAGCAAAACCTAAAGGGAAAGCAATACCCTTGTTAGGGTATTCTATAAAACATGGGTTGAATCATTTTCACTAAGGCCATCATAAGGGTATTGCTCATGTCTAGAAAGTTTCAATTACCTTGTAATACCCCACTTAGGGTATTCCAAAATGCCATAAATATTGATGAACAAGTAAATGAGGGTAATGCAAAGTTGGACACATTGATGGTAAAAGGTTATGGAAGAGGTTAAACAAAGTTATAAAGTTTAAATGTAAAATTTGTTACTAAATGTGGAAAATAATCAAAATAAAAGTTCATTCATTACATTTCTTCAATGATGTACATATTTAAGGTGTTACCCTTTAAAAGATGTAAACTCACTTCAAGATAGCAAAAACTTTAAGTTCGTTATTTAATAAGATTTGAATGATCATTTTTCAAAAAAATAAATTAAAGCACATGATTTTCTACTTTTTTTATGATGTTTTTTTCCCGAAATAATTAAAAATTTCCAAAGGATAAGTTATTAACATTGTATATAAGAGTAATGTCTGTAACGGATGCAAACAAGATAACACAAGCCACACCCGCCTATTTTTCTTACTGCTTTTGAGGAAATATTTAAAAAATAATCCTAGCATATTCTTCAAAAAAATCTTCAAAAGTTTTTTTTTAAAATTCTTCATTCTATTTTATTAAGGTTTATGTTAAAAAATTGGCCAAAAATGTCATGTAAAGAAAACTTCAAATTCATTTACAAGTCTTTTTACTACTTAAAAGTAAATGTTATAGTGCTTCATGAATGTTTTTGTTATTTTTTTATCATTGCATTAATTTCAAATTAATTCACATGTTCCCATGATATATTTAAAATACAACTATATGAACAAATCTTACAATTTTATCATCAAATTAAATTAAGACTTTAAAACATGAAAAAACCAATTAAACATTACACCTGTTATGGTACATGTCATTATGACTACACCCTAATTGAATATTTATTTTATGTAAATTGCAATTTAGGGAAGAACATATCAAATAATGCCAATATTGGTCAATAATTTTGTGACACTTTAATGTGTATTCCCTTTTGTATTAAATATATAATAAAATTTTATTTGAATAAATGAATGGTTAATTATGATTCAAAAAATATAAATGGTGCATAAACTATTAATTTGTAATCTAAAAAATATTTAATTGAAGTAATGATATAACTAATAAATAAATTAATTAATGTGTGGAGTTATAATTTTTTGCATTTTTAGAGATATAATATCTACCTAATTATTTTAATTTGGTAGAAATTTTAATTAAACATTAAATGTAGTT
>Ga0116228_10005617_pt1 | contig 11168 bp, 8 predicted proteins | sample S1TSphfallax_2_FD_89694 | JGI IMG/M metagenome (GOLD analysis project Ga0116228, IMG submission 89694) | Host-associated microbial communities from peat moss isolated from Minnesota, USA - S1T2_Fc - Sphagnum fallax MG | ecosystem: Host-associated > Plants > Peat moss > Unclassified | place: USA... | reverse complement strand
GTTTGGTTATTTGTGGTTTGGTCTTGTAGTTAAATACCTTGGTGTTGATGGTTTGTTTTTCTTTTCTTCATTACACAAGTTTGTGTATTTCATGTGACAAGAACCTTGAGGAGTTCTTGATGTTATGTTCTGTGTTCTGAACATCATGTTTTAAGTTTCATTTCAATAAATTTTTATGTTTGCACTTGAGTAGATCTCCTATTTGTTAACATACATTAATGAATTGAATTATGAAAAAATACAGTTATAGGTAAATATGGAACAAAAGTTGCAAGTAGACCAAACTATTGTGTTAGGAGACTTGGCTTCAAAAAATCCGAAGGAGGTGGGTTTTTAAATTCCACTTTTGAATTGCTATAAAGAAGCTATTGTGCTTTTTAAAAAAATTATTCACTTCTATGGTTAATGCCAACCATAGGGGAAGCTTCATTTTTTTCTAAAAAAGTTAAATATCCAACTTTACCCAAACTGTGCTTGATGGTTATAGTCAGTATCGACCATATTTAAAGAACATTTGGAAAATGCATATGAATACATTGAGTTGAAGTAGATCTAGCTTTGAAACTCCACACTATGTCATTTTTTTGTCTTCCATCCCTGTAGTCAACATCAACTATAGGGTTTCTAAAGAATAAAAGTCTTCTTTTGAAGTGTTTTTTGAAATGTTTTAGTTGCAAATTTCTTGTGGGTTCAACTTCATAGCCCTTCACCTTATAGTTGGTGCCAACTATAGAAGAAAATCCTTTCGAATCCTCAAAAGATATCATGTCTCTTCCCTTAGACTCTCTTTATCATCTTTTTGTTTCCTTTTACCTTCAAAATCTTTATAATCGACATCAATTGTAGAAAGTTTTGTCACTAATATCATTTTTTTTTTAAAAAATTGAAAAGCTTTCTTTCAATGGTTGACATTGACAGTTAGGCCAAATTCCGAGAAACATTCCCTATTTGAATAACCTCCTTGGTTAATATCTTTAGTTCTTTCATTTTCTTGCATTATCATTATTTTCTCTTTTTTTTGTAAGGGATAAATTTGTGTTCTTGCAACTAGATGACTATCTCCCATCTGTGTAATCACAGGGGGAGTCTAGTTGCTAAAGGACCATAGAGGTTATTCAATGTCAAAATAAACTGAATTCTTTGGAGGTTCTAGACTAATACAAAACCCTCCCAAAGAATAAAGCAAGGATGAATATCCTTATGTGTTGGCTCCTAACCATGTTAATTTTTAGGTCGTCTTTGAAAATCAACATGCTTAAGATGGAACATGCATTCTTCACGAGTTATTGGGAAGGTGAGAGGGCATTTTATGTTTCCTCGACAAACTAGCAAGGCGAAGAAGAATATGTGTGCAATCATGTTGATACTTGGAGTTTTGTTTGGAAAAAGAAAAATGCAAAGTTTGATAAATTTTTAATCGAGGATTCGCATCTTTGTTGGCTATCTGGAAAAATGTTTCACATTTGGGACAACAATCATCACCTTCAAGCTTGGTGATCATACATTGATGAAAACCATCCCAATGAACCCAACTAGCACATCAAGGTTGATCCATTTATTTTGGACACAACATGGCTTGGTCAAACTACTTACATGTATGATTGACATAAATAAGTGAGTTTCCATTGTTAATGTCTATTCTTTTTTCCACAAATGTTAAATGGTGTCTTATTGATGTTTAACAATCTTTTTCTTTGTAGGTCCATTGAGATGGATAACATGAAGTTGTCACTTTTTCATGATTTCTTTTGCATTTAATCCATTAGAATGATTCCACTCCACAAATTCAAGGAGGTCATTCCAGATGCTCAAAATAAGAAATGTGAGAATAAAATAAAAAAGACTTGGTATAACTTCACACAAGAGACGTTTTTGAGTTTATGTATAATGTAATTTTTTTTTTTTTTTTTCAAATGAGCTCCATTATCTAAAACAATTGCATTTGATTTTGAGCCAAATGTTTTCTTGCAGAAAAAACTTATGACTATTATCAACACTTCACATTGTTTGTATTATGTAAATGTTCCAGATCCTGCTATTTGAAATCTAGAAATGCTAGCTTCACTGAGTAACATGGCAATGGAGAGTGTTTGAAAGGAACACATGACAACATTCCATAAAAGTTGCCCATTTGTGACCCCGCATTTGGCCCTAAATTTCTCCAATAAGTACAAGTTCATTACAACATGAATCTTAATCCCAAAATGATGATTGAGAAGTTACAGTTGCTTGTGTCTTTGTAAGTGAGCAATGAGCAAAAGGTTTATTGGCCCAAGTAGTGGAACTAGTCCCTAGTTCTCAGGGAAGCTTAGAAATTTCCCAAGGTCGGGTTGTTGGATGCCATTTTTAAAAAATGGCTTCACAAGGCAATGTTTTGGTTTCAAGTACCCTATTTGTTCATCTTGATTATGCATTGAAATTCTCTTTAAGCTTTTCATTGGATGTTTGTGTTGATGGCTTTGCATTTGTGTTTCCATTGTAGTTGGAAGTGGAGACCAATAAACTACTTAATAGCATAATCAAGAGCCTTGGTGTGTTTATCCTTGAGAGTGTCAAAGTTCAAAGTCTTGAAAACTTCATAAGTCATTATAAGCTTGAATTATGGGAGTCTTTGTTTTATTGTGAATTCAAGTTGAAGGGTGGAATCTTGAAAAACAAAATTTGACAACAACAAACTGGTGGTGAAGAAGCTTTTAAGCGAATGATTTACAAGTAAAGGACATATCCTCCTTTCCATGTTCTAGCCTAATTTTGTACTTGGCTTCAAGAATAATATTCCACACATTAAACCCCTTTTCCTTACCGCATGTATTTTTCCCACGTTCTACTTACAAAGGAGTCAATTTGCAGTTTACTTTTGCTTGTTAGGGTCTAATGCAATCCTAAAGCAAAAAAACACCATGTACAAAAAGGACCTCTTGAAGGAGTGGTTGAGTGGCCTCTTGGCATCTTGTGGGTGGTTGTTACCCAAATTTGGTAACAACTTGATAATATAAGCAAGTTGTTAAACCTAGCATGTGTCATAACCTGTTATTTAACCTAATTAATTAAATAAACTTGGTAGGTCATGATTGGGTTAAAAAGATAGGTTGACATGTTAATCAATATGTATTCGGTAGAACATGTACTTGACAAAATTAGTAGTTAGACATGTAGTTAAGGAAGGTGTACTTTTTGAAATTTTGGATTGTTAGTCTAGATACTAGCTAATGACTGTTTGGAATGGTCAATTATGACTGTTGTATTTTGAATTGGCTAGTATAGGACTAGGAGGACATACTTGTTGAAGGACTTTTGGATTTTATTCATGATTATGTGTTTCACTTTCCAATTATGGAACATGGATCATTTTTCTTTTAGCCTATTTCCTTCAAGTTTGAACAATTTGTGTACATGTTACTTTAGGATTTGTAGTAGCTTAAGTTTTAGTTTGTGTGTTATATGTACCTATTGCTGCTTTAGGAACCTATTGCTGAAAAATTCAAAAGTGAATAAACCTTAATGGGAATAGAAAAACCCCATAAACATTTGGTGACCATGTAGTGGATTAGAATTGAGAAACAATCATGCTTAGAGTTTTTGGTTAGATTTAGTAGTTTAATAGGTCATGTTTGAAAAGTGATCATGTTTCAAATTTTGATTTGTCACATGTTTGCTTGTTTTGTGTAAACTTTAGGATTCCATTTTATGATCTTGATTTAGTATAGAAACTTAAAGAATAGGGTGAGGTTAATGTAGATTTTTTGAAGATAAATAAGCACCCAATTTGTAAAAATTAGTTGTGTAAAGAGACCCAATAGCGCTTTCAACCACTCATAAAAAAACACCATGAACAATAACCCAATCAAAGGTGGTGAGTGTTCATAATGATGATAATCATGAACCTATTTAGCCGTTTGAGGAGGTTGTATATGTTCAACAACCATGGCGATCTAAAAACCTAGGTTACAATCTACCCAAAACTAGTGCATCTACACCAATTATAACATCTGTTAATTTTCAAAACCAACCATCACATACGAACATTCATTTGGTACCCACTAATTTGGAGATGGAACAACTTCATTTAGTCAATAGGTTGGAGTAACTTTGTCATGTCGATCAATTAGTTTCTATACCACATGTAGAACTTGTTGAATCCATAGCAACATTTAAAATTGTTCAATAGGGAGTTATTTATCCATAGGGCACCTAGCCAAAAAGATCAATATTTTGTCCATGTGAAAGATCACAAGTTCCACATCACATACCAGTTTCAAGAGGAAACCAAGGTATTAGAATTGTATCTTATTCATATTGTTATCAAATGGGACACATGTTCAATCGCCACCCATTTGTTAATGATAAATTAAAGCAGTTACTCAAGGAGGAAATGAGGAATGTTCATCAACCTATTCTTCCAACCACTAAATACTAATACCTAATGTGTTTGTATTAAAAACTCAAGCCATGAATCTTAATACAACAATTCATATAATAGTTTTTGTTAACTATCAAACAACCAAGTCACAACTTGTTACACCAATTGTAGTAGGTAAAACCAGTATGCTACCTACTTCAACATACCCAATGTGGTATAATGTCATACTCCATTTTGTGTTTTTAAATCCTAGTTTGTATCAAGCAAATCCAACTCAAACAAAAGGACTTGATTTGTTGATCTTTAAGAATTATATAGGTTATGTACTTAGGAATGTGTACCCAATACTTGAACAACATGTCGTACCACCAACATATATATCATATTTTATTGGTAATCAATTTCTTATAGTGGTTCAACCAGTCATTAGTAAGGATATATAACATGTTTAGCAACCTATTATTGCATTAGTGCTAACCATTATACATGTTACTACTAGTTTACCAACTCATGTACCGAGAGGTTTTGATCACTAACCATTAAATGGAAGACAACTTGGAAATTCACCTAGTGGAGACCCATTGGGAGAGTCACCTTTCAATCCACCTATTGGATCTTTTGGATGGCCAACACCTGATCCACGTATGTTTATACCACCATGGTATCAACAATCTATCATGCAACACGTTTTAGAACGAGCCACCAAGCTACCATACATGAAGTTACAATACCTAACCTATGTTGAAAAAATCCAAATGCTCGTATTTAAGTATCCAAGAAGGCCATTAAAGTTAATGGTGAAATAATGCATGTTGACATCATCAACCTATTTGAAAACAACGTACATTCCCGAAAGTGAGGGAGAATGTGAAGGAATGAACCCCCACATTCCCAAGTGAGTTGTCACTTTGGGAGTTAAAATCCCAATGGACTTTTGAATATTCAAAGTGTGATTGCAAAAGTTAAAACTCATTGGATTAAAAAGTTACTTATACCATTGGAAAGCTCATAGAACGTAGATGTCTAAAATGGATTCGCATGACCCATTTGGGCACTTAAAACATAATTTATGGCCAAAAGCAAGGTTGGGAGTCAAATTGCCAATTTGACTCTCAACCACTAAAAGTTGGGAGTCACCCTGATTTCCTTACGTTCAGGTGACATGTCACATACCGTTGAAAAGCTTTTGATATCGGAGGTTTGCACACAAAGTTATGGGCCTTTAAAGTTGCAAGAATCCTAATTTAGGGAATTTTGAAACTCCCAAGTTGGGAGTCCCGAGAGAAAATGACATTTAAGTGCATGCCATGTGGCCATGCATAAAGAATAATATAAAGGGGAAGGTGGTGGCTTCCCCCAAGTCCGGGTCGTGGTGAATTTTATGAGTATGTGTTTGCTCATGGCTTGTGCATGCACCAAAAATGCTCCAACTATGCACTAACCAACTTGTTGTTTAGTTTGTGTAGGTTTGTGTGAGTAATTGACTTGCTTGTCATTCATCCTAGTCCCCATCCCAAAGCTCCAACACGCCCCTTTACCCTCAAAGTGCTATGAACCATGGAGTGTGCCCCAACTCCTTATCCTTCCATTGTTTTCACCCTTTGAAGTCATAGTCGAGTCCATCAAGGAATTGGGGGTGCGTTAGTCATAATTTAACTTTCCCATTTCTTAGACCATTTGCAATCCATGGCCAATTCATCATTCCTTCCACCCCAATATTTCTCTAGACACGTAAGTGTTACTAACGCGTTCCTAACTCCTTGAGGGACTCAAATGTGAGTCCCAAAGGGAAAACAATGGAAGAGCAAAAAGTTGGGGCACGCTCCCTAGTTCATAGCACTTTAAAGGGGTAAAGGGGCGTGCTGGAGCTCCGAGATGGGACTAGGAAGATTTGACAAGCTTTACTTACTCACGCGGGCCTGCACAAAACCAACACAAATTAGTTAGTGCATAGTTGGAGCACCTTTGGTGTTAGGACGAACCACGAGCAACTCGAACACACAAGACTCACCATGGCCCAGACTTGAGGGAAGCCACCACCTTCCCCCTTATAGTATACTCTACACCTCTCCACGGGGCCCACATCCAAATGGCTTTTTGTCTTAAGACTCTGAAGTGGGAGTCCCGAAATTGCCAAGGTTGGGACTCCTATGACTTTGGGGCGTCATAACTTTGCGTGAAGACCTCTAATTGAGATGAGGTCTAAAGTAAAGTTGTAGCCCTTGTCAAAAAAATTCCAAAAATATGTTGCACGCCATCTGTACACACAGAAATCAGGTCGATTCTCGACTTTTAGTGGTCGGAAGTCAAATTGCCAATTTGACTCCCGGCCCTTTTTTGGCCATCACTTGTGTTTCAGATGTCCAAATGGCGATGCAAGCCCATTTTAGATATTTACATTCTAAGAGCTTTCCAATGATATAAATAACTCTTCAAGCCATTGAGTTTTGACCCCTGCAATCGCCCTTTGAAGACTCAGGAGTCCACCAGGACTCCAACTCCCAAAGTGGAACTCCCTTGGGGTGTGAGGGTTCATTCCTTCACACCTTCTCACACTCTCGAGAGTATGTTGTGCGACTCTTGGCTTCCTTCTTGGCCCGCAACCTTGCAAACCCTTGCCTTGGTCGCGAGCCCAAGGTTAGGGTTGCGACATTTATAACCAACCATGCACACTTGTAATTGGAATGGATTGGCTACATGTTCCAATCTACACATAACAAGTTTGTCCCCTTCACCATAATTGCATTAGTTACATTACACTTAGACTGCACCACTTGTTCCACACCAACATCACTTTAGGCAAGTTATTGCCACAACCAACTATGCCCACTAGATAATGGAATGTAGGTGTTACATGTTCCATTCTACCACCACCCATGTCTAATCATCCCTTGACCAACCCCAAACCATTTCCCTTTTCAGCAACATTAAAACCATAATAACATTTTCACATACTTGTAATTGTTACAATGCATTAGAATAGGGACATGTGTGTAATAGTGAATTCATAGTGGATTAGATAGGATACTTCCCACTTTACCACCACACACCACCTTGAACACACTACCCAAGCTTAAATCATTTACAATACACACCAAGAGAAATCGCATTTACCGAAACCACATTACCCTACAACTAAATTTTTAAAAAAAAACTCATATTCAACTATTATGCAACTATCCCTTGGGTATTACAACTACTATGCAACTATCCCCTTAGAAATATAGTGTATTAATAAATAAATTGCCACGTCAAAAAATTAATTAATTATATTATAATTATACGTGAGTTGAAAATGGGTCTTTTATATGATAATTTATACACATCGTACATACATATGTAGTCAACCATGTTTGACTTTTTCAAGAGTTGCATTATAATTGCATGTGACAACTATTTTAAAAATATTATATATGTGTCACCAAAACTATAATTATGTTGCAACTAATGTACAATGTAGATACATGCGATCATGCCATGTGTCCACATTTCCACCACTCATTATGGGATACATTTGTAACTATTTTATTATTATAATTATCATTGATACAATCAATATGGCCACTAGTGCTCCATTACTCAAGTACTATTGTTCAACTATGCTATGACTATAATACAACTACTTCTAACTTAATTAAGATACATATTCATTAGTTATTTATATCTTCATCATACGTGTTTCATTTTGAATGATTTAAAATGTCATGGGAGTGCTACCTTAAGTTCTAAAACTCATCTTTGAAGTGCAAAAGAAAGGAATAAAAAAAAAACAAGGAAAAAAAAAAGTTTTCCAACTTACAAAACTTTTTTTTTCTCTTTGGACCTTTCCTATTTTCAAACCTCATAAATTTCTTATTTTTTATTCATTTAAAATGATTTAAAGTGTTATAGGAACATCACCTGAAGTTCTACAAATAATCATGGAACTCTAATAGCAACAAAACAACATACAAGGAATTTTGTGGGTCTTTGGGAACCGTTTTGGTGGTTTGTTTTTCTGAGTTCTTGACCCCCTCTAGTTTGAGGGGCCATAACTTTCTCAATTTTATTCCATTTTTGACAATTTTTAGTGCACCATATATGTCAATAGGAGGGGTTCAAATTTTGTTTAGACACCAAAAACAATGGAGCCCTCCCCTTTTATCTATCCTGCCTTGAACACTTAAGTGTTATAATTGCAATTCAATTGCAACTAATGAATAACTAAAAGACTTAACCCATATCCTTTGTTTTCGAATCCCATGCTATAAACTATATAAAGAAAGCTTATTATCTTATGTTCTCACATTAAAATACATGTGTTATTTTGGGATGAGCTTTAAAAGTTTAACCGAAAGGTAAAACATAAAATAAAAAATAAAATTTCATGGCTATTCTTTAGTGGACTTATTCTTGTGCTTTCCTACCTACTTAAGTAAGTAAATAGGTCCTACTTGTCTACCTACCTATGTAGGTGTGTAGGTCTTAAGACCTACCAACCTACCTACCTACATGGTTATGTATGACCTACTTAATTATTAAAATTATTTTTTTCATTTTTTATTTTTTCCAAAATATAATTAATATGCCATGTGGCAATTTTTATTATTATGCCATGTGTCACAATCTCAAACTATCATTAACAATCACAATGGACAATGGAGATTAATATTTGGAAAAAAATAATTTTTATGTCCAAATTTTTTCATAATGCCATGTGTCAAATTTTTATAAATGGATGATAATTAATGACATTAAGATGACATCATGGGTGTAATTATAACAGAGTTGCATAGTAGTTGAAAATGAGTTGTTTTGATTGAGTCACAATGAGTTACATCGTATATTTAGTGAGTTGCAACTTTGCAACTCATGTAACTTATTCGTTAACACTCATGGTGTATAACTATAGTGAGTTGCAAGTGTCCTCACTATTAGGAAATGCATCCTAGTTCATTATGGGTTTTACTAAATTTTAAGTGAATTTGGACATTTTTACCTAATGAAATTGTTTAACCATGTAGTGAACGAGGACTAATTGTTATGGACAATGACTTGTTTCACTAGTTTCTAATGAAACAAGATTACTTTCAAGTGAAATATAAATTTACCAAACCATTCACTCGCTAATTAATTAATTAATCAACATGCAAATCAAGTAAATTTTAATTATTTAATATATAATATTATTGATAAATTCATTATTTTTAAAGCCTATTATTTATTGACACGTGTCACTACCTATGCTAGGTTAAAAACCTAGCCTAAGTAGGCCATGTAATCAACCCAGGCACATGTTCTAAAAATTTGATAGTACAATATTCGATCAACATACCATTATTGACCACACACAATACCACCCATGAAGTTTGATCCTTTAACCTTTGGATTGGAAGCAAACACCCTTACCATCAAGCCACATTGTTGTGTTAATATGTTACATTACATTTTATTTATCAAATACTTCATTTTAAACATTACAAAAGCATAAACTTTGAAAATTCATATCTTATTGAGAAATTGTTCAAATGAAATGATTTGAGTTTACTTTTTTTTTAAATTCAATAACATACATAATTACATTTATTTCCTTTTGAAAGTTTAAAATCTTTTGAACAAAAAAAAAGTTGAATATCATTATTCAATAACATTTCAATGACCATTTTTTTCAATTTTTTTTTAATAAATGGATTTTTTTGTTGATATAATAATACTACCTATGTTAAATTACTTTCAATTATTATATCACTATTTTCATTAATTTAGATTATTTCACCCTACATTATTTACGACTATTTATGGTTATTTTCAATTACTTTTGGTTACTTTTGGCTGTTTCACCCTAGGTTATTTTTTGTTATTCTAAATTACTTTTGATTATTTTAAATTATTTCACCTTAGGCTATTTTCAGCTATTGTAAATTTTTTTGGCTATTGTAAATTATTTCAGTTTAAACTATTTGTAGCTCTTATAAATTACTTTTGGCTATTGAAGGTTATTTCACCTTTTGTTATTATTGGTAATTATAGGTATTATAGGTTATTTCACTTTGAGTTATTTTTGTATATTGTAAATTATTTCACCCTAGATTATTTTTTACAATCCCAAGCAATTTTAATATATGGTTATTGGTTGTTCGTTTATTAGTGTTATTGGTGGTTATTAATGGCTGTTGGTACCTATTGTATTTGTGGCTATTAATGTTTTTAGTGGTTATTTTATTAATGGCCATCAACAGTTATAATATCGATGGCTATTTTATTAATGGCTATTGGTGTTATTATATTAATGGCTATTATTGTTATTATATTAATGGCTATTGGTGTTATTATATTAATGGCTATTGATGTTATTCTATTAATGGCTATTGGTGTTATTATATTAATGGTTATTGATGTTATTATATTAATGGCTATTGGTGGCTATTTTATTAATGGCCATCAATAGTTATAATATCGATGGCTATTTTATTAATGGCTATTGGTGTTATTATATTAATGGCTATTGATGTTATTCTATTAATGGCTATTGATGTTATTCTATTAATGGCTATTGGTGTTATTATATTAATGGCTATTGATGTTATTCTATTAATGGCTATTGGTGTTATTATATTAATGGCTATTGGTGGCTATTTTATTAATGGCTATTGGTGGCTATTTTATTAGTGGCTATTGATGTTATTATATTAATGGCTATTGATGTTATTATATTAATGGCTATTGGTGGCTATTTTATTAATGGCTATTGGTGGCTATTTTATTAATGGCTATTGGTGGCTATTTTATTAATGGCTATTGGTGGCTATTTTATTAATGGCTATTGGTG
>Ga0116228_10005616_pt1 | contig 11168 bp, 7 predicted proteins | sample S1TSphfallax_2_FD_89694 | JGI IMG/M metagenome (GOLD analysis project Ga0116228, IMG submission 89694) | Host-associated microbial communities from peat moss isolated from Minnesota, USA - S1T2_Fc - Sphagnum fallax MG | ecosystem: Host-associated > Plants > Peat moss > Unclassified | place: USA... | reverse complement strand
GGGGGGGGGGGGTGAACAAGGAATAAGGTTGTTGTTTGGATTAAACAAGGACAAGTTAGAGTCTAAATCAACAAGGAGGGTGAGGCATTTTTATTAGGTAGAAGATTAGACCCATGCATTAAGTTGGTTATGTTGTTTTAAGTAGAATTAAAGGTAGAGATACCTTAAGTGACCTAGTTATAATTTTTTTTTTTAGTTTTTGCTATATTGATGTGATTGGGTTAACCTAGAGTTGGGATTAAAAAGGCTAAAGGGTAGGGGGAGTGAATAAGGTAAAAGTGTTAGGAAGGTAGTAATTTTGTGTTGAACAAGTATTGCCTTACAATTTTTATTGACTCAAAGCAATGCAGATTTCAATGTATAAATAATTATTATTATTATGTTCCAAATCCAGAACAAACCTCATTAAGGGATACGATGGCAAGGATGTGGTTTTGGAAAAATTGTGACAAAGTTGTGTTTTCAAGGTAACAAAATATGCCAATTGGCTTGGGTATGGTGGAATTATGTCACTAATTTCCAAATATCGTGCCCTATGAAAAACAAGTTATACAATAGTGAATGTCTAGAGGAATTCATCACTTCATTATGTGAGTTTTGTTTTTTTGACCTTTTGATGCTATGCATGTTAAAGTTTTTATTTGCATGACTATACCAATTTGGTTTACTATGCATTTGGTTGCATGATTGTACATCCTTCACTTTACCTATGTTCATGGGTTTAGCAATTCTAAAGGTTAAGGATGTTTTGGATGTGTATGGGTGGTGACCCAAGAGTTGATGCTGATAATAAGTTACTAATTAAGAGCGAAACAAGATGCACATGTAACATTGCACTTCAGCAATATCATATGTGGTTTGGTGATTTGTAGCATTTACACCTTTTGTTTCTTTTTGTTCTTCTATTCATTCGTTCACTTGATCAATACCCAATTCTTTAATTTGCAAATGAAGTCTTTCAAGAGGTTCAGAAGGTGAAGGGTAATGCATTTGTTAAGGGCAATACTATATTGTAGTAATCAAACTTAATAAACGTAGGGAGTAGGCACTATGATGTCTATTTTGAGACATGTTAGACAAAGCATGTTTAGTAAGTATAGGATAGGTGAGATTAGGACTGCTAAGGTGGAGTTCACATGGTGCTTTAGGTGGGAAAGTTGAAGATTAAGGAAGCTCTAGATATGTTTTTAAGGATTTCTATCCTAATTAATTTTTTTCTTTGGATGTTCAATATTGGGAGTACATAAAAAATAAGGAAGAGAACAATAGATATGGAAATTAAACAATTTTGAAGATATACACATAGTAGTTGAAAATAATCTTGGAGTTTTTTTTTTTTTGTATTTTTTATAGGATCTAATTATTTATTTCCTTTATATTAGTATGAAAAGTTGTTAACCCAATTTTCCAATGTGTATATAGTAACCGGTTTAATCAACTAATAATTAGTAAAACATTATGATCTAAGGATATTTTAATTTTTTGGTTAACATGTTTAAAGGATAACCAATTTGTCACAAGAACTAGTAATTGGTCTATTGCAGTAACCAATTGGTTAACAAAACAAGTGGATTTGAACTTGTGACCAATAATTTGTTATTTTGATTTAAAAGTTGTATTGGCTATTGATTGTTTTAGTTACAACAACACTATGAGACGATATAATTAAAAGGATTTGGAAATATAAGGGATTTAAATTCCTTTCTATTTTTTTATAATTCTTGAAGAAGTTTTTTTATTTATGAATTAAATTTTACTTTTATTTCTTTGAACGTTTTTTTTTTGTTGGGAGAAGGCAAGCTTGAAATTTTTCTTTTTTATGCACAAGAAACTAAAAGGCTTCTGGTGGTTTTTAATGTTCAAAATTAGAGCAACCTATTGATGAAATTTATAAACTTGAAAGAGAAAAAAAAAACTAAATAGGGCAAAAAAACCTTTAACATTTGGTGACCATAAAGTGGAACGAAATTGTAAACAAAAGAATGTTTATGCTTTATGGTTTTAGTAAATATTTTGTTTTAATATTTTAGGTTTGGATTTGTAGTAAACTTTAAAAGTTTTATAAAATTATCTTTTGTGTCCATAATTTTTTTTTTTACAAGTAGTAATCACGAATTTCTTTGGATTTACATGTTGAATTTTGATATTTTCTTCAGCAACCTATTGATCAAAACAAAATCTTAATTAGTGATTCTCTAAAAGATGTCAAGAGTAGTCACAAGAGGCCTTAAATAGTAATTAGAATTAAAAGCGTTGCATCAACTTGTTTGTGAGGCGGTTCAACCACAATAACCAATGCGTTCTCAAGTTGAGGGAATATAACTAGTCAAAGTTCCTAGCAATGAGCCGTAACAACTCATTATGGTAAAAATATTTCTCCATTAGATACTCACAAAGCATGAGGAAATAAGGGAACCACAAGTACCTTCAATTGGTCAAATTTTTGACATTCCAGCGGTTGTCCCAACAACGAAGGTTGAATGCATAACCGAATGAACAAAATATCAAACTTGTTCGACATGCTAATGAAATAACCTTTGCAAGACAAAGATGGCAATCTACGACATCCAGTTACTATATTCCTAGAACAATTGTACCCTCTTGATCATCATTGGTTATTGGGTACTATACATCTTAATCAATTCATGTTTTGAATCCAACTGCTATAGATTTAGAATTTAAGTGTAAGCAATTAAAAACCCAATTGGAATACCTACGCAACTTGGAATGAAAACCTTCACATCGATCTAGTTCTCAACAACATGTAAAATTGGTGGAAGTAATATTGGCCCTTGTTATTGTTCAACAAACATAACCACTTCATCAAATTGTTTGGTCTAGTGTACCTATTATGGGAATTGTTGAATGACCATTGGTTCAACGAAATATACTTGTTATAACCACCCAACCTACTATTGAAGTTGGATTAACTTGTGCATTTTGCCAACAAGTTGAACATGAATTCAAAAATTGTCCTTTTGTGGATGATAAATTGAAGAGATTAATGAAAGAAGAATTCAAAACTTCTTTACAAACTATGGTACCGAGCACACTAGCGACACATGTTGGTGTACCTATACAACAAAACCAGATACAACCAGGTTTGGTTACCAATCTAACATTGGTTAACCAACATTTAGGTTGGCCACAACTTGTTACACCATTGATAGCAGGGCAACCTATAAACGTACCATATTTGATGTGGTATAATACAATTCCATCCTTTGTACTTATGGATCCTAACATGTATTCAATGTATTATTCAAGAATCAAATGACCTAATCCATTGATTTCTAGAAGAAATAAGGGGTATGCAGTTAGTGTTACTCAACTAAAACCAATACACTTATTGAACAATTGGTGCAAAACCAGTATCATGTCAAAATTCCAACTTATAGATTAAAACAACTAATTCCTATCACAATAAGTGTATTTGTTCCACAAGCAATGATAGCTACTCTACCTATCAATATACATGTTACCATGGACTACTAGTATAAAGTAATGGTGTTCCTATCTAGCAACCTAAAAGGGTTAATTCATATCCATAGCTTGGAGGTTCACCTAATGGAGGATTGCTACAAGGAGGATCACCCAATTGAAACCGACCTGGAGAACCACCACCTAATCCACATGTTGGATTTTATGGATAACAAACACATGATCTAAGGATATTTATGCCACCATGGTACCAATCGATTCCAATTCAATTTGAACCAACTAGTAAGTTGTCATACCACAAGTTTCAATATCCCACATATGTGAAGGATATTAATCTTGATGCTCACATTAGAGTTTTTAAGAAAGAAATCAAAGCCAATGCTGAGACTATGGAGGCATATATCATCAACTTATTTGGTTTTACTTTACGAGACAACATCTTAGAATGGGGTGAAAACTTTTTACAAAATCATTCTAATTGCATAGTTAATGAACTAGAACAAACATTCTACAAACATTTTCAAATCGTGAATAATGACGAAGAAATCTATATGTAGTTAAAGAATCTCCAACAACAAGTTGGTGAACAGGTAAAAATCTACTATGAACGTTTACTTAAATTAGTTATTTTTTTACCAATGAAAGCTAATAATGTTTTTCTTATTAATATTTAGAACATGTTTATAATCATACCTTAAATTGGTAACAACAAGTATGACAAGAGATACCATGATTAAGCATAAGGAAGTTATAATGATTTTTGAAGAAAGTGGACTAGTTATAACAAACTACAACGCTTTGATAACTCAACTAGAGTCCAAACCAGTTGCACATCCCATAGTCACTTACACAACTATTAGGCAACAATTAACATGTTCAAATTGTGGTAAAACATGTCATGCAAAAAAAATGTCATAACAGGAAAAAGGAAAAACCAATAGTTCTTGTTGTACCCACACTACTACAAAATGTGGGTGCAGTTCACTGGTCCCCATTCACTAAACTAGTGAATTCACTGCTTCCCCACTAGTCCTTGTTCATTACAACTAGTGAATTCACTCAAAATCTAGTGAAATCATATAGCATATACATATACCTTTGTTGTAGTGCCATTAAAGTTGTTGAATTGGTGGTTGAGGTGATTACACAACTTGTTAAGCCAACTAGAGTGCCATTAAAATATCCTTGTATTATATGTTATAGCTCTGAACATTGTGCCCCTGATTATCCTAGAAAGGGAGAAGTTTTAAATATGTTTTGAACTAAATTAATCATTAATGCTACTATAGTATCAAAAAACCCTAAACCTGATAATGTACTAGTCAATGTAATTGTTGTTGCCATGACACATAGCCAAGTACCATATCAATAGGTTTTAAAAGAATGAAATCTAGTGAAAGCCAAAAAAAACACTTGATTGGTGAACAAAAGAACAAATGCATGATTCCTTTGTTCATACCATCAGGGAGTTACAGGGGAGTGACTCAACATCACAAGCATCGAACGATTTAAATGGACCATTTCATTCAAATTGGGCTAGTCTACTAGAATCATTAAGTCAATCAATCACAAGTAAACAACATCTTCAATTCATTCCAAAAACAATAACACCAAAGAAGACCTCGGAGGAGATTTTAAAAGACATCAATATTTAAGTTCTACAGACTAAGTATGTCATAAACTTGGGACAATTTTTGAGGATTGTGCCAGACATCAAATGGTACATTTTCAAATCAGTCAAGTTTATTAAATCAATCCAACCTGAATTTGTTCAACTTGAGCCTACATGTGCAACAATAACTATTAATCATCAAATGGTTGTGTTCAAATCCAAGTTGGTAATAATTTTATTGATGATGTGTTGATTGATGGAGGATTTGGAGTAAACATCATTATTGAGACCTGATAATATAATTAGGTCGGTCAAAACATAATCCAATGCCTTATAATGTGTGCATGGCAAATTAAACCATAACCAAACCACTTGGTTTTATTAGGGATTTGAAGATATTTGTTCATGGAATTCCCTATACGGTTACATTTACTATTATCAATAGTAATGTATTGGACTCTAGTTACTCAATGTTACTAGGACACCCATGGTCGAGAGATGCAAAAGTATCCCACAATTAGGGAACTAATATTGTTACCATACAAGGACCAATATAACAAGAACTATACCTATTACCAAGAAACTTGGTATTCAAACCAAAAGACCAAAAATCTTAATATGTTATGATTTCCATTCTATAATATATGATGACGAAGAGAATGTGATGTTTGCCACAAAGTTAAACTTGTTTTCAATAGGAACCATAGTAGTACCTACTCATATTGAACCTATTCCTAAACCAATATACATACCAAATGTTATCAAGGCAAAACTGGTCCTAAAACAACCTATTACATTGGTATATGTACTAGTTGTGAAATTAACCATACCACATGATATTGTCAAACAACACTTACTTGAAACTTTTTCCACCTAGAGGTTGGAGAAATGATTGTTGATGAAACACCTACCTAGGAGCGAATATAAGATCTAACCATAGCAGGTTGGATAGTTATTGAGGAAGAGGAGTTGACAAAAGTCAATTTGGGTACCAAGGAGAATGTGCAACATGTGAAAGTGAACTCTACATTTTAACTAGTTGTCACAAATCAAATGATTGAGCTTCTAAAGGAATTCAAAGATGTATTTTCTTGGACATACAAAGACTTGAAAGGTATACCACTAAAAATTGCATAACACTGAATCAAACTAGACACCACAATACCACATGTTCATCAAATAAGGTACCAATTGAATCCCAATTATGTTTTCATTGCCAAGCAAGATATAAACAAGTTACTTATTATTGGTTTTACTAAACTGGTTGAAGAAGCAACTTGGTTGTCTTTAATAGTGGTTGTTATTAGAAAAAATGCGAAGTTGAGGATCTATTTGATTTTAGGAAACTCAATGCAACAACAAAAAAAATATGGATGAAGTTATTAACACAATTGTTGGACACGAAGTTTATACCTTTATGGACAGTTTATAGGATATCATCAAATATCAATTGCACCGAAAGACCAACATAGAACCACCTTTTGTAACAAATTGGGGGGCTTTTGTGTGGGTTGTGATGCCATTTGGTGTCAAAAATGGACCACCCACTTATCAAAGGGCAATAACTAACGCTTTTCATGAATACATTGATGTATTCATGAAGATTTTTTTTGATGACTTTACCATTTTTGGTGACCTATCAACTCATTTTGAAAAGTTGAAAAAGTGACTTCTTAAGTGTAGAGAGTTTGGTAGTAGTCTGAACCTCAACAAGTGTGCATTCATGGTGTTTTCAAGAATCATTTTAGGATTCATAGTGTCCAAAGAAGGCAAGGTCATGGATCCTAAGAAGGTTGAAGCCTTAGTAAACATGCCAGTACTTACTACACCCCATGAAATTCAAGTTTTTAAAGGGACATCCCATTTTTATAAGTGCTTTATCAAAAACCTTACTTCAATCATGTCACCTATCACTAAGTTGCTCAAAAAGTCTGAAGTTTTTGAATGGACTAAAGAATTCTAAAATGTTTGGGAGGAGATTAAAAACTAGTATATACAAGCCCTTATTTTGATCAATCCAAACTAGGAGCTTGAATTTAACGTTCATACATATGCATATTAATTAGCAATAGGAACCATATTAGCACAAAACCCAACTAGTAAATTTGACCAACCAGTTATGTATGCCTCTAGATTATTAAATTCAACTTAGAGAAACTATATTATTATTGAAAAAAAAGCCCTAGTTATGGTCTATGCCTTACACAAATTTAGACATTACTTACTAGGTAACTAGTTTGTATTTTATGTTGACCACACGGCCCTAATGTACCTAATTAATAAACACAAGTTTCTAGCAAAATAGCTAGGTGGTTATTATTATTTTTAAAGTATGACCTCAAAATTGTTTAGAAGCCTAATAGATCCCAATTGATAGCAAATGCATTAAATAGGTTGCCCAATCAAGCAAAACCATTTAATGTACCTGATCAAACCACTGATGCTCACCTATTCACCCTATAGCCAAAATGGTTACAAAATGTTTATGATTATTTGTCAAAATGGATGATGCCAAAAAGATTTACAACTTCACAATGACAATATTTGGTTCAGAGAGCTAAAACATTTGTGTTACAAAACGAAATACTTTACATATTTGGGCAAGATAATAGGTTTCGTTGTGTTTTGCAACTTAAACATGTGCCAATTATACTATAGGAGTTACATAGTGGAGTTGGTGGAGGACATTTCTTTTCAAACATCATAGTGAGAAAGATTCTTGATGCCGATTATTAGTGGCCAACCATGAAAACAAATGTTCATGAATTTTGTCAGACCTATGATCTCTGCCAACGAACATGTAACCTATTAACACAAAATATGGTAAAGTTAATTACTACTTTACCTAAAAGACCTTTCTAAAAATGGGGACTGGATTTTATTGGACCTACTATATTGGCAAGTTGTTATTTTGGCAACCAATACATTTTAGTTGCCAATGATTATGCTACTAAATGGGCGAAGGCTAGAGCTTTGTAAACTAATACAATTGTTGTTGTGAAGTTCTTATATGATCATATTTTTACTCGGTTTGGTTGTCCATTGATTATTATAATTGATTAAGTTACCCATTTCATTGATGATGTTATTTGTTATTTAATTGATCATTTCATCTTGAAACATACCAGTTTTACTATCTATTATCCATACATGAATGGTGATACACCCCCAAGCTCCTTGATGGATTCAATTGTGACTCCAAAGGTGAAGACACAAGAAGGAAAAATTTGATTTGCAACTAGTGTCTACAACTGTTTTTTAGTCGAAAGAGACATTTTACAACTAACTATCTAGTAGTTGCTTAAGACAAGCTGTAGACGACAAATAGTCGCATGAGACATTACATCAGGATGACGTCATTAGATGGTAGATGAAGACTAAATTTAGTATATACTGTTTCATCCTATGGGGCCAATATATACATTATGTATATGGGCATCATTTTGCGACTGTAAATTGTAACTATTTTGGTGGATCCAATCTCCAACCATGTGGAGACACATGTTAATTAATTGATCTACAAACCAAGAACATATTTGGACCATCCAATTCCTATGTTTCTGATTTACAAACGTGGCATTTGATTAAAAGGTCTCATTTTCCCAGATCGTGATATTAGATGATCTAGAATTTTTTAAATCTTATGGCCAAGAAATGGCCATGTCTTTTGTGTTTGGCTAATCAACACATGCCACGTGACTCATTATGAACATAATGCCATTCAAATATTTATTTAAAAACCCTAGATATATCCCAATCATTAGATGTCAAGAATAAGGATCTTGACACGTGTCACATTATTATTTGAATGAAAATTTCAAATCTACCACATCTTCTAAAGATCGAAGAATAGATTCATGCCACATGGCAATGTTAAATAATTTGTAAAATATATTTTTATTGAAATGGAATAACGGACCTCAGTTTAACATTATGAATTGAGGTTAGCATTTTAAGGTTTAATTAACAATGTTCTAGGGTTAGGGCTACCATGGCTCACTAATCATACACAAAATGGACATGGAAAATGCTTACCATTGAACTAATACAAAATTTGTGAGCAGACTCATCTTAAGTTTTGCAAAGATGGAAAAATGTTTTGTATTGAACATGGGTTCCTACCTTAATGTAATCAATAATACTTAGCTTGAATAACTAGATGATCCACATGTAAACACAATGATTAGTCTGTTTGTTTTGCTGGCTAGGGTGAGTGTGATGTCTTGGCAACCTTGGTAACACATGTGGCCGTGAGATGTCATCTAGTCTCCAAGCCCTGTCATTGTTTCCTTTTCTACCCCCAAATCCATTATTATTATACATGTATTCTGGTTTGGGCATAGCACTCTGCAGACCCATATGATGAACCCCATTTGGCTTCCTCTCATGTGAATATTTCAATTCACTGTGCTGAATTTGATCTGAACTGGCACCTTGTATGTGCAATGCATCAAAGGCTGCTTCCCAGTCATCCTCTGCATCATGTGTATTTTCATTGTCATCAGACCCACTTCCTGTGTAGTCACTACTTGTGCAATTGCTATTAGACCTCTCATCACAACACCATCCATCAACTGAACTTTGTTTTTGTTCATTTCCTCCATGCAATTCCCCACTTTCAAAGTACATGGGACAACTTTCACCATGTTCTGACTTGGCAACCTCTTTTTTTGTGTGCTTGCGTTCACCATTAGAGTCATTGACCACTGATTGAGATTTTGTTGGAGGTGAACTTGCAGGTATGTGATCATTGGTAGTCACACTTGATCCAAATGCCTGACTGCGGCTTTGGCTTGAAGTCCCAATGCTCTCCTGCCCTACACAATCTACTTCACCTAGCTCATGGTGATGCTATGGCTCTGCTCTCCCTTGCTTACCTACACATGGCGCCATCAAACTGCTTAATGCACCCTTTTTAATGTAGTAGTGTTGGCAAGTAGATGTGTGTGGGCTAGACTGCTAATTGGAACTTAAGCTCAAAGACCATGCCTACCTCTAAACAACAATCATAAAGTGAGACCAAGTACTGTTCAGCTGCAACATGAGGGTACCTTGAGCAGAATGAAGCCCAATGACCTTTTCAATTCCTACTCCCCTATAATCTTAACACAAATGAAAGTTGTCAACCTAATGTGAACCCCCTTAGGTCTGTTGGAAAATGCAAGTACGATTGTTGCCCTTCTAGATGTAGATATGCCAACCCTTCTAGAGAAAGCCCATGTTAGTTAGCCAAAGCACACATTGAGGTCAAATTACATAACCCCATGCAACCCAGAAAAAAAAACTGACAAATATTTAAATTTCCATTAAAATTCCCCTAAAAAGCCATTTTGGGATCATAAGGTGTTTTAAAAGTTAAGGACTAATCTACACACACAGAAAGCAGAAACAATGGGACTAGCTCATTTTATCAAATGTTTTTTGCACTTGAATTTCTATCCTAGTTTTCCAACCTCAAAGGTTGATCTTTGTGTAGAAAGTTGAGAAATTGAAAGAATTACATAAATCAATCCTCAAAGAATATATACAAGCAGTGAGTTCCCACCTATCTTCTGTGTATCATTTGGTTTCAATGATTCTAAAGCTAACCTCCAGATTTTGGAAATCAGGAAGTTGGCGCATATTACATGTCTTGCTTTTACACCACCACACCCATTGCCACATTCAAGCTCAACACAACACTGCTCTTTCAGATGGAGGTGGTGCTGAGAAATTGGTGAAGTCATTGTGCAGAACGTAGCCTTTTGGAAACACCCATTAACATCAATGCACTTATTGATTCTGTAGGCAAATGAAATCCATGGCATAACCACATTAGTTTCAAGAGAAAACAAGTCATTTTGCATATCACATCCTTTTGCAAACATCCATTACATCAACACACTAATTGATTTTGAATGCAAATAACAAAACTACTTTAGTTTCAAGAGAAAAGAAGTCATTGGGCAGAACAAAGCCTTTTGCAAACACCTATTACATTGATGCATGGTATATCATTGAGGTTATGCAATCCTCCATAGAGAATCTTCTTGCAAAGAGATTTGGAAATGGAACTTACATACTGAGTGCACAAGTTCAGCTGGAAGACACTATATCACATTCATGTCTCCACTTG
>Ga0116228_10005615_pt1 | contig 11170 bp, 9 predicted proteins | sample S1TSphfallax_2_FD_89694 | JGI IMG/M metagenome (GOLD analysis project Ga0116228, IMG submission 89694) | Host-associated microbial communities from peat moss isolated from Minnesota, USA - S1T2_Fc - Sphagnum fallax MG | ecosystem: Host-associated > Plants > Peat moss > Unclassified | place: USA... | reverse complement strand
GCGCGCGCGCGCGACGGTCGCGACGTTCGTCGTCGCGCCATCGCTGCTCCTGCTGCTGTCGCTGCACACGAGCGCACAGACTGTTGCGGCGAGCGCGCGACATCGAGGGAGAACATGTATACAATGCCGCTAGATCCTTCAGCTTCTCTTCTGTGAGCATCAGTCTTTACTCTCACAAACTCTCCCTTCTTATCTTATATTATATATATTTCACGCTGCTTTATTCCCTTCTCTGTCTTTTGTCTGAACATGTTCTGTATGCGCCTTTGTGCGCGCGCAATGTACCTCTCTCTCTCTCTCACATATATCCTTCTCTTTATTTCTCGTATCTCTCTCTCTCTCACTGTGTCCCTGCTCTGAACTCTGAACTCCGTAACTCCGTGTATTTCTCTTGTTGGCCTTTTGTCTCCAGCAGCATTCTGATGCGTCCGTAGGCGTTGGATTTGTTTGTTTGTTTGTTGTTGTTGTTTTGTTCTCTTCTTTTGCCCACTGATTGATGCTTTTGTGAACCACCGCGTGTAGTGCAGAGCTTGCATCACACTTATTACTCGCAGACAGTCGGAGTCACGGACGTGGATCAGGTGTTTGTTTTCTTGTCTTTGTTGTATTGTAGCACTTTGTGTGCTTGCTCAGTATAAAGGCTGCTCGTGTTGTTGTGGTCAGTGATTGTTTGGAGAGAAGAGTTGCATTTACTCCTGGTCTTGTGTACTTGACGGTGTGGGTGCATGTGTGCGGCGTGCAGCGGGGGTTTGTTCCACTGGCACTGACTGACTCCCTTATCTATCTTAATCCCCTGTTGCGTGCGTGCATTTGTTGGACAGCTTTGTTTTGTTTCCCTCCCTTGCTTGCTATGGAGTTTTGGAAGCTTATGTTGTTTCTTTTCCGTTGTCTTTCTCGTTTTCGTCTTCTGGAAGACATCGATGCTGCGTCTTGATGTTTTGGCTATCCGTCTGAGGTAGTGCACTTTTGCTATCTCTGCTTTCAGCTTCTGCTTCAGCTTCTGCTAGCGGCGCTCCGCGTTTTTTTTTGACTCGCAGACATTGTCAGTTGACGTAGCTCCCTATTACGTCCACTTTCTTCTTGGACGTGTCCACTCTGTCTGTCTGTTTGGAGGCGGAGAGACTCCGGTTCCACGAGCGAGAAAACATGATTGCAGAGCTTTCAGTTACCTTCTTAACTGTTGTTGCGCTCCAGGGAAGGAGTGCCGTTTGTTGTGCCGCCTTCCTTCTCGTGGACTGTTGTCAATAATAGTAGTTGTAGTAGTCGGGTTTTACATTCTTCTGCTCCATGACTCCATGAGCGTGGAACTGGGAAAGAGGAGGAGGAGGAGGAGGAGGAGTGTACTCTCCTTTCTTCTTCGCCAGGCACAAGTCTGATGAATGGCAGAAAGGCTCTTTGTACCGCAGCAAGTCTGCCGTGGTAGCCAGGCCTCCTCCCTTGCCATCGCCATTTCGCACAACAGTCGATGCTATGGTGGTATATACCATGATTGGAGGGGACGAGTCCTTGAGAAGTGAGTCCTTTAGAGAGGGAACTCCAGATCTGGAACCAGCCATGGCCGGCAGCAGTGTTCATCAACCACAGCAGCAGCAAACTAACCACCAGCTACAACTGTATAATAGTCATCAACCAAAGAACCTCCAGCAGCAGCAGCAGCATGAGGCTCATCAGCAGCAGCCACATTGCAGCAGTGTGGAGTCCACTCCGCACTGTAATAATACCAGTGCTAGTAGGGCGGCAGCAGCAGCGGCAACCAGCTACGGCAAAATGGAACCACACACTGATGATTTTCCAGCAGGCTTGCGAATACTTGTCGTGGATGACGACTTGATTTGTCTTGCAATTCTACAAAAGATGTTGCAGCACTGTTCCTACCAAGGTGCGTACTTTTTCTCTGTACTTCACATCTGCTCATCAACCTTATGATGTATCTGCTTTGTTGTTATCCCACTCCTCCTCTACAATTCATTCCTGCAGCCTGTTTCTGAGCTTGGAGAGCATAACCACACTTTCTGGCCATGTAGAAAGCCCTGGCATTTTTCTGTGTAGTGTTGTGAGTAACATTACAGTATTGCTCCTTCTCACCAGAAGATTGTGGGTCCCGAAATACTCCTCCACCTCTGCCTCAGATTTTGACAGTCATCCTCCATTGCAGTTTGTAACCTTCATTTGCTTCATTCAGTCTGCAACTACTATGACAGGATCAAAGTTTTCTCCCCCTCAAGTTTGGCTTATCAATGGTTGATAGTAGTGTTTTTGTGCTGCTTTTGCTGCAGTGACCACATGTGGGAGAGCAACAAGAGCATTGGAGCTACTGAGAGAAGACAAAGACAAGTTTGATCTCGTCATCAGTGATGTCTACATGCCTGACATGGATGGATTTAGGCTTCTTGAGCTTGTGGGTCTTGAGATGGACCTCCCTGTCATAAGTAAGTCTTCTTCAATAGTGTCCCTGTTCCTCCTTCCTGGCATGTCTGTTTGTGTGGAGTCTTGTGTAATGTGCACAGCTACCCATGCTGAGGAATTTTGTTGTAATGCAGAGGAACTAATGTGGTACTCATTGTCTCCAGTGATGTCGGGGAATGGGGAGACGAGTGTGGTGATGAAAGGGATCACCCATGGTGCATGTGATTACCTCCTGAAGCCTGTGAGAATTGAGGAGCTGAGGAACATCTGGCAGCATGTAGTGAGAAAGTTGAGGAGTGAACCCAAGGAGCATTCAACCAGCTTTGAAGAGGGCGAGAGACACAAACGGGATGGTGCTGAGGATGCTGATAACATGTCATCAGCCACTAATAATGCTGATGGGAATTGGAGGAACAAGAAGAAGAAAGAGGCAAAAGAGGATGAGGATGACTTTGAGCTGGATAATGATGACCCTTCCACTTTGAAGAAGCCCCGTGTGGTTTGGTCAGTTGAACTGCATCAGAAGTTTGTGAGTGCTGTCAACGAACTGGGAATAGACAGTAAGAGCTCTCCAAGAACTTGTCAGGTCACTATGATGTGAAATTTTTGCTGTTTTGTTAGGTGCAATCCCAGTCATTCATGTGTGCATTCTTTGACCAGAATGTTCAGGCTGCAGCACAATGATGATTTGTCATGCACCTGTTGCAGAGGCTGTGCCAAAGAGAATTTTGGAGTTGATGAGTGTCCATGGTTTAACACGCGAGAATGTTGCCAGTCATCTGCAGGTGTGGATGATTTTCTAGCACATATATGTGATGCACAATTTTCCTTTCTTCTGGCATATTTCAATGTGGTTGATGATGCCCTCTTGGAGGTGCTACAGTTGATTTGATAAGGAAGATCCTAGAATTACATGAGTTTGTTGAGCTGCCTGTGTGATTGATGGAGGTGGTTTCTTTGCCTCTTGAAGGAACTGAGGAACTGGTATACCTCATTTTTAATACATGGTCGGTCTGTGGGGAGTTGGTTGTTGTGATGAGCATTTCCTGCATAGTTGGTGTAACCTTTCACCTTTTTATGACCGTGAAAATAAATGCTTGTATGTCAAGTTTAGAGTTTGACTTCTTTTTTTGTCAGAGGATTTGATTGTGGTGTTTTTGATCTTGTGCTGCTTGTGGCAGAAATATCGGCTCTACCTGAAAAGATTAAGTGGAGTTACATGTCAACCAAACAACTTAAGTGTGTCCTTTGGCGGTCAAGATGTAGGATACGGCAGTCTGATTGGCCTTGATGAGATGTTGGATTATAGAACACTAGCGACAAATGGGCATCTGCCAGCACAGACAATAGCAGCCCTGCATCATGCAAACATGGTAGGTAGGTTAGGAGCATCAAGTGGGATGGTGGGACTCTCTGGTCCCCTGGATCCTTCAATGTTGGGTCAACTAGCAACTTTACAAAGTGTGCCTTCACCTTTGCCAAGACCACGAATTGATGGTTCTTTGCTAGGTAATCAGGCTGGATTACTGCAAAGTCTTTCAGGAGCCCTTGACTTTAACCCTGTTCGCCAATCCCATGTCCTCACCGGGATTGGCCCACTAGGTCAAGAGGACGATTTTCCAAGACTGAAAGCCATGCAACACCAGTTGGGCATGGGCTCACTTGGAGGTTTGAACAGGAACAACCTGGCAGGTAGTAGCCCAAGTGAGGAGCTAACTATCCAGCTCCTTCAGCAGAGGGCTCAGCAACAAGGTGGAGGATCAACTGTGAACCTCCCCCAAGCAACAGGAATTCTCAGACCTTGTTCTAGTGATATAAATTTGGGCCAGGCAGGTCCAATGCCTAGCTTGGTTGGCTTAATCCCAGGCACTGCTACTGGTCTCTCAAATATGTGCCCTAGCAGGAGGCAATTTGGCAGCAGTTCATCACTCTCAACTTCTTTGGGTACTTTGATGCAGTCATCAATTGCTAAGGCTCAAAACTTGAATTTTGTTGGCTCTTCTGGTTCCTCAGGTTGTAGCTTCCAAGCCCTATCCTCAAAAGTTGGTGGACTGGAGGATTTGAACCCGACAAAGAGAATTCGGACAATCTGTGGCACCTTGAGTCATTCAAGGCCAGGGCTTGGCCAAAGTACGGCCCAAATTACATGGCCTGGGTGGCTGGGGTCTCAAGGAGGCCTGGGCCAAGGGGAGCTTGAACATGGGGGAGATAGCCCTAATCAAGTGTCTTCTGCAAGCCACAACCTTGCTGGTGCAAATGGCTCATCAGGCCAGCCAGCTTTCATGAGTAGTTATGGCATGGGTAGTATGGGATTGAACTTCCCTTCAAGTGTAACATTGGATGGAGGAGTTGTAAGGACCTCCCTCAATCGTGATCAGGCAATGGCAAACACAGAACAGAAATTCCTGAAACAGGAGCAATCCCGGGACAACTTGATGTGCACCAAACTGGAGGGTGATTTGATGTCAAATGAAACAACTTCAGAGGAACTTTTGAATTACTATTCAAGGCAGGTACATGTCAGTATCCTGCATCACGTTTGACATTACATTGAGGTTTAAGTTTCAGAGATAAAATTTTAACGACGTTCAAAAGAAAACCAAGAGAATAAGATTATCAAGTTGATTTATCACAAGAGCTTTAACTATCCAAAGTATCATTGCTTTGCCCTTATTTTTGGCTTCTTCTTTCTTGTACACTGCAGTCACAAGAGGGGATGGGACTCGTAGAGGGTGACTTCATGAGTGATGGCTTTCCTTTGGGCAATCTGTATGTGAAGTGACTAGGACAATGAGCTCAGATGAGACTCATGTAAGCTGAAGGAAACTGGGTTACAAGAGGAATCTTCTATCTCAGACATGGGTGGCCTTCAACAGTCGGGTAGTTAGCAGACTATGCTCGATGGGTTGAGTGGAGAGTTCAGCAGTTATGTGACAAGAGGCTGGCACTTCTTCAAGGCAGGTACTCAACTTTACATGCTCCCTCTTGGGTTAGAGAAACTATCAGACTTTGTAGCATAGAAAGAGAAGCCTCATGGAGAAAGGGGGGAGGGGGCAGAGGGGGGATAAACGGCTTAAAATCACTGGGTTTATAGTCGGGTGAGAAGTGCATCAGGCAGTGACATTGGATTTAGTGGAATTTGGGGTTCAGAATTGGTGGTGTAATTGTAGGATAAATTAACAATTCTTGGACATGATTTTCATCCAGGTCGGCTAATGACAGCAGCGAACTTAAACCATAAGTATGATAGAAAATTTTTGTGGGATGGCAGACAGAAAACTATCTGTCTAATCCCAAACTTTTGCCATAAAACTGTTTAATCCCATCAGTAAACTGATGAGTTGCTTTCCCTTAACCAGCCTTTTGGGCTCTCAAGTGTTTTGTCCTCAGGAACTCACTCACAGTGGACACAGCCAAGTTCTCTTAAGATCTTAATCTGACCTAGAGTCTGGAACTCACTGATTAAAAAAAGGAGTGTATATCAATGCTTTAAGTGAACCTTCAAGATATGTACACAAGTCTTAGACAAATTGATTAATCATGGCGAACAAAAAAAAATAGCATGTTTCATCAAACAATACCAGGTAAATCTCACTCAAATCCAACTATTTCAATTTATGATCTTTCATCTCATTCAAGACTGGTAAAGTAATACAAGTCAAATTCATATCAATGAAACATAAAATAAATTTTATACTCATGTTGGTGGTGTGGTGTTATTTTGAGCTGAAATTCTGCTATGTTTCACCTCCCAGGACCCACTATTTTGTCCTGGGGAACTCACTTGTACTAGACATATGGTGACTTCCACAAGAGGAAAGAGCAATATGTTAACATTCACAAAAGCTGTTTCCTTGGCTCTTTCCTCTTGTGGATGGTTTCAGTTTAATCGCTACATTGCAAATTTTTTTGGCTGCTGTCCAGTGCCAAGGTATAATTGTATTATACAAATCATCAAAATGTAAAAATGCATCAACCTCAAGGTCCCATTCACAAAGAAATTGCTAGAAATTATACTAGAATCTGAAGCGCTCAGCACCATCCTTAATTTCCAGTTGTGCACACAGACTTAAGCTATTACATGTATAATTCTTGCAGAAAATCTACATGTGAGAATAAATTAGAGATACAGCATTTCAATGTTACCATTGTCTTTCCAGCCATCTCCCAAGACCGCTTCAAACAGTGTTCTGTTGACATCACTTTAAAAGTTGTGTAAATTCTTGTTCTTATGTCACAAAATGAACACTGTAAGTTGTGATAAAACTATTTAAATTGTTCTTTGATCTTGAACATCCATTTGTAACCCATTTGATTATGAAAACGGTACCCAAATCTTGTATCTTGTAACAGTTCATTGAACAAGATGTTTGTCCCTCAACATGATCCAAGGTTACTCAGTTGGTCTGGTGTGGCAGCAGCAGCTGCAGAATACCAAGTGTAAACAATTGTTCATTGGAGCCCGATGTGTTCACTTTTGCTCTTCAAACTTGCAAAACTCCTTTCTATCCAAGGTTTTGAACCTTTAAAACTAAAAGGATGAAAGAGGATGATGGCAAAGAGTGTAGTATCTCCATCAATCATCAACAAAAGAAGTGGATTCCTGATTTTCTCTCATGAAATTGCAAAACTGTTACTGGGCATATCTTCTTTGTCCTGATGTTTTGAAGGAAACTGTTGTATAACAAGTAAATTCAAGGATCCACAACCAAGGCCACAATGCCAGTGGACCCAAAGCCACCTTCACCACGAGTGGTTGTATCCAGGTCCTCCACTTCCAAGACTTGTGGTGTGATGATGAGCTGAAGGATTAGTTGTGCAATGCGGTCTCCAGCTTGGATGGTGAAATCAGTGTCAGAGTGATTGAAGAGGATGACTCCAACTGGACCACGGTAGTCAGCATCAATAACCCCTGCTCCAACATCAATTGAGTGCTTCCATGCTAAACCTGACCGTGGAGCTGCAAAATAACACCAAAAATATTATTTCCTGAGTCCACCTGTTAGATATACTGACTGCAAGCATTTTCTCCTTGACAGTGCAGTATTATTCAAACAAGGATCTAAACAAAGCACGAGTATAAATTAACACCACTCACCAACACGTGCGTAAGTGCCCACTGGAATTGCTATAGATAGATCAGTCTTCACCAATGCCTTTCCACGTGCTGGCACCACACATTCATATGCACTGCACACAATTCCATTCTACAAAGACTTACAATCACATCCTCCTGTGAAGCACTCAAAGATGCCAAGACATGGTTGGAAGTCCCTAGAATGCATGACTCTAGACACACTCTGCAAGCAGAGGATTCTAATGAAGTTGGACCATGCTTGTAAAGGGAAAGCATACATCTATGAAATCACAGAGAAAATTCCACAATAACACTTTGGGATTACTACTGTTCCACAAACATTTCAATCACATGATCCTCCTGTGAATCACCCAAAGATACCAAGACATTGTTGGAAATGCCCAGATGTGGTTGGAAGTGCCTACAATGGATGTCTCAAGACACTATGCAAGCAGAGGATTCTAATGAAGTCACCATGCTCACAGGTGCAAGCATACAGCTGTGAAATTGCAGAGAAAATAAGACTTCTAAGGCTTAATTATTGTGACAGTTCCAGCCAAACCATGACAAGAATGAGTGCAGTTGTAACTTTGTCAATGTCACAAAGCATCAGATCATCACCCTCATGGTGAAAGTATCCTGATTCAAGCTCATCAAGCCTCTAAGGATAAGCTTTAAAGGAGAAAATATATGATCAGGGTCGAGGCACAGGCACCCACATTTTGCCTACCTCCCAAATCATAAACCTTAATAGCACTACAAATGAAAACATTGACAAGAGAATAGTTCTCTGCAGTCAAGTTCACATGCTTGTAAATTATCCAGTGCAGAACTGGACTCAATTCACAATTGTCAAAAACTGCAGGGTGCAGAGTGAAGCAAAATTGCAGAAAGAAGTAGATGAGAAGGGGAGAATACACAGAACATGATGAAACAGAATCGAAGTATTGACCCTTTGTCTTCCAGTTCCCTGCTGGAAAAATGATGTGGGATTACTGCCAGTTTTCCTTCTTGCTCTCAAACTCGAATCCATGCGAGCACAAAAAGAAATCTGTAATCCAAAGCAGCGTAATAACCCTCTGATGGATGTATTGACCAGCATGTGCTGAAAGCTCCTATGGCAAGAGATACAAGATGCCAGCTTTGTAGGAACCAAACAAGAGGCAGCAAAGCTCACAAAACACTTCTTCTGTACATAAAACTGTACATTCTGGCATGAGTTTTCTCTTCAATAGGTTTAACTCCAGAGTTCCTACAAGATACTCTGAAGAAGAAGGAGAAGAAGAATGGTGCAAGGCACAACAATTGTTCCTTCACACTTTATAGTTTCTCTTCAAAAGGTTTAAGCACAAAACTCCTACTAGAGAGGAGGAAGACGAAGAAGAATAGTGCCAGACACGACAATTGTTTCTTCACTCTCTATGGCTTCTCTGCAAAAGGGTTAAGGCCGGAACTCCTACAAGAGATTTCGAAGAAGAAGAAGAATGGGGCGAGACACAACAGTTGTTTCGTTACACTTATGGCTTCTCTTCAAAGTGGTTAAGGCCAGAGGTCCTGCAAGGGACTCTGAAGAAGAAGAAGAAGAAGAAGAATGATGCGAGAATCAACGGTTGTTTCTTCACTCGCTCGAATACCACATTAAGTAGAAAAGTCCAGGAAGAAGAAGACGAAGATTTGAACAGGTTTTGAACCCACAAACAATAATACCTGGAAAGATCATAGCCAGCAGCGAGGGCAGATCCTCTGGAAGGCAGAATGGCATGCGGAGAAAGCTTCTTGACGCGCAGCGCAGCGTTTGCCTCGACTGCAAGCTCGACACCAGCGACGCCAGCGACGCCATCAATGTTGTGGTGCTCACCATGATTATTCTCAATCTCCTTCAGCACCTTCTGGAGCTTGGCTTGCGGCTCCTGCACCTCCTCACCGCCATTTTGCATGCGCTCTCCCTCCATGTGTGAACGCTTAAGCTCCTGTTTTTTCCGCCGGATGCTGGAAGAAGGCGCCCTCCTACAACTCTTCAATTGTGAGACTAGAGAGTCTTGGGCGGAGCGCTGCTGTTATGGTGGCGGCAGAATTTGGGCGGGAAGAGGAAGAAATGTGGAAGAACTCGGGATCGGCGGCAAATTGTCGCAGCTGCGTATACATGACATCCCGTGTACGCTCGTACAAGACATACCAGAGTGTTTGTTTCTCCAAGTGCTTCAGTCATCAACAGTTGGAATTGCAACAGTTTTCTGCCATCTCAAACACTCCTAGTGGCTGCAATCCATCGTCTACAGTCTCGACACAGCTGCTCGCAACAACCAGCTCCTCCGCATCTCCATCGTGTTTCCCAGCATCAGCTGCGTTTTTCTTCGTCGTCTCTTCCGAGTCCCACCCAGAAACGAAAGGCAAAAAGTTTTCAGACAGAGTACAATGCATGGATTGTGGACAGGGATGCATGCGGAGAGACAGCAATCGCAAAAGGGTTGAAGATGCGGCTCGTCTCGAGATCGCTCTGCCCTTTAAAATGACATTCATAAAGATGATAAATGATGCAACATACAGAATTGGAAACAGATAATGGTTAGCGTGGTCAAGCCCAATTGAATCTTTCGGTTATTATGCTTCTGGAAATCATGTTTCTGTAGTGAACTGCATATGACCCCAGAATGACAATGTAGGGATATCAATCTTTGGCCCATTTTTTGAGTGCATCACAATGTCTCTAGTCTCTACCCTGAAGGGTAGAGCCAACAAAAGGACGGGAGTTGGGTGCGATTTTCAGGGGACAGGAAAATCAATCTCCCACTTCTTTAACCTCGATGCGATTCTCGTCATGAGAAGACTCGCATGTGCATATTCATCATTCCTTCAAGCTCAGAAGCATGATTCTCGACGAACAGGAGTAGTAGTAGATTGTAGTGATGAGACAAAGCTAATAAGGATCTCCACAAAAGATTTGCATTGATGCGACAAAGTGTTGATGATGATAATGATGGTGTTTCTTAGCAGATGATTGGAAATTAATCATGAATCGCGATAAATTCTGTGGTACAAGGGGCCCACAACGTACTCGACGAAAATTGCCTGAAGCACTCTCGAGAGATTTCTAGAGACTCAAGGCCCCTCCAATAGAGTGTCCAATCCAACAAGAGAACTCGAAGAGAAGAGAAGAATTGCTGATATTCAATCCATGACTGAAGCTTTCCTGCTCCTTATCACGGCTTTGAAAGCAGCTGCAAACTCTCGACATGAATCCTTGAGAGCACAGGAGTTTTTTCTTCTTTCTTTCTCGTAGTGGGTGGGAGTTGTTGTGAAGAGTAGTGTGTGTCTGTTGTGTGGACTTTCTATCTGGTGGAGAAAGGTTAGGGTTTAAAGCTCCAAAGAGACGAGGTTTGGGCTTTGGTCAATGCGAGGATTCCTCCAGTGTCCATATCTTTTGTCACCCTTTTTTCCTCTCCTTGCTGCTGCTGTTTATAGTGATGATGATGTGCTTTCGATGCGACTTAGCTCCCGTGGTAGCTGATAGATGATGAAGTGGCGTCGGTGTACACTACCCGTCTGAAAGCTGCAGGAAGAAGCTCTGGATTGGTTTTGCGACGGTAGAACAGATGTTCTTTTTCGTCGTTCACTGCCATCATCATCATGGGCGACGTGGTAACCACGATTGCGGGAGATGTGGTAAGGACTCTGTTTTTTTCCTAG
>Ga0116228_10005613_pt1 | contig 11173 bp, 5 predicted proteins | sample S1TSphfallax_2_FD_89694 | JGI IMG/M metagenome (GOLD analysis project Ga0116228, IMG submission 89694) | Host-associated microbial communities from peat moss isolated from Minnesota, USA - S1T2_Fc - Sphagnum fallax MG | ecosystem: Host-associated > Plants > Peat moss > Unclassified | place: USA... | reverse complement strand
GTTGTAAAATTATCCTCTCACTCTTCTATTGGCTATGCAAGCCTCACCATTCTCCTACCATGAACTACACACAAACAACACCAAAACTATTCAAAACCAAAAGTCTTTCAAAATCAAAACTTCAATTCTCACAAACTTTGTATTCATACCATAATTTTGTACAAATGAAGGTGTTTCTCAAGGTCACAAACACCTCCTTAAATACTAACCAAAAGGAAACTAATCAAAAAACTTCCTAAAATTTATTCACCACATGGTTCCCCAAATAATCAAAAGGAACAAAATCACAAGGAAACAACATCACAAAGAAACAACATCACATGGTTCCCCATGTGATTCCACAATTAATCACAAGGAAACATCACATGGTGCATATGATATAAATCTATGCACCATGACCAAATTATGGAACCCTACACCCCATTAAACAATTACCTAAGTAATTGTGTAATCAAATTACACATCAAGTTACATGCTCACCTTCTCACCTATATAGTTGGGCCCAAGAATAGGAGCTAAATCCTTAGAAACTTCTATCTTGGGAAGCTTCCAAAGTTTCATTTTATTTTTTTGTGTTTTCTCTTGTGATAGGCCAATGAAATTGACTAATTGCTAAAAAAAACAAGGAACTTTGGAAGCCCATCATTTAATAATACAACTAACAAACTTTAAGGTTTAAGGCATGTTTTTCTAATTGTTTTTACCTAAAATGCCAAAACATATCAAATTATGAATATAAATATTTTTTGCATATATCAAGGTTATGAATAGGGCATAATCTTCAAATGTACATACCTTCGGGTATGCATTTCATTAAGGTGTGTTCATTTGAAGAAAATAAGGTAGGGTAGATAATATACCCTATCTACACCTAGTGGGTATATATGGGTAAAAGAAGTATCCACACAACATTAGGAATTAGTAAGTTAAAATTCTTCAAATATGAACACTAATCGATTGAGCTAATATTTGAACATTTTGTGTTGATGCCTAACGAATTCACACTCTACCTTGTAAGGAAACTTGAAATTGATCCTTCTTGCTTGAAAAGGAGATTTTCACTTGGAATAGATTCAAACAACAATGAACAATCTTTTCTTGTGACTTTGAAGTTTGATGTTACAACATAAAACACTAAGAAAAATTGAATTGCTTTCATGTATGGAGACCCTATTTCTAAACTTCCTAGACAAGGCCAAGGGGAACAAGGTGAAATGTGCTAGTACATTGATAAGTTTATGTTGTTGGACTACCATGAAGATATATAGTTAAACCTCACCTAATAAGGGAATTTTTTTACTTCGTGGTTTATCCCACACTATGCATCTATATAGGGGTTTCATCAAATTGAACCCTTATTCTAATCACTTATATTATTATTATTTAATTCATTTTTTAAAAATGAATTATGATAACTAAGTTGCAAGAATTGCCTAAGAAAAGTTATCAATTTTATGACAACCATCCATACAAAAAGCCACAATTATTATAATTATTGAGAATCTGAAACTTCAAAAGGTTTTCTAAAATCTAAATTTAAAAAAAAAATCTAAGACAATTTTCTAAAACAAGAAGAACTAGAATTAACGGTTATTTAAAACATGTGAAACCCACCCAACACTGGTGGGAACCTTTTGTGCAACTTCAAAAAGGCTACACCAACTTTGTTGATATGGGGTTGAAAGGTGGATGAAAGAAGTTCCTACAACTAATATACCACAAATTTGATAAAACAACATTTCAAGAAGTAAAAAAATTATGCATCACCAAATTATTTCTTGAACATATGACTATGAAAAGGTTAAATTTTTGTAAGCACTAAAAACATTAATTATGTATTGAAAGTAAATTAAGTACACCATCAATAAACACTAGTGTGAAATTATTTATGCAAATCTAGCCTAAAATGTTGCATATGCTTCATTTGCATCTTGTTTTATCCAATTCTTAATGGATGGCGAAATGAGTTCAAATCAACCTTGAAGCTAGCAAAATATTTTCATGATTTTGAATATTAAAACCATTTTGCGAAATATCATGTTTTAATCACAATGATAACCTACATGTTTCCTTTTGCCATTATTTCTTGTAGAAACTTTAACCCCTAAACATTGTGACAATGAAAATTTACACAAAAAAATAACCCATGTTGGGCTTGGCTAATGTTTAGGAGTTAAGAGACAACATGACCTTCACCTAGAAATAAACAAAGAAGTGACAAGACCTTAGAAACAAACCAAGAACAAGGAATGATAGGACCCTTACCCAGGGGTAGTAGGGGAAAAACTAATGATTTTAGGAACAATGAACGTCTTTGGGTCACTATTATAATGTTGTTGAAGTGTCTTATGAGATCATATTGCACGTTTTTGCATTCCATTACTTATGTGTTTGCTACTACATTCATATATTTAGTTTGTTAATTTTGTTATGAACTTTTGATCTTTTTCTTCACTTTTAGAATTCCAACAAGAAGAGTGTAATGTTTTAGGGTTTTGAACTTGGTTAGGAGGTGAACAAAGAACATTCATCAATATAAAGACTAGTCACAACAACGTTAACTTGTGAACATGTGACCATGAGCACATGAACAAGTGAGCATAGAGGATTATATTTTGAAATATTTTCTATCATGTAAATAAAATATTTTTTGTCAAAGAAAAATATTTTTCCCATGTGGCATATATACATATATTCGTACATTTGTTGTTGAACACGAATTTTTAAACCTTGTGATGGATGTGGATGGCGACGTAGGTGGGAATGGATGTTTATTTCCAATTTTAATTATTTTATAAATCTTAACTTGCATCATATAATTTTAAGATTATTATTGAGGGTTGGAAAGCCTATCTTTCAAAAATCAATGATATAAATGAAAAACACTTTTTTGCACTCCACATTCGACAAAAGTAGAAAACATGAACATAATCATTATGCCAAAAACATGGCTTCCATGATTTGAACACATACTACTAGTATCCCACTTTAAACATGGAGTAATATATGCCTTGTAACTATGTCATTCTTGTGATTATTGTCATTTTCATGACTACATGATTCAACATGACTATACTCATATTTTTAAAATTATTATATGTGCCATTAAACTTCTTTGAACAAAATTTTTAAATTAAAAACCTTGATGGAGGGCTCATATTTGCAAATTGAAAACTCTTGTTCACCCTCAAAAAAATAATGCATTGATATAGCTTAAGTTTCTAGGAAACTTAGGTTCAAGCTACCTAGCTTCAATAGCTTAGTTTTGTAGGCTAACAAATATTGTTTAAGGCTTTAAGTGTCTACATTTCATGTTAATAAATACCTATTATTTAATTATATTTTCCAATTTTAATAATTAAAGTCATGTGACTAATGGCATAAAGAAAGTGCCCCCTTAGAGGGTCTTTGCTTTTTGGAGGTTTTTTTTTGTTGTTGCCAAATCCATTCCGCTTCATGGCCTTCAAGATCAAGAGTGGAGAGGTGAAAATAAACACCTTAGGAATGCCATTGCCTTTTGGTGTGATTTCTTTTTGTTGCTCCGAGGTCAAGTCCACCTCATGGCCTTCGAGACAAGGAGTTTGAGACAAGGAGTGCCATGTTGAGAAGGAACCCCCTAGGAGCAACCCCCATTATAACCATTCCCAAGAGGCCTTTTCTTCTAGCCTTTCATTCTTGAAAGGCATGAGATCCTCTCAAGTCCACATTCATCATGGTCTTTGTTTTATGTTTCACAAGATGCTTAAAGATAAAATTTTGTGAACAGATGATGCATCTCTTGTATTTTCATACTCTTATGTTGCTACTTTGATTATTTGGTTACATGTTCTTTCTAGGGTGTGGAAATGCCAAGTTCTCAAAACTTGAACAAAGAGGTAAGACACGTCTCTTATGGATCATGGTAGAATTTGACTTCTTTTGGACGTTTTCATTCCATTTAATTCAATGTTTTCACTATGTGACCATTTTCTAGAAGCTCTATACTGCCAACAATGTATAACTTTTTAAAAAGATTTTCAATTTCACAAGTTTGGGGAGGATTCAAATCCCAATATGTATGAATAGGAAGTATGGTTTCTAGATCTTTTATATGAAGTTTTAAGGTCCTACTCATAGGGGTCCAATTTGATCATTTGTTGTTGGATTTATTAAAAAGAAGACCTAGATGAAAAGTTTGAGTAAACATCCAAGATCTTGTCATACATAGGAAAGGTAAACTTCATTGGATATATCCAACAATTAATAATGATATGAAATGGGCATTATGATTTCTTTTACGTCTTTTGAGTCATGTGAATGTTTGTTGTATGGCTATGTGTGTTGATGCAAGGTGAGGAGAGGAAAGATACAAAGATGGACATAAAAACTTTAGTGGAAAACTTTCTTTCAGTGGCTATAGAATAGATGAGCTAATTTACCCTTTCCAAATATGTCTCATTGATGGGCTTTCAAATATGGTTGTACTTATGTGTGTCAATGCATTGCTTCCCCATACATTGAATATTTGATGCAAATCTATCTTGAGTTGCCACTAGAATTTTGTTTCTTATAACTCAAAATTATTATTTTCATCTCTTAAAACCATGTTGACAATATGTAAAGTACGACATCATTTTTTTACTTGGAACACAAAGAGTCCATCCATAGGAAGGTGCAATGAAATTTGTCTTCGGGCCCATTGTTGTAGCTCCAATTTTGTCCTAAATTGTAAGTGCCAATGAAATGAGTTGAATGTTTCAAACCTATCAATCAATGCTAACCATAAAGGAGGTGTCAATTGTATTTGTTTCTTATAACCCAAATGGTAACTATTGAAAGGAAACTTGATTGAAAGCTTTCTTGATGTACTTGTTTTCTCACTGAATCCATATGGTCACAATTCATAATAATATTCATTGGAACATGTTTAGAAAAGTCAACAAGTACAATTTAACAACATTTGACAATAACACATTCTATGTTGGAAATATAAAATGTTTTTCACAAAATGTGTAATTAAATATTCATAAATTAAATATCATTACATTATTTGGTATGGGGTTGAATTATATTTATGAAAGGTTGGTACCAATTATTTAGTTCCTAGTTATGTACTTTAGATTAAGGTGTCCATGGAGTTTATCAAAATCTTTAATCGATCCTAACCATAAAGGTGATAGCAAATAATTTCTTTTCTTTCGATATCAAAGCTCGCCATCCATTGGCACATATATGCCCTACTATGGTTAAGTCCATCATTGCAAGATAAAATTTGAGGTCACAAACTTTGTGATTCTTTGTTATTACGTATGAATAAATTTGGTAGGCTATTTATTAAGGTTTTCCATTTTCTATTACATAATTGTGTTTTTCATAATAAGTTGTTTTGGAACAAAATTGGAATCAATATTTCTATTTAAGATGAATGTTTACTCAATTAGAATTAATCACATATGTCAAGTGCAAATATGTAGTCCAAGTTTCCATTCCAAAGTTATTGTCCCATGACTAAAATGTATATGTAATTATTCACAACCCTTAATCGATGCCAACCATGGGGAGGTTTTAATTGTGTTTTTTTGTTTTAAAACTGAATGGTCAATATCCATAACATTACACTGAAATGTGGCATATATTATTTCACATATTATTGTGTTTGTGATAATTTGGGTCACATAATATTATTACATGACTATGTAGTAAAATTGGACTTGTGGCTTATGCCACTAGTAATAATTCTAGTCATAATAATTCATGCCATTGGTCATGTGAATTTTATTGTTATAGTTGGAAAATAAGATTAAATATAAAAAATTTATTGATTTATGAAATTTAAACACATGTTTAAGCATAATAAAGCCATGTTGACAATCTAGCTACCTATTTATTAACATAATTTATGAACCTTACCTAAAGCCTTTAACAACTTTGGCCAACCTACAACACTAGGCTACCTAAGCTAGGTAGCCTAGAAACCTTAACAAAAAACTTAGGTAAGTAAGTATGTGTAGGTAGTAAGTAAATAAGCTTAAGTAGGTAGGTAGGTAGGTAGGTAGAATCCATTGTTTTTTGGGGTCACAAACCTTTTTTATTGGCTCACCACAATTGGTATTTGTAGTTTGAATGTATTTAGTGTGTGTATTGTGTGTAGATCAATATCCTTTCATCTATTTATATAGTTTACAAAGTTGAACTTATTGACAAATGATATGGGATAAATTTAATGAAAAGGAAACATTATAACATTATCCCACATCCTTTGTTTCATACAAAAGTAACCAATCTCAACCATTATTATCTTTTTCACATTTCATCCAAATGGGGAAAAAAAACTTTGTTCTTAAAGGATTTTCCAAGATGTACACATCTATAAAAAAAAATTACAACAAAATATCAAGTAATTTTATTTTAAATGCATTTGAATCTTCATTATTTCATACATTTGAACAACAATGGTGTTTTGAAAAAAAAATCTTTTTTTTTCATAAAAGTTTTTGTAAATAAACCTATTTAAAATCAACATGGAATTATTTTTGGAATATATATTAGATTTCCCCACATCTTAAACAATGTGGTTGAAATAAAATTGAAACAAGTTGAACATTTTCATTTTTAATTTGTGAATTTTTTAAAAAATCCCAAAATGTGGGGAAAATCACCAAAGTTTCAAAATCACAATGTTGAAAGAATTTTTTTTTTAAAGCAAGCATTGCATAACAACAAGGTTGACAAAAAATTATGTTGTAGAAGTTTATGTAATATTATTTTAAAAGCATATTATTGTTTACAATTAGATCCAAACTAGGTTCAATTTTGTGGACTTAATTTTATACAAAAATTTAAATAAAGATTTTATAATACATTGTAAACTCCATTACATCCAAATGAAAATATATAATATCAATGCAATATTTTTTTAAGGATGAGTTGGAGTTTTCAATTTACAAATATGAGCCTTTCATCAAGGTTTTTTAAATTTGAAAAATTGGTCAAACAAAATTAATTACACACATAGTTTTTTTAAAAATATGACTTAGTCATGTAGATTCATGTAGCCATGAAAACCTAGTGTAGTGTAAGGAGTCTCTTGATTCAAATTGTCTTGAGATGGTGTTGTCACTAAGTGGTTTAGTCCAACAATGCAAGTGCCAATATTACATTGGTATACAATAAAATCTAGAATTACTTATTTATGAATATGTATACGTATGTTAGTGTCCCATTGATTAACTTTTTGAAACCCCTCAATCAACGCCAACCTTAAAGGATGTGGTACATGTATTCATTTTTCTTGGAAATCTTAAACCTTCCAATTAGTGTTGACCATAGAGAAGGAACATTTTGTATATTTTTTTACTGGGAACATAAATTATCCCAATATATAATGTGGTTGATTGAAATGAACCTAAAATTTTATAGTATTTCCCAATTGCAGATAATCCCATCAATTCAAATGCCATTTTTTTTTCTAGTAGAATGGTCATAATGCATAAAATAAATTGTAGGTTGTAACATTTCTTGGGTTAATTTTGGTTTTTTTTTTTTTTTTTCTTTGCTTTTTACCCAACTTCAAATAATGAAAGGTTTTTATCCCCTGTTCAAAAGGTTTAGAAGTGGCAAAATAACTTTGATAATTCTTTATACACGACTTGCATGTGTGTAATTTTCCACACATTCAATATGTCTCATATTTTCAGGAGTGTCAAAAAACCATCAATTAGTGTTAATTGTAGGGGAATGATATTTTTCCCCATGGAACCCAAATGGTTCCTTCCATATTAAAAACCAATGAAACTTGTGTACATGTTTAACATTTTTCTTGGAAGTTTGGTTGAATTTGTTGAAGTCAATTTGCTAAAATGATAATTATAAGTAGTATTTTCATAATGAAAAATATATTTCATAACTTGTTTTGTGGTCAAATTTTGATTCAATTCTCCTTTCCTAAATTTTGTTCATACATTCCAAAATATTTCAAGACCCTCAATTGATGCTGACCATAAGGTTGGTGCCATTTTGTTTGGAACACATATGGTCATCATCTAGTAATTTCATTGATTCATTGATTGTAATTTCTATCACCTCTTGTCCTTCTCCAAACTCTAGTACATGGTGCCTACAATTTTGAATTTGTCCCATTCCTATAGGGTATGGGGTTTTGGGAAAAAACAATTGAGGGTATCTAGAAAAAAACAAGTTCAACACCAATGAAATGTTGGAAAGGTTCAAGACTCATCCCTAGAGCAAGGTGAAATGAACATTCTACTTTGTTGAATGAATATGATGTCAATAGGTCATCATACTTTCAAGATTGATGTCTTGAAGATGAAATAGACATTAATCCAAATGGGGTATAGGGGGCCAAAAAGGTATTTTTCATATCACCTACAAATTGACAATTTCATGAAAAGATTGTTTTGAATTTTGAAATTCATGGAGTCTTATATGGAAGGAGAAGAATGATAGGTTCAAAAAGCTTTTGAGGGGGGACTTGAACCTCTCCAAGTTGTTGGGGAAGATGTTCCACATTTGGGATGGCAATCATAAACTTCAAGTGTGGTGCCATACACAAACATGGTACATCATGATGAAAAGGATTGGCACATGTGCATGGACAACTTCATTTTGACACCAAGAATAAGCTTGTGGAGTTCCTCACCATAATGATGAACTTCAACAAATGCATATCCTTAAACCCATCACCATTGCATACAAATTCAAGGAGTGAGTTCCCATTAACCTTAATCTTTCACAAGGTAGGTCAATCAAGTTGGATAATGTTAAACCATCCTTTGTGCACGACTTCTTCAAGATTCATAAGATCGGGACAATAACTTTGCAACAATTCAAGAACGTAATCATTAGTCTAAAAATGGGGTGTAATTCACTAGTTTAAATCACTATGGGACCTTAAAAATGAAATAGGTTACCCCTCTAGTCATTTCACTTTGTTTAAAATTATGTCATTATAGGGTCACCATGTAATCATCATGTTTCATTACTAATTGACATAATTCACTATTAATTGAAGCAATGTGATCTTGTTCCACCAACCCCGTTATGCAACTTTTTCATGGGACAAAAAACCCTACACCTAAATTGAATCACATCTTAAAGATTCAATAACTATCAACAACCCTAGAACCCTCCGAAACCCTAACAACTTTGCAAGAATTTTAGAATTATGACATTGTAAAAATATCACTCACTTGACAATGGGGTGGATAACAAAGTTGGAAGGAAGATAGTTAAAGTTGAAATAATAATAATAGTTGGGACTATGATGTATACAATTTCATTTTAAAAATTGTGTATCAATTTTTTTTGGTTATATTCACCTTGTTTATAATGTTTATCCCACAAGAACACATTGGTGTGTTCACCAAATTGTACGTAGCTGCATTATCCATCATGATTTTGTGTGAGATTATGATGGTGTACAAGATTGGGCACATGGTCCACATTTTCACACAAGTTCCACGCCTATATTTATTTCATGTACATGTATGGCTTCTTATTGGCCCCATGATATGTTGTGAGGATGAAAGAGACAAACAATGTGTAAGTGTGTCATGCCATAACCCATATTCCAATGGGTTTTGTGGTTGTGAAGTTCCACAAACTTGGTGTGCAATGTGGTATGTTGAATGAGCCTAGTGGCGATAAAGCCTCTACTCAACAAACTTCACATTTTGTGATCACCATCATGCTTCATGCCCCTTGTTCTTTTCTAAGACAACACAATATTTCTCTTTACATATTGTGTTATAGAGTAATGCAATAAATTATCAAATAAAATGTTCGTAGTTGTTCATTGGACAATTGTTCTAAATATTTTGCTTAATTTGGGTATGTTAACATTGTTCCATAACTAGTGGCCACATATGGTGGGTTTCATGAGCTTGGTGCTGAAAAAAATTTGGTTTTAAGCATCCACCCTAGGATAATGTCATTGTGCAGATGCTTGTTTGTAAATATTGTTGATGTTTGGTGGAAATGGGTGTGTCTACTTTTGCATCATTTCAGTGTTATGTTCCAAATGATTGTTAAAGGGAAAATAATGTTTTCCTTGCAACAACCTTTTTGGTTAGAGTCACTAATGAAACACCTCAACATTTCCATTTGGATACATGAAATAAATTACAATGCACCAAAGTTTCACATATATGGGGAAGTCCATTGGACCTTCTCTCCACTAGGTAAAATCCAGAACTAATCAACCAATTGCATTAATTTTGGAGGTTGCAAAAGATAGTGTTCATTGCATTCACCCATTACTTCTATATGTTAAATAACATGCTCTTTACATCATATGTATCAAATGTGTGATGTAAAAAAACCTATCATCACCTTGGTCCTTATGATGTTGTCTATGTTGCCATGGTCATTGTGTGGAAAAGGCTTTCCCTTGGAAAACATCCAAACCTTGCCAAGGGATATGCTAAACAACATGCCCAAGCCTTGAATGCTCATATTATTGTTGACAAACATTTCATGAGTAGGGTGAACATTTTGACTTGAACCCTTAAGGTTGTTGCATATTGGACAATTATCTTACCAATAGTCCAATAAGATAACAAAAAACTACGTGTACCAGTCAATTGGCAACTTGTTTTCAATGTTGATGGCATGTTCACTATGGATGATGAAAACATTCCCATCAAGGATGACATCATGTTCTTCTTATATGAGCTCATGTTCCCATATGTGAATGCATGGGAAGGTGATGTTTTCGTGTGGGACTGTGTGAAAACATTTGGGAAAACATCACCTTGGGCCATGTGAACATCATGCCACACATGTCAAATGGCGCAATGTCACCCATGCCACATCACTATCCTTCCACATCAAAATCACATATGCATGATGTTGTCCATCACAAAGGCCATTGATGTGGTTAAAAGGTCATTAATGATGGCGCATGTCATGTTTTGTCAACTTATGGGTGGTTGCACCCACACACCCACACTTGTACACCTAGAGCTTTGCACCCATGATCTCCGCACTCATGTGATGATGGTAGCAATGCTTTAGTTTAGATTGTCAACATGGTTGTTAAATGTAAACATTCTACTTGTAAGTGGTAAGGTAACTTAAGGTTAAGCAAGCAAGAATTTTGTAATGGCCTGATCAGGATAGAAATTAGGGTTTTGTTGAATAGGTGTTAACAACCCTAACATTTTTCCACCTGACT
>Ga0116228_10005610_pt1 | contig 11177 bp, 7 predicted proteins | sample S1TSphfallax_2_FD_89694 | JGI IMG/M metagenome (GOLD analysis project Ga0116228, IMG submission 89694) | Host-associated microbial communities from peat moss isolated from Minnesota, USA - S1T2_Fc - Sphagnum fallax MG | ecosystem: Host-associated > Plants > Peat moss > Unclassified | place: USA... | reverse complement strand
GAGAGAGAGAGAGAGAGAGAGAGAGAGAGAGAGAGAGAGAGAGAGAGAGATTCAAAGAATAAACATTTCTGAAACCTAATAATAGAGCATAGAAATGGGTCAAATTATTTTCTGTACCAGATCTGGAGCTATGGCTAGGTGTAATTGATCAGCTACATGCTGAGAACGAGAGTCCTCAATGAAGCAAGCATTCTATTGAACTTGAAAAGAGAAAACCTCAAACCCACAGATTAGGGTATGAAGATCAGAAAACAACCCTAAAAAAAACAGACATGGCAATCCCGAAAAACGTTAAACAGATGAAGAAACCACACTGAAAACAAGCTTCCCAATAAGGATTACAACAATACTCTACCAAAAAAAGAAAAAGCATAACCCACCAGAAACAGAAAGCTCCTTGAACTCACAACAGGAGTTGTAACAGACTCCGCACCTTGAGAAAATGTAGAAGAGGCTCCAATGGCTGAAAACGGGTTGTGCAGATACAACACAACACCGCAGGAAATGGAAGCAATAATTCCAATCCGACTGTAAACAAAACCCAATCCGCCAAAACAAACCGACAAAACGAGGAACAAGAAGAAGAAGACGAATATACCTAGCAAGACGACAAGAGTGCAAAGTGCTTTGCGTACATACGCCACAAAAATGATACGTATTTTGTACAAAAACTCAAGACACAAAATTATACGTATATACATACAACAATGCCATTTAGTACTACTAGAAAATGAAAAATACACACTGCGCTAAATAATAAAAAAACAGTGTCAATTTTTTTTTTTTTCAAACTCATATTATTGTTTCTAATAATACTTTGTACCTTTACCATTCCTTCATCTTCTTTACTGCCAAATTTTATTTTCTTTATTTTTCATTTTTTCACTTGGGCATTTAAAATAAGAATTTCCTAAAAAATTCCAACACTTTCAAAGACCTGGCCATATATATATAGACCTGGAATAAATGAAATAACCATGTACAATAGACTTTGTAAAAAATTTCAGCATTGTGGAGTAACTAAGTTTGAAAAAAAGTCAGCATTTACTAAAAATAATTTTAATTATTGCCTGAATGGTAAAGGCATTATCATAATTGAATAATAATAGAGTCATATAAAACATACATAACCAAACAAATTGTGTCAAATATGTAAGTTTATCTAGTTGAGGTTTTTTTTTTTTGGCTGATTTAAATATTTATTAAATTACAAGAAAAGAAAACAAGTTTTCTTCTCTAAGTCCTTACTGCTAAAGCTCTTTAAGCAAAACCCATGGCCAAACAAGTCACAATGCAAAAAAATTGGAAACAAAAACATTCGTAAAAAATACTAAAATAGTGACAAAAAAATTAATTATATTTTAAATTATTATTTTACATAATGCAAAGCAAACATCATGATTTTTTTAAGTTTATAAATAGGTCAACTAGATGCTATGCATATTTTCACTTTTCCTTATTTTATTTATTGAGGTCTTGAGTTTGGGCATATCCCTTGCATTATTGGAAGCACAGGACAATGAGAAATTGCTTGTAGTTGCACTAATTGATCATTTCCATAACATTATTTCTTCGAACTTAGTTTTGAGTCGCTTTGCGATAACACATTGACAAAAATGAATTTATTGTCAAGCCTTAGTCTTTGAATTTAAATATGTTATTTAAATTATTTTTCATATTTTCACACATTTTTTGAATGTAAGAGCATCAACTTTTTGTTCTTTTTTGTGTTGAAACAAGAAAGTTCTAAATTGCATTCGAATAATGATAATTCACAAAAAAACACATTAGATATGAACATATTATATTAACTTTGTAAGAATATGGGTAATCATCAAATCACCACCATTCCATTTGTGGAATGAACAAGTTCCTTTGTTGTAAGAAAATTGTTTTATCGACATTTTCTCCAATATAACAACCCCCCTCCATAAAGTAAGAACCAAAATTTGAGAATGTTTTAGATGCGATATTCCTGGATGGGTTGTAAAAATGTTTCACATTTTTTTTTGCTTACTAGAGGTTTGGTTGTTGGACCACATGTACAATGGCCTAGCAATGAACAAATAGGTCACCCAACACATGTAGAAACCAAGGGCGAAGGCAATAATTCATGCCCTCTTCATATTAGGTGTCCATTTGGAGGTTTAGTTAACCTCAAACTGAAGATATGTGTTGGGATGGATTATAAACCTCTCATGCAAAGTCCTAGTGTTGCAAGCGTATAGTATTTTACCCACCTCTGAAACGAACCAACAACTAAAAGGATCAACAATATAAACCCTAGAATATAAACCTTCATGATGCTACAACATCTTTGTTTCCAAAGATCCAAAAGTTACTTTACATTTCAATTAAAATTATGTCTGGAACAGATGGCAATCCTTGTACGTTAAATTGCAATGTTGCAATCATGTAAACCCACCTTTGAAAAGACGTAAGACTTATTGGATCGATGATAAACCTTGATGATGCAACCATCAATGCCTCATAAAGACCTGCTCCAATTTTTTAACTGTAATCAGTGGGCACCTTACTGGGCATATGTTTGCAAGGTGTTTCCAAAACACTGAACATGCGCCTTAACCAGAATTGCGCCCATGTGAGGTAGAGCAAAGTGCAGGCTAAGTTCTGGTGAAGTCCACCGGCCTACTCAAAAGAATTCATCATTGCATACCTGTGATCATCAATGACAACTTTATGTGCTGCCCTTCAATGATGTGTTGAACTGGGAGGGCTTTTTATGTTGCTGCTGTACCTGAGCGAGACATTCCAAATCTGAAGGACATTTTGAGCACCATCCCAGACAAAAGATACCAGATTCCTAAGTAGATGTACATATGTCTCAGATGCAGTCCCTACAGAACAACCAGGTGCTCAAAGATCTAAGAACAGGATGTCACTGGAAGTCTCGATTTATCATCTTCTTGGAGTCTCCACCTACTCTTCCTTTTTGTCCGACGGTTTGGTGAAGATTTCTTAGCTGAATCTCTAAGCTCATCAGTCAAAGCTGCTTCCTTTTGGCATATGTGGTTATTTGTATTCCCATCCTCTGCTGTACCTTGACGCAAGCGTCTCCCTTCTGCCTGCAAGTTCAGTGTTAGCACCTCAGTTGCCTTTGCAGTAATGCCACGTACGTAACCTTTGATCAGTGGCGGTGGCACCAGTGCTGGCTGCAATACCTGTATTGAAAACCCCATGATCAGCATCAAAGAGATACTGTTTGATCATCATCAAAGATATTGTTGGAGCATCATCAAAGATACCAGAGGTTTCTGTTGTTGGGCTTAACAAATTGTGCACCTGCTGCAAGAATACAATTGATGCAACTCGATTTGCATTGTCTTCTGGTGCAGGACCACCTTCTGCATCAATGTAGAAAGGCTGGATTTTCCAAGATCCTTCAAATTGCTTCATGAATCCTTTCTTTGCGAGCCAAAATTTCACCTGGAACACAAGGAAATCTTTAACATACAGCTTGTCTGCATGCATACATACTACATGAAGCAAAAGCCCCTGTGCAATCAACATACATATGGATTTGAATGTGCGGCGCCAGACAGGAAACTGTGAACAGCAGCATGTTAAGAAACTGGCCATGATGCAATGCAGGAACCCTAAACCTAGACCCTTTCAGAAACCTGAGGAAACTGGCTGATTGTTGTGTAAAGAAAGCTCAGGTCAACATTGACTGCAGTACTCACAGTATGCGTTCGTCGATCCTGATCCACCAAAACACACACACTGAAAGTGCCCGAAAAGCACAAGAACCTCCAAATTGCTGCCTGGTCCACCTCCACCAACTGCCGCTCACCATCATCTTCTATGACCCTACGGCTATACACCTCCTGCAGAGGTTCCAAAACAGGTAATCTCAGTCCTGTGCATCAGCGAAACTTGCAGGGCATCAGAAGTGCATCATAGAACATGTAGGGATTTCTTTCTGCACTAAACTCCAAGCAGTGTGCAGCACAAGAGGAGGTCTGTACTGTCAAAATGATGGAGATGTAGCAAGCAAGAAAGGAAGGTAATCTCACAAGTGAGAAAAAGTGAAAGTTTTTGAAAATAAATTTGGAGTTCACCACTGGGCTGTGACCTGAATGTTCTCGAAAACACGCTTGTTTCCAGGATCTGTGATGATATCATAAACTACATCAGGAGGAATCCCAATCTTGAACTGTGAATTGACTTGGCAGAAAGCATCCTTTGGCACAGAAATCTGCAGTCCATGAACAAAACAGCTTCGCCATGTCAGGCATCAATTCCATCGACAAGGGTCTCAGGCAAGGATCTTGGTGAACATTGTTATCCGTTGTCAACTTGGTGAAAACCCAAGTTCTGCATTCACCAAACACCAATATATGCACACAAAAGAGTATGAACCTGAATGGTAGGGTTCTCATCCATCCATGAACTGTTGTGCCTCCATGCCTCCAGCTCCTTTTCAAAGGACCAACTTGGAGTTGTTCCAGCATGCAGGATCTGGCCTGGAATGCCTTCTGGCAGCTTAATTGGTGCTACTTTACCACCATTGCCATTCAAAAACATGATCGTGGATTGCAATCCATGTTGGAGCTTTGTCATTGACTGCTGTGCTCCCTGTGAAAAATTATGCCCTCCAAGCACCAGTTCGGACTTGCTGATCAGCATTTCAAAGAGATTTACTTGATGAAATGAAAATGCACTAGTGTAGCAACATGTTTTCAAAAGAAAATAGTTCACATCTGACGTCATGATTGTCTCTAGACCAAGAACATTCAGCAGGAGCAGAATGCTCTGTCAGTGCTCCTGCAAATTTTTCTTAGGGTTCTCAGGGCTATTCTGTCAAACCCTAACCCTAATTCTTGAACAAGAGCAAATTCTGTCTTCCAGCAATTCTGCAAGACTTGTGTGTCAACAGAAGAGTGGTGGCAATTTGTGTCACGAATAAATCGCTTCCTCTCTTAAGCTTTTGTCTTGCTCACTTGGTTGTCCACAAAATCTACCAAAGAGATTTGAAACTCATGGGTTTGGAAACAGGGATTTCTCTTCTTTGAAGCAAAATCAAAAATTTATGAAGTTTATGCAAGCTCCAAAGAAGATGCAAAATGGGAGTACTAGGGTGAATGAAGGCTAACCTGCAATGCATCCTGCACCTTATTGTTTATCCATGCCCCTGCACTCTTTCCTGTACTCTTCAGTTCATGGAACTTGAATCCTGTGATTTGCCATTCATCCAACCTTTCTTCAACCATCTCTGTAAATTGGAAATGGGCAACAACAGTTGCTGCTGTTGGGTTGTGGTATTAGTAACCCCTTTCTTCTCACACTCCCCAATCCCTCTTATCTTCTCCTTTGCAGCAGCAACTCTTCTTTGTGCTATGCAGAAGAAGCTCATCAACTAAGGGGCTGAAGCACCCACCACTGGAACTAGTGGTTTCTGCAATTGCAAAACATTCAATCCTACAAAACATTCAGAGAATTCATTGATCATCAAAGAAGTTGAAATTTCGGGAACTGCAGAGTGGGCACCAATTTGGGGTCCACTATGCAGTTTCTTTTGCATTGACATTTGTTGGCCTTGCCTTGGCAGCAAGGCAAGTATCTTGTGTTTAGAGAGTATAGTAGCTTAAGGGATTTTGGCCACTAGGTAGCAGGTCTATTTTGATATGAGGATTTTTTTAAGATGATATTTTGGCTTGTGATGAGACTTGAGATTTGTTATAGAGTTATAATATGGTGAAGGATTTTGGTTTCATTTAGAGTATTTTTTGAAGATTTTATTTTTGCATGGTGAAATATTTGAGTTATCCTAATTTTTCTTTTGCATTAAGATACCTTTTAATGTAAATGGCAAGGCCACAATAGTGACATAACCCCTTGTTGACATTGTGTTTAGATTCATTATATAGAGTATAGTAGTAGCTTAAGGGACTTTGATCCCTAGGTAGTAGGTCTATGTTTATATGAGGATTTTTGAAAGATGATATTTTGGCTTGTGTTGAAACTTGAGATTAGTTTTTAGACTCAGTTATGATATCTTGAAGGATTTTGGTTTCTTTGAGAGGGTTTTTGTGAAGATATATTTTTGCATGGTGAAATATTTGAATTTTCATAATTCTTCTTTTGCCTTAAGATACTTTTCAATGTAAATGGCAAGGCCACACTGCTTGTTATTCCTTCTATTATGAATGCTTTTACTGGGTCCAGGTGCTGTTGGCTCAAGTATATTGAATCTCTTGTAAGGTCACCCACCCATCACAATATTATTTCAGTTGAAGTGGGTTTAACTTCAAGGTTCTTAGGGAAACTTGTTAAACTAATTTTATTTTTAATTTTTATAGAAAAATGTCACTCTAGATTCAATCAGTTTTGCCAAAACTGGGTATATTTCAAGGGAAAAAAGGGTTTGAAATCGCCATATTTACAACAAATAGGTTCTTGCATTGTAGCTATAACTATAACACTGCAAATCAAATATAGGCATCTGGTGATTTGTTTTTTTTTTTCCCCTCACTTTGGGCGATTGAAATTTATTTATTATTTCATTTTCGATTTTTAATTTTTAATTTCGCTTTTTGGCGAAATTTTGCCAGGAAAAAAAAGGCTGACTTGTGTTTGATAAGAAATTAATTTTATTTAATTTAGAAATATTTAATTTATGAAAGAAAAAGGAAAAAACAAAAAAAAATTGCCTCAGAGAGGCTTGGAGCTGAGACCCACCAGTGCATTTTTTTTAGGAATTTTTGTTTGTAGCTAGACTTGTTATCATCCATAGGAAATTAAAAGAAAAATGGCGATCATACCAAGAAGGTTTAGTGAAATTTGGCTGCTATAAACAAAATATGATGTTAAAAAAATCCTTCCATATTTTGGCTACAAACTGAAAACCAATTATAGAAGTCTGATTATTATAAAAAAATTTCCCCTCTCATTTTTGGCGATTGAAAATCTTGGAAACCACTTAATTTTCCAATTTTTTAGTTTAAAATTTCGCCAATTAAATATTCTTGGAAGAGAAAAGCGCAGCTGCTTGATCCCAACTTGTCTTGCCAGGAGCAAACTTTTCCCTCACATGCAGGCTACTTGCACACTGGATTTGCCATTGCAGCTCACCTTCAGGTCCCAACAAAAGTTTCTTCCCTGAAACACAGAATTTTGTCCAAACATTCTTCTTCCAGGCTGAAAGTGAGAATCTTGAACATTCTTGGATCCTGAAAGTGAGAATCTTGAACATTTTTGGACCCTGGAAGTGAGAATCTTGAAAATTCTTGGATCCTGGAAGTGAGAATCTTGAACACTTCAACCCTGAAGGTGCGAGAATCTTGAGCATTCTTCAACCCTGAAGGTGAAAATCTTGAACTTTCTTCAACCCTGAGAGTGAGAGTTGGGAACATTCTTTTTCCTGAAAGAGCAAATCTTGAACATTCTTGAGCCCTGAAAGTGAGAGTTTGGAACATGTTCTTTCACCCTGAAAGTGAGAATTTTGGACATTCTGAACCTTGAAAGAGAGTTTTGTACTGAGACTTGAACATGATTGGGTCCTTGGGATTTGTAATTCTTTTTGAAGTAGTTTGATAACTGAACAAGATAGTTCTACCCATTTTCTATTGCCATAGCCAACTTGTAGAGCTGCTTGGAAAAATCACAACTATTTTTTAATTCAGCTCGACACTAGATGTTTATGTTGGATTGAAGATCGTTCAGCTCATGATCAACCTTAAGACTGAGGAACATCTATCTACCTTTGCTAGAAATGAAAATTCATGATACTTAAGTTATGAAACAAGAGTAGATAAATTTATAACAAATTGTCCCAAGTTTGTGAAAATAGGTTTGCATTCGAATGTGCTTGGCTATAAATTTATAGGTTTTCAAGAACTCTTACTATACATTATGTTTGCTTTCAGATGAAATTTCAGTGATTTTTACTATGGTCAAGCGTGGATCATGCAATGTGCACATTAATTGCCAGCTTTAAAGTTGAACAAACAATGTACATATGCCATCAATCAACCAATACATGAGCTGAAATTGTATATATTGGTACAAAATCAATTGTTACCATCATCCTATTTTGTTTAGCTAATTCCATAGAGACTACAATACAGTAACATGATGTTGCTTCACATCAAGAATCAACTTCCAAGGTCAATTTGTGTTTCTAAAAATTGATCTCATTCGTGCCCGTCTACTCTGAAGCATGCCATAACTGACAAGTGAAGGATTTTAAGTGGACACTAATTTTTCTGAGTTTATATCCCCTTTCAAAGGAATAGCCATTATCTGCACAAGATCAGCAGACTGGAATTCGGTTCTCCAAAGGAAATCCTTGAACAAAATTTGTTAGGTATTTGTCCATAACCTTTAGCACTGCAACTTATTCTCACACACCCAGCTTGAACATAGTCATTGATGACAATTGAGAAAAAAATGTAGCATAAAACCAGCAGTGAATAAATGACTTTGTGGGTGCTTGTAAAATTTTGTGTTTGTATGGATATTCTTTTGAGTCAGTAGCTTGGTACATATTGGCAGCTTGTTGATGGTCCATGAGCTGAAGCTCGAGAATCTAAATTGCACATGGGCAGAGAGAGAACAACACCAGGACCATAGACGATCTTCTGCAGGACTCAGAGATTGTGAAAATCCTCCACATGAGATGATGTGCACACATCATCAAAATTGAAGCCCAATATCAATGTATTGAAATTCAGGCTTCTTCTAGAAATCAATTTCTTTGTGATATGGTGCCACAAGTTCCAGCGTTCAAATTTTCATATGTAAATGCTTGTTGCAAGAAAGGAAATTACAAGCTATACAGTTGCAATTCATTCGATGACGAACAGGAGGTTGTTTATGCTAGTTACAATGATATACACATATATTTGTAAGACAAAATCAGGCATATTCTATATGACAACTAAGATACAAAATGATCAACACAGCAGATGTCTGATGCTGCGCATCTGTTGGGCCTGGATCAGTCTCACCACATTACAAGTAGAGTTTTGGATTCTCAATAATAAAGCACCCATCATGGTCTCTGTCCAACAGGCAGATGATGTATGTTGAGCTGCTTCAGATGCTCCATCTCCACCTACTTAACAGGACAGGCACCACCCAGTACACAGTCAGGCAGCACATCACTCAATTCTCAAAAAATAGACAACCAAAGGGGTGTATAAGCAATTGAATCAAGCAAGTCTGACACTCTCTGGCACACACCCACTAAGAGCTTTTCCCATGTAACTCATCAGAGGAATAAAGCCCACTGCAAGAGGAACAAAGTTCTTGCCCCAAATTATTGACAGGAGCATGACTGAGGGCTTGTGTGTTCCAACTTGCAACCACACATATCTTCCCAGCTTCAATACCAGGAGGATTATGGCAACCTGGGCTCCCTTTGACCAATCTGACAATTGATCAGGTTTAAGATACTATGGACAGGGATGATTCAGGTAACTAGGCTAATTTAGTGTTTGAGGATGTGTGGGCAGCTGTGAGCAAGCAAGCACACTACGGACACAAGTTCCTTAGCTGGATGGACTGAGTGGAAGATGCAAAATTTCACAAATTTGAGTGACTAAAACCTAGAGCTTTCCAAAATGGACGAGAATACTAATGCTACAAACATTGCACATGAGGAGGACCAGGTTGCACTGCAAAATTATCTACTGAACAGCACTCGTATGCAGTTGCAGCACAGCCAGTGCAGAGATTCCAACAGTGAAGTTTCCCTAATTCCCAAATATGGAGGTCTGATCTAAAATCACCTGATTTTCAACGTCAACTGCTAAATCTGCCAAATGGATGTTGGGAGATGTCCACAAAATCAGCCTAAGTGCTTAAATCATCTTACTGACTTCTCTTGTAAGACTCCTGTCAGAATTGGGTGTAGACATACACTCTGCTCACATTACACCATTTGCACTCAATGACACTACAAGGCACATATCCTGACTCAACATTTTTGATGCACGCGTACTGTTCCTCCAGCGGCCACATGCCCTCAAATCAATGGCAGCTCCAAACACACACAAAGGTTTGCATTCAACTTGATGGATCTCAAGCCTGTTCAGTTATCTACAAACCTCCATTAGAGCAAACAACAACAAATCTTCAAACTCTGATTATTCATGTTCTGTTGACTTCTCTGATAAGAATTGTAACCCTAGACCTCAGTTTGAAAAATCCATTTTCAAACCTTGAACTTGTTGGCAGATCTTGTACTTTTACCTTTTGGGGTGTGTTAGCTGCTTGAAGATCTTGTCTACATCAAGGCTCCCCACATGTGGAACTTGTTGGTGGAACATCCTTGCTAACTGATGTTGGAGTGCCAAGGATTCTAGGTGCATCCTGTGAGGAATCCTGCAATGACCCATGGGATGGAAAAGCATCCATATCTCACCATTACATGTACAATCCAGTAACCAATCAATTCATTTAAGGCAAATATTCGACTAAAACTTACGTCACATGCAATTGGAGGTCCCCATTTTATGATGTGGATGCATCTGATATATTTCCTCCGAACATGGAAACCTTTGCAATGTACACAAAAACATAATTTTCTTCTTTGTCGCTTTCGTTTAGCTTCATGATGCTGCTCTTGGCTTGAGGTGTCCTCGGATCCCATAGTTAATGAATTCAGTGAAAGAGGTTTCCAGCTTTCCTGCAGATGAATACAGAATTGACTTATTAGTTTTCTTGGTCTTCAATACAAAAAAAGACTGGCTTATCAACATGTTTAAGCTCTTGTTGAGTTCTGCACAAAGATATAATTTCATTCAGAATAATAATGCTTTCACAACTGTACATGACAAAATCTGATAAAGACTAATATATGTCCTGAAGAAAAAATGAAGAGCACCTCAATTAGATTGCAATGAAAACAGAAGTTTCCTAAGCTATATACTTGACAAAGGCCATTGAAGAGTTCATAAAGCAGGATGACACAGCACATGAAATCATTATCTGCAAAATGAAAATGTTGCATCTGGCTTTCCCTCACACTTCCATACAACCATCAATTCCATTTTGGAAAAAACCTAACACCTCACATACACATCTGATGTATTGCAAAGGTTGATCCAAGTATCATCATCACCACACCACACATGATCAGAAACAGGTGCAAACCATCAACCATATTTACATCATTCATACACACAATTCTCTCTCTATGTTCCTACAGT